>Ga0209863_10000036_pt1 | contig 76595 bp, 54 predicted proteins | sample OrgsoiDNA2013046_FD_185796 | JGI IMG/M metagenome (GOLD analysis project Ga0209863, IMG submission 185796) | Permafrost soil microbial communities from the Arctic, to analyse light accelerated degradation of dissolved organic matter (DOM) -... | ecosystem: Environmental > Terrestrial > Soil >...
AATTTTGCATTTATCGCTTTGACCATAGACTGAATAAAATGCAAACAAAAAGAATAAATGTAGAAATCTACAAGATAATTTAGTATTCATTCAATCGTTTTAATCCAATCCGACCAAAAGCATGATCCGTAAAACCGAAGTATCTAGATCTCAGAGACTTCCTTATCAGGTTCGGGTATTGGCTCATTAAGCGAGTTACTACTTTCCCACTCGTCATAGTTTCTTTTTAGTGCCCACAACGTGGCGAATAAAATAAACGATAACGCAAGTCCAATAACAAGGCCAACGAAAAAGAAAAGAACAAAGGCCACAATGATCAAATACACCCTAATACCAACCTTTTTGTACTCTTCCTCATCAAGTTTATAAGATGTACAAAGCTGATAGCCTATAATGCTGGCCCATAATAATATTACCCAAGGAAATAATTCCGATGAAGAATACAAACCTAAATTCAGCTCGCTGAAGGACAAAAGTTCCCACCAGACTGATCAAAAGTCCGACTGCTGATAGAACAATTGCCACAATCGAAAAAATCTTTACCGTTTTTTGCTGAAACATAATTAAATTATTTATCTCCTGAATATTCCTGTTAAAAAATAAATGTAACAGTATTTCGCCAATAGACTGGTTTGATATCCTTAATAAATACATGGGAAAATGAACATTGTTATTCCAACTAAGGGTTAACACTTATGTACAAATTGAAATTGGGAAAAAACAGAGAAAAAGGAACCTGTCAAAAGGGTGAAAAAACCCTGTACAAGCAAAGCGCCATTTTATATTTGTGTCATGGAAAAAGATTCAATTTTCTTAACTTTAGTAGGCATTTAGATGTTAAATAAGAGGTTCGATTTGGTCGTTTTTATTGCATTTAAGGTACCCTCATTTTACCCTTAAAAATGTTTTACGGTATGGATTATATTTTGTTGATTTTCAATACTGACCGGTATCCCGTACGCGGTATAAAGTCGGGTTTTTAAAAAATCCGCAAAATATAATCCGCTGATTTTTAATGATCAACGGATTTTTTATTTCTGTAATATGTTCGAAAAATCCTCAATTTTGCACGGTTTGTTTTACGCTTTTGTATCAATTTTTCGCGAAAGCCTTATCCAGTGAGGGTTGTTCGAGTATCAAATGGAACTCGAACCCGAACCTTTGGGTCGCAAAGTGCTAAGATTAATTAATTGTGAGAAGTGAAAATTTAAAGGCAAAGAATCAAATTACTCTATAAATTTTGATAAAAATCTAATTAAAACTACTCAATTTTTTTAAGAAAACTGTCCAGTTTATAAGGGGTCGGTACACTGGCTTGCGATGGAAATTGAAGCTGGGATCTTATAAGCCTAAGCTGCTTCACCCTTAATTGTCAAAATAATTTTAACAATCCAAAACAAACTTATTAAAAAAAACAAAACACCAAATATCTTGTTCATAACATATTGGCCGTAACTTCGATAAAGTATTAATCCTATTATTAATAAACCTGGTCCACTTATAAAAATCTGGATAAGTAACCACCACTCTCCATGCGGTAGTTTTTCTCTCAAAATATTTAGTTCATACATAAATGTATAAGCAACTATTGGATACAAAAGGATAGCCGCAATTACATACAAAACAATATTTAAGAGTTTAATTTTCATCGTCGGCTATTTAGTTGATCTATAATTGCGTTTATTGCATCGAGCGCTGTAGCTTCATCAATGGTAGAATGTGATATTCGCTGCTTTTTCCCATTTTCATCGGTAAAATTTACAATTATTTTATTTTTAATCCCTTTTTCACTTCCATCTTTTCGGCTATTTTTGTTTCCACGTGAACCAATAGGAGATTCCTGTTCCTGATACATGTTTAAATTGCTCTCTACGCCGTGAACTGATTCCCGCCATAGTGAGTCCGAAAGGATAGTAATGCGTTTCTTCCAGCAACGGACCCGTATAATGAACTACTTTCAGATTGTCAAAGAACACATTCCAGCCAACGGTTTCGTTGCTCACCCAAATATACAGAAAGCCGTTTTTTGTTATTGGAATACCGGTATGGCTAAGGTAGTTAAAACACCGGAAACGTTTGCCGCCATGGCATAGCTTTGCGGTGAGCTGCTGACGTATTTTAACTGATCATCCAAAAGCATCCAGTTCAGATAGGCTTTCGGTTTTCCCGCCGGGTTCGGGTCATTGGACATAAAACTGTTCAATGCTGAATAAATGGGGCTTGTCGTTTGATTATTCAGATCCGTTATGGCCCCTTTACCACCCGAAGCCATGTTGACAATTCCGCTGGCCAGCGATGCCAAGACATCGGTTAGGCTGCTGTTTTGCGTGCTGTTTGTTCCGCTGTTAAAAAAATATTGAACAGATAAATCGATTTTGTCTCCGCTCATCACTTTTAAAAGAAGCGAACCCGTTTTATGGCCACCTACGTCCCCGCTCACTTTAAATACAGTGTCATTGGGATTGGTATAGGTGAGATTGGCAGGATATCCGGGAGCAGCGGTTCGGGCGATTGCCGTAGTCGGTATATTAATTGAAATTAATTGCAGATTGGGTATTAGATTGTGAATAATTCGTTTGTATTTATTTATATTCGTCCGCTATTTAACTACTGAAATCGGTGAAATTTTAGTGCACCGTTACTAATCCTTTTATATGAAAATAGACACATTATATAAGAGTATTCAATCAGTCCAGATGTCTAAATTTATCGGCAACCAATTCATGAAAGTATCTTTAATATTATCATGGATTTATTTATTAGGCAATATTGCAGTGGCACAATCCGGCACCATTAAACCGGGAGTCTTGTGGATGGATAACAACGGAAATCCAATTCAGGCCCATGGAGGCGGAATTTTGAAGATAAAAAAAACGTATTATTGGTTTGGTGAAGACAGGTCAAAAAATAATAACCCTGAAATGAGGTACGTTGCTTGTTATTCGTCAAAGGACCTTGTGCATTGGACATTCCGGAATAAAGTAATTAAAACAAGGGATCCCGAAAATCTGGGAAAGGGTTTTATATTGGAACGGCCTAAAGTATATTACAATAGAAAAAACAAGGTGTATATCATGTATATGCATGTTGATGACAGTACGTATAACTTAGCCCGGGTTGGTGTAGCCGTTTGTGATCAGGTAGATGGGAATTATAAATATCTTAAAAGTTTCAGACCGCTCGGTCATGAGAGCAGAGACATTGGTCAGTTTATTGATGATGACGGGACAGCATATCTTATCTTTGAAGACAGGCCTTATGGTTTTAGAATTGCCAAATTATCCGATGACTACCTTTCGGTAGATAAGGAAGTATGTCTTATTCCAGCTCATATGGAAGGAGGCGCGATTGTTCATTATAACAATCTATATTATGTAATCGGTTCTGATTTAACAGGATGGGCACCAAATGCAAATAAATATGCTACAGCAAATCTTTTGTCAGGCCCCTGGTCAGCATTTAAAGATATTGCTCCATCGCTGACGAAAACCTATGGATCCCAGTCTACCATGCTTTTAAAGGTGGTCGGAAGAAAAAAAACAACAGTCGTTTTTATGGGAGATATTTGGAAACCAGGAGCTCAATGGGATTCCCGGTACCTTTGGATGCCCCTGGACATAAGTCAGGATAAACTATGGTTACCAAAACCCCAATACTGGAAATTAGATATAAAGACCGGAGATACTCAACTTCCAAAATCTTAAACTCTCAAAGGAATGGTATTAACTTATAAAAGTTAGGAGATGGTTTAACAAATCATTGATATTACCAGCTTCAGCTCTTTGTGAAATTTCGAAATCGTCGACTAAATTTATGTCCGCAATATTCTGCATTCTCATTTCTTCGCCCAAAATTCCATCTAAAGCAATTTCCACAATAGCTAGTCTGTCGTCGTAACGCATATTTGATAGACTCTGCGTTTTTATTATTATTTCAAACATTCCATCTTCATATCTTAACAAAATATACTTCCAATTACAGGCATCCACATTTATTTGTTCACCCGATCTCGTTGAATATTCAAATTTAAGTTCCCAATCTTTGGGAGGTTTAGCGTAATGATACTCCCACCCCAGACAATTTTTTGAATTCGCTATAATCATCTTAGTAACCTGAAGCAGTTCTAAGTCACCGTTTGGGGATATTACTAGTGAATTCTCCTGGATTTTACCAGGGCCAATTTCCCAGCTAAAATCTCCAAGACTTAGAATCCGTGTGTCTAATTCTTCAAGCAAAGATGTATTATCAAAATTATCACCAAAATTCTGGCAGTTTTTTGAAAACCAATTCCAAAATTCTATCACCTTATAGTTGTTTAATTTATAAATCATTGTTCAAAAGGCTTTTTTATCTCATTTCTTTTATTATCTAAGTTGTCTTTGCCTCCATGATTATCAATTGCCTTTTGCTCTTTCTGTCGACCCTCTTGTGGATTATCTTTATTATACTTGTCTATGACCTTAGCTTTGGTACGATCTCTTCCGTCATTTGATTTCCTAGTTTTTGCCGGATTTGGTTTGTTGTGTCTTCCAATATAAGGTTTTCCGCTTTTCGTTGCACTTCAATGGCACGAACACGGGTCTGCAGCCAACACGCGTAAACTGATTTTTATCGCTTTTTTCATGTATATCGAACCCCAATTAAGGCTAACTCCATTTCACTTTGCACAAATATAGGGTATGGCCTATTTCCCGTTATAGTTTATCCTTCATTGTCCAGAAAATCTTCCTGAACATAAAATTCAGTATCTTTTTCAATTAATAACTTAGATATCAAGTGTCAATTCAACATTTATATTTAAAACACGAATAATGAATTTAAAAACGCTGCCGGTTTTATTTGCCACCACATTCCTAAGTGGTATATGTTTGGCTCAAACTACCCAGCCTGCGGTAGTGGAAGATTTCAAGCCGTCGTTGCTTAACCAACCGGGACAGGAATACCCGCAGGTAAATTCACAGGGTTATGCCAGATTTCGCGTCAAAGCGCCCGGTGCCGATAGCGTACGGGTAAGCCTGGGTTTGGGCGGAAGAGGTGGTACCCGGCTGACGCAGGCGGCAGACAGTATGTGGTTCGGAACCACCGAAGGCCCGATGGATGAAGGTTTTCATTATTATCATCTCACCGTTGCCGGAGGAATATTCAATGATCCCGGTGCTTTGAATTTTTATGGTTCCATCCGATGGGAAAGTGGCATTGAAATACCCGCCCACGACCAGGATTTCTATGCTCTTAAAGAAGTTCCTCATGGCAATGTGCAACAGGTGCTTTTCCCTTCAAAAAGTACAAATACCTCGCGCCGTGCTTTTGTATATACGCCTCCGGATTACTATAATGATAAATCGAAACATTACCCGGTATTATACCTGCAGCATGGATGGGGCGAAGATGAAACGGCATGGCCTAACCAGGGACATGCTAACCTCATCATGGACAATCTGATCGCCGAAGGTAAAATCAAACCATTCATTATTGTAATGACCTACGGAATGACAAACGAAGTAAAATGGGGTCATATGAAGGATTTTAAAATTGAGGCGTTTCAAACGGTTCTTACCGATGAACTGATTCCTTATGTTGACACTCATTTCCGCACAATCGCCAAAGAATCAAACCGGGCCATGGCCGGGCTATCGATGGGCGGAATGGAAACGCACTCGATCACGCTTGCAAAACAGGGGGTATTCTCCCAATATGCACTGCTGAGTGGCGGCATTTATACGCCGGAAGAGTTAAAAGACAAAGCAAAACCTTCCCTTATCTTTTTAAGCTGTGGTAGCCGAGAAAGCCCGGACCGCTTAACGCAAGCCGCCGCCAAACTAAAAGAAGCGGGTTATCCTGTTGTTGTGTATGTTTCTGAGAATACCGCTCACGAGTTCCAAACCTGGCGCCGCAGCCTGTATCAACTCGCACCGCTATTATTTAAGAATTAATTACGGTTCTTTTTGCAAATATTTAAGAAATTACGATAATGAATTACAAATCTTTGGTTGCTTATGTTGCGTCCATCTCAACCAGCTTAGGCTGCCTGGCTCAATCAACACCAGGCGCGGTTACGGAAGATTTCAGGCCAGCCTCTACAAATCAGCAAGGCAAACAATATCCCCAGGTAAATTCGGAACGCATGGTACGTGCCAGTTTCACTGCGCCGGATGCACAAAAAGTTCAGCTTGATATCGGGGGGAAAAAATATGATATGGTTAAAGATGAAAAAGGGGTATGGACAGGCGAATCGTTCCCACAGGATGAAGGGTTTCATTACTACCAGCTTAATATAGACGGCGTTTCAGTGCCCGATCCGGGAAGCCTTTATTTTTATGGCGCCGGACGTTGGGGAAGTGGTATTGAGATACCGGCAACTGACCAGGATTTTTTTGCCCTGAAACATGTGCCGCACGGGCTGGTGAGTGAAAATATCTATTATTCCGAATTGACCAATACATGGAGGCGCTGTTTTGTTTATACACCGCCTGATTATCAAAAAGATATTAAAATCCGGTATCCCGTATTGTATTTACAGCACGGGAGTTTTGAAGATGAAACGGGTTGGTCGGCCCAGGGGTATGCAAACCTGATTCTCGACAACCTGATCGCGGCAAAACAAGCCGCACCGATGATTATTGTTATGGATAACGGTTATGCCTATAAACCGCAGGACAGTGCCGCCATCAACAGTAAGGGCCGCCCGGAATCCATTTTTGAAGAAGTGATGATCCATGAGATCATTCCCATGATGGATGCAAAATTTCGAACCCTGGCCGACCGGAATCACAGGGCCATTGCGGGCCTTTCCATGGGGGCCAATCAATCTGTGCGCATAATCATGAACAATCTCAATGAGTTCTCGAGCCTTGGAGCATTTAGTGGAACGTCAAACTATCCCAGTACAGATGTGATTGACCCGGCCATATTCCTGGATGGAAAATTTAAAGATGGAGCAGCTATCAATAAACAATTCAGTTTGTTCTGGCTTGGCCTTGGTACTAAAGAACCAAACCCATTCCCGGGTTCAGTTGGCGCTTTCCGCAATATGTTAGACAAACAGGGTATCAAATTTGTGTTTTACCAATCACCGGACACAGGGCATGAGTGGTTAACATGGCGAAGAGATTTATACCAATTTGCTGCTTTGCTTTTTAAAAAATAACGAAAACCCATTTTATTATAAAAAAACATGAAGCTAAAATTCAGGTATGCTTGTATCCTGATTGGAGTACTTTTTCTCTTTAATATCAGGGGTTATTCCCAACTGTATGTTGGCGCCAATTATCATCCGCACGATGATAAAAATCCTGAGAAAATAAAAAAAGATATTCAATTGATGAAGGCGGCAGGCTTAAAAGTTTTAAGACTCGGCCATCTGGCCTGGGACAGCTATGAGCCCTCTGAAGGCAAATACGACTTTGCATGGTTTGACACGGTGATGAATATGTTAGATGAGGCTGGAATCAAAGTTATACTTGATATTGCCATCCGGCCAGCACCCATCTGGTTGCACCATAAATATCCTTCCATTGATATTGTTGATATGAATGGCGATATTCAATATCCAAACCATCGGTATATGGAAGATATTGGTGATCCGATGTATCAGCAATATGCTTTTGAATTTGCCGATACCATGTCTAAAAGATATGGCAAACATCCTGCACTATTGGCTTTTGGAATAGACAATGAATCCGGCGATGGCAGAATTTCCTATTCAGAAACTGCGAGGCAACGGTTTATTGTCTGGATAAAAAATAAATACACCAATCTTGACAGCTTAAATAAATCCTGGGCAACGCAACGCTGGTCAAGAAAACTCAATCAATTTGAAGAAATTGGTTTTCCGGTTGCGACGCATCCTACCGATGTGCCTGAACGAATGCTCGATTTCAGGCGCTTTGTTTCTGACGAAATCAACCAGTTTCTTTTGAAAGTAATTGATAAGGTAAATACGAACGCACCGGATGCTTTGGTAAACACGAACGCCTGGTATTACAGCGAGTTAAAATATTTTGATTATTCCCGGATCGCTTATTCGGGAAAAATGACCAGGGAAGGCTGCGGTTTCTATCCGGGGAATTCATTGGTAAACAACGGTGGAATTATGAATGCTTTATTTGGAATCTCACGCATTCAGTTTGAAGGCACCAATCCTTTCTGGTGCACCGAGTTTACAACCATGACGGCTGTTCCGAATTCCATCAGAAAATCGGCTTATGCCACGCTGATGTACGGCAACCAGATGGTTTGCGGATGGACATGGCAAAGTATGTGGGCCGGTGAAGAACAATATCTGGAAGGAATGATTGATTGGGACGGCATACCAAACCGTAAGTATGATGAATACAAAAAGATTGCCGCCGAATTTAAAAAGATTGAAAAATACTTTCCTTATAGGCCCCGGCCTGAAATTGGCATGGCCTTTTCGTTCCCCAGCCAGATTGCCAGCCGTTTTTTTCCTGAAAAACATGACGAACAACTACAGGCCTGCTTCAATTTGTTTTATGAACGCAACATGGATGCCAACGTTGTTGAAATCAGCCGAAGTGTCCTGAACTATAAATTGTTGCTTGTACCCGGCGTAACCGTTATGGATGAAGTAACTGCCGCTAAAATTCGTGACTTTGTAAAAAATGGCGGAACAGTTATCATGACCGGTAACTCCGCCGTTGTAAACGAAACCGGTCAGGTATTTGCGTCGACCAGGCCAGGCCTGTTAAGCGATGTATTTGGCATACGCATTGGCAGCTATGAAGAAACGGAATCCCTGAATGAAATATCCAGAAAATCTTTTAAAGGCAAAAAGATTGAGGTAAACTACAAAGGGAATTCTGTCATTACAGAATCGGCCCGGTTTGATGTAATTAACCCGGATGGAGCAGCGGTTATTTCAACATTAACCAGCCTTGACAAGGATTACCCGATTATAACTTCCAATAAATATGGCAAAGGCAGGGCTATTTATGTAGGCCTCCCCGCTATTGGTGAAGTACTCAATCCTTTGCTTGATGATCTGATTAGTGAGCTGGCTATAAAACGAGGACCGGAAGTGCCCGCGGGTGTTATGGCCAGGCAGATAGACAGCAACCATCTGTTATACTTAAACATGTCAGGCGAAGCCAAAACGATACCCTTAAAAGGATATTCTTATAGCCTGCTTTTTGATAAAAATTATACGGGGAATATTACCATTGCACCTTATGAACCGGAGTTTATAGAATCCAGGTAGTAAATGAAAACACACCGCCAACCTGGATAACCCACGCTTCGGATGACCAGGTGGTTGATTTTTTTATTGAACAATTAAGATTAAAAGGAAATAAAAGCAAATGAAAAAATTGAAGATTTGTTTACTGTTGTTAATGGCTTCTGGTTTTGTCGTTGACCCGGCATTGTCGCAAATACCGGTGATAACCCTGGACCTCGCAAAACCCGGTGCCAATGTAAGTCCCATGTTATATGGATTGATGACTGAAGAAATAAACCATGCGTATGATGGCGGTTTGTATGCTGAGTTAATACGAAACAGGATTTTTAAAGACTATAAAACCTCGCCGGAAGGATGGAGTCTTGTGCAGGATAATCCATCGGCAGAAGCAAGTATAAAATTGATAGGCGCCGAAGAGCACGTTCCGAACGATGAACGCGGGAATGCTATAAACGGAGCCCTTTCCGCCTGCTTAAGGCTTACCGTAGAAAAGGCTGATGGAAGAGTGGGGATTGCCAATGAAGGGTACTGGGGCATTCCTGTAAAACCTTCCACAACATACAGCGCATCATTTTATATAAAGGGAACAGATCGCAGCGAACCTCCCCGCTGGCCCTGGGAGCCAAAACCCTCCAGACCTCCGCTTCCTGTGATAGAAAATAACACAGCAGGCCCGATACGGATTTCCATTGAAAGCAATGATGGTAAAACGGTTTATGCGACAGCCACAATCAACCTTGAAAAAAACATATACTGGAAAAAATATGCGGTTAACTTAACCACCGCTGCAGATGTGAAGCCAACCAAAGATGCACGCTTTGTTATTTCTACCGACCGCAAAGGGGTGTATTATTTTAATCTGGTTTCTTTATTTCCGCCAATCTATAACAATCAACCCAATGGTTTCCGGGTTGATCTGATGGAAATGCTCGTGAATATGAAACCAAAATTCCTGCGTTTTCCCGGCGGAAATTTCTTAGAAGGCCCGATGATTACGGATGCATTTCCATGGAAAACAACCCTTGGCCCGATCGCCAACAGGCCGGGGCATAACGGTTCCTGGGGCTACCGGGCCTCAGATGGACTGGGTATACTTGAATTTTTGGAGTGGGCGGAAAATATGGGCGCAGAGCCGCTGTTGGCCGTTTATGCAGGATATTCTCTGGATGGAGACCATATAGATGCAGGCCCACTTTTAAAACCTTACGTAGATGATGCATTGGATGAGATAGAATATGTTACCGGAAACATCAATACCTATTGGGGTGCTAAACGTGCTGAAGACGGTCATCCCGAACCTTTCAAACTTAAGTATTTGGAAATTGGTAATGAGGACTGGTTTGACAGGTCGAACAGTTATGATGGAAGGTTTAACCAGTTCCGGGAAGCCATTGAAGCCAAATACCCGCAGCTGATCTGCATTTCTACTATTGCAGATGCGCAATTCCCGCAGATAAAAGTTACCTCGGGCAAACCGCCGGCCGTGTTGGATGAACATTATTACCGCGACGCATGGGAGATGTGGGAGAATGCTTCTCAGTATGATAAATATGACCGGAACGGCCCCAAAATATTTGTGGGTGAATGGGCAACCCGCGAAGGCGCACCCGCCACTAATTTAAATGCTGCGCTAGGTGATGCCGCCTGGATGACCGGCATGGAGCGAAATTCGGACTTGATTATCATGTCCTGCTATGCGCCGCTATTCGTAAACGTAAGCAAAGATGTTTTTACAGGCAAAAAAGCCTGGCAGTGGGATTCTGACCTGATAGGTTATGATGCGCTTAACAGTTATGGCTCGCCGTCTTATTATGTACAGAAAGTATTCAGTCATTATTTAGGCAATAAGATTGTGCCGGTAACAGCGCTAAATATACCTGTACAAACCAGGCCGCTTACTAAAAAAGACAGTACAAATGGCATCAAATTCAAAACAGTTCCTGCGCTATTTTATTCCGCGACGATGAATGATACAACAGGAATCATTTATCTGAAAATCGTAAATACAACATCAAAAAAAGAAACTGTAAAAATAAACCTGGATGGTATTGGCAAAGTTTCTCCGGAAGCAACATGGGTTGTAATAAAAGGTAATAAACCCGATGATACCAATACCATTACAGCGCCGGAAAACATTGTTCCGGTTACGTCAAAAATAAAAGGAATTACAAAGACCTATTCAAGAGCATTAGACCCTTATTCCGTAAGTATCATCCAACTTAACATCAGCAAATAGGTGATTTATTTCTAAAAAAATGAAAATAAAATTCAAACAGCGGGTATCTCTTATTGCATATTTATTATTCACACTAAATGTGTTTTCCCAAAAAAATGAAACAGTCCACATTAAGGTGAATCTGACCGAAACCGGCAATGAAAGAAAACCTATCTGGGCATGGTTTGGGTACGATGAACCGAATTATACTTACATGAAAGATGGTAAAAAGTTATTGGGTGAAATTGCAGCTTTAAGTCCTGTACCCGTTTATATCAGAACGCATGGCCTGCTGGTTACCGGCGATGGAACGGCATCGTTGAAATGGGGATCTACCAATGCTTACACAGAAGATTCGAATGGAAACCCAATATATGACTGGCATATTATTGATCGCATTTTCGACACGTATATAAAGCTTGGCATGAAACCGCTTGCGCAGATTGGTTTTATGCCCGAGGCTTTGTCAACCCATCCACAGCCTTATAAACATCACTGGGATCCGAATAACAAACATTCCGACATTTTCACCGGATGGGCCTATCCTCCGAAAGATTATAAAAAATGGGCGGAATTGGTGTTTCAATGGGTAAAGCATTGTGTTGAACGTTATGGTGAAACGGAGGTAGCTTCATGGTACTGGGAAGTCTGGAATGAGCCTGACATCCCTTATTGGAAAGGTACGCTTCAGGAATACTGTAAAATTTACGATTATGCAGCAGATGCTGTCAAACGTGCGTTGCTTTCAGCCCGCGTTGGCGGCGCAGATGTTACCGGGGGAGGTGCTAAATATCTTGATACTTTTATCAGGCATTGTTTGTATGATACCAATTATGCAACCGGCAGAATCGGCAGCCCGCTTGATCTGGTTTCTTTTCATGCAAAAGGTTCACCCCGGTTAGTACACGACACGGTTGTTATGGGTATAAGTAACCAACTAAAAAATATTGTTGATAATTTTACAGTTATATCTTCTTTTGGGCAATTAAAAAATATACCGGTTATTATTGGCGAATCTGACCCTGAAGGCTGTGCCGCCTGTAGTATGTCGACCCATCCGGAAAATGCTTATCGCAATGGAACGATGTATTCAAGTTACGAAGCTGCGATTTTTACAAGAGAATATGAGCTCGCAAGAAAATTCAACATCAATCTTATTGGTGCTGTAACCTGGGCTTTTGAATTTGAAGACCAGTTATGGTTTAATGGCTATCGTGATCTTGCCACAAACGGCGTTGATAAAGCAGTACTGAATGTATTTCGAATGTTTGGCAAGATGAAAGGAAAAGAGGCTTTGACCACCAGTGATCACCAATATACACTTCAATTTATCATTGATAGCGGTATTCGTAAAACACAAACGGATGTAGGTGCGCTCGCATCCACAACCGGTTCTTCAGCAACGATTATGGTATGGAATTATCACGATTTTGACAAGAAAAATATTACCGCGAATGTGGTATTGGATATCGCCGGCATCAGCGCTGATAAAGTAAAAGTAATTGAATACAGGATCGATGAAGTTCACAGCAATGCATATACCGTTTGGAAAAAAATGGGCTCCCCGCAAAAGCCGACGGCATCACAAACAGACGAACTTGAAATGGCAGCGCAACTGAGTGAAATGGACAAAGAAAAATCCGTTAGGCCTATAAAAGGGATATTAACAATTAATACTGCATTACCGGAACAGGCTGTTACACTTTTTAAGTTATCATGGTAATATTTTCACATCAAAAGAAGAAATTAGTGCCCGGAGATCTGTCATAAAATTATAAAAATGATCACTAAAATAAAATTCCAGTTGTTTTTAAGTCTTTTGGCTATCGTTATTACAACAAATGCACAGCAGTTACCTATAAATCAGGGGCCATTTAAGCCCAGCGAGCAATCACTTAAACAATATCAATATCCGGTGTGGTTCCGGGATGCAAAATTCGGTATTTGGGCTCACTGGGGACCACAGGCCGTTCCCCGTCAGGGCGATTGGTATGCCAGAAATATGTATGAAGAAGGCAGTGCTGATTACAAGTATCATCTGGAGCACTTTGGCCATCCTTCAAAATCGGGATATAAGGATGTCATACTGCAATGGAAAGCACGAAAGTGGAATCCTGAACAGTTAATGGCCTTGTACAAAAAAGCCGGTGCAAAATACTTTGTAAGCATGGCCAGCCATCATGATAATTTTTTTCTATGGAACTCAAAGATCCACAAATGGAATGCTGTAAATATGGGTCCGCATAAAGATGTGGTTGGCCTATGGCAAAACGCGGCGAAAAAGAATGGACTTAAATTTGGTGTTTCAGAACATCTGGCCGCAAGTTTTACATGGTTTCAAACCAGTCATCGGTCAGACACAACGGGCCCGCTGAAAGGCGTTCCTTATGATGGAAACGATTCCAATTTTCAGGATCTTTATCACGAAAAAGCTGCTCCGACTGACAACGAGTGGCTGACGGTGAATCCCGAGTGGCAGATGAAGTGGTATCGCATCGTAAAAGAACTGGTTGACACATACCATCCCGATCTCCTGTATTCTGACAGCCAGTTGCCTTTTGGCGATATTGGTAAAAGCATGCTCGCCAATTTTTACAATGGCAATATGGCCTTTAATAAAGGACAATTGGACGCAGTATATACTTGCAAACAGCCGTCAGGCGGCCTTTGGGTGCAGGATCTGGAAAGAGGTGTTCAGGATTCTATCAGCCCGTTTCCCTGGCAAACCGATACCTCTATCGGAGACTGGTTTTATCGCGATGGACAGGAATACAAATCTGCAACAGACGTGCTGAGGATGCTGGTAGACATCGTAAGTAAAAATGGAAACCTGCTGATTAATATTGTACAGACTCCGGAGGGAGACCTTGAACCAGACATGTTAAAAACGCTGGATGATATTGGCAGCTGGATATCGGCAAATGGCGAAGGCATTTATGGATCCAGGCCCTGGATTAAATTTGGCGAACGACCGGATCATGCAGCCGTTGTAAAGGCGGCTAATTTTAATGAGAACCAGCTACACTATACAGCAGACGATATCAGATTCACTTCAAGGGGCGACACCATTTACGCCTTCCTGCTGGATTCTCCGAACGGCAGAATTACCATTAAATCGTTTGGAAAATCTTCCGGCTTAATAAAACACAAAATTCGTTTCGTCAAAATATTGGGAACTAACGAGCAGTTACAGTGGAAACAGGAAGAATTGGGATTGGTAATTCAACGTCCCTTAAAATTACCAGATTGGCGCATCATTGGAATTAAGGTAGAATTAGAAAAGTAATGTGTAAAAACTATTTGATTATTTTAGTAATGCGCAAAGCTGTAAACGGTTTTTGCGGAAGCTGAATTAAACTTTTACCGCTAAATTCACCCTTAACCTGCGTAATGGTCATATCCCATGCATTGATAATTTCAACGTTGTATTTTGATTTTTCAGGCAAGTTCACAATTTGACTGCGTGGTTGATCCATGTTGTAATAATTCAAAAAATACTCATCCTTGTAGGCAACTGCAGAATAAGGCATCCACCATTCATAATTAACAACAGGTGATAAGTAGCCAGGTGCAGTTTCTATTATTGACCTTAAAAATTTAATCCTATCCTGACTTTGCCCTCTGAGAACGCCACCTTTTGACCACCACAAAACATCGTTTGATTCATATCCCCATTTAACTGGATTTTCGGTAACATAAGTCTCTCCATGCCCAACAAATCCGCCATTGGTAAAACCACGCCAGAATTTGTTCACCATCTCTTCTGCTGATAAATTTCCCCACGACCAGTTAATATTTCCTTCGTATCGGCATTCATCATAAACTATCGGTTTATTAAACTTTAGTCTTAGTTCTTTTGCCCCGAATGTTTCTTCATTCTGTATGCTGGCATGTGTTAGTAATGGATTTGAATGATCAAACATGACTGAACCACTGTGAATACTTCGGAGATGGCTATAAGGGTCGTTTTCTGCAAAAAGCCGAATAAAATGGTTCCAGTCATCTAATTTCTTTTCACTCATAAAATCATATTCATTTGCCATACTCCACCATACATTTTTATATGCAGAAAAACGGGCAATAATATAATTGATATAGAGATCATCCGTTTTTCTGTCCATTTTTTTGAAACCCCAACGATCGTAAGGATGAAAAATGATTAAATCGGCTTCCACGCCAAGTGAATCTAACTGGGTAATCCTTTTTTCAATATTTTGAAAATATGCCGGGTTAAATCTTGCATAGTCCCAATTGGTTGACGGGGTTCCTTCAAAAGGATATAAAATCGGTTCGTTTTTGTTCCAATCGTAGTCTTTTGGGAATATACACATACGGATTTTATTAAAATATCCTTTTGAAAGGGTTTGCAAGGTCAATTCAGCAAGACTGTCGCCCTGATGTACCCAACCGTAACAGGTTGTACCAAATGGATAGTAAGGCTTACCATCTGAATATGCAAAATTGAATGTGTCTTTCACAAAAACAGCACCGTGATTATTTTCACTATTTGAAATGCATTCGAATTTGCCCTTCTTGCTATCAAGCATTTTTAAGGTACTTGAAGTGACGTATGTCCATATACCCGTTTTCTGGGGCATAAAACGAATTTTAAAAATTCCATCTCCATCATAAAACCCTGTTATGATTTTTGTAGTTTCCTCATTGGTAAAAACCGCGGTAACCTTCAGATCTGTATAAGGGTTGACTTTGAATTTCCCTTTGAGAACAATTTCAAATATTCGCCATTTTTCCACTTTGTTCTGGGCTGAAATTTCTAAAAACAATACACTTAATATCAGTATTAGAAATGATCTGCTCATAATTAAACTATTTAATAATTTCCATATTCTAAATTGAACACGGTTATGTATATGCCGGATACGGCTGAAATCAAGGTTAATCTTAATATTAACATCAGGCCGGTATCCTTCTGGTCGCACCTTAATACCCTTACATTGATATTGTTGATTTGAATGTCGATATTCAGTATCCCAACCACCGATGTATGGAAGACGTTGATGATCCGATGCGTGAGCAATATGCCGGAAATAATGCTCGATTTCGGGCGTCGTGCAGGCGGGTACCTTGAAAATTTATTTAGTGGACTCCCTCATTACCAGTTTAGACTTAATTTCAGTATTTTGATTCTTAAAATAAAACCCCTTTTTTCCAACCAGATTTATTAGCATCGATGCTGCTTCTTTACCCATTTCGTAGGCCGGCTGTACAATTGCAGTAAGGGGTGGATTCAGCAATGCGGCCATATATGAGCTGGAAACGGCAATAATTTTAATATGTTCCGGGATAATTAACCGTAGTTCATTGCAAACCTCATAAGCCAAAATAGCCAGCGTCTCTACTGATGCAAATATCCTGTCCGGCCTGTTTTTACGAGTTGGTAATGCCCTTACTAATGTTCTGTTATAAATATCATTCCCGTCGCAGTATATGAACATGTCCTCCTGATGGGTAATTGCATTCCTGCTCAATGCTTCCTTATAGCCGTTCATCCTTCCCAAACTTACGGATGCTCTTTTTGAAATAGAAAGAAAAGCTATTTCTTTACAACCTTTCTCTATCAGGTGTTCGGTAGCCAGGACACCTCCCGCAAAGTTATCTGTAGTAACGGTATTGACATGAAGCTGTTCTATAACCCTGTCAAACAGCATAAGGGGAATTCCGTTTTTCTTTAATTCCTTGATATGAGTGATATCAGAAGACTGCTCTGACACAGAAAACATAATTCCATCTACCCTTCCGTTTTGCAACAACTTGAAAATCGAAATTTCTTTTTGCAAATTCTCATGCGTCATATAAATCAAAAAATGGTAACCTTTCTCATGTGCTACCGATTCGATTCCATTGATAACCGGGCCAAATAAATCATTAACCACTTCAGGAATGACAAGTGCAATTGTTTTACTTTTTTGTTTCCGAAAACTGCTGGCGAGCAGATTGACCTGATAATTAAATTCCTTAGCCTTTGCAATGACCCTTCGTTTGGTAGCAGCACTTATCTCATGGCTGTCATGCGGCGCTTTCGAAACGGTCGAGAAAGAAAGATTCAGTTCTTTCGCTAGTTTTTTCAAATCCATCATGGTATTAATCTGTTGAACTCCTTACATCAGATGATATGGGCCTTTTGGGCCCTTAGATTTCCGGCAAAGTAGTTTGCCCGGTAACCTATCTCCTCAGCCAGTTGAAAGATCTTCTTCGTCGTTTTTAAACTGACCAGGGGATCCTCTTTTAGTGCACGACTCACGGTGGTACTTGAAATTCGCATCTTATTCGCCAGGTCGTATATCCTGATTTCCTTACCCTTCATTTGAAAGTAAACGTTGTTGTTTTCAAAGCTAATAAAAAATAAAAAATTAAACCGGTTGCAATTCTCCAAAACTCATTATTTTTGAAATGTACCTTTGACACTTATTTCGGGTATTATGGTGCTTTGGATATATGAAAATCATTCATGATTCTTTGAATATTTTTTTAAATTTAATGTAATTCGTTATAATATAGATTTTTAAGTATATAAATATTTAACCCATTGATCATTTTTTCTTTTCAATATCAGAATTGGTTCCGGAAACAACCCATTTTACAGTTTAGATATGAAACCAGATTCAGGGGTAGATATTGTAATTAAACAGTTCATATAATGAAACCGGTTTAAATTAATTAAAAGAGTATCCCTTTCATTACTTTAGGAATTTTTAAAATCAGCCATATGAACGTTTTAATTTCTTCCCAAAAGAATACTTCCAGACGGTGCCAGGCGTTTCAAAAAACAAAAAAGAAATACCGTGTTGTTTTTATCCCGCTGTTCTTTTTTTCAGTTTTCCTGAATGCCCAAAATGCAATTCCTGCAAAGACAGCAACCATCCACATTGATCCGGATCGAACCATCAGCGAGATTGATCCAAAGATTTACGGGGTATTTATGGAACCGATTCATTTTAACGGTGCCAGAATGGGTTTACCGGATTCCGTAGAATTCAATACCCTGTATGGCAATCTGTACGATCCTTCCTCCCCGCTTGCCGATGCCAACGGATTCCGCAAGGATTATATCGATGCGATGAAGGAACTTAAAATAACCAATATGCGCTGGCCCGGAGGAAATTTCCTGATGGGCTATAACTGGCAGGACGGGATCGGACCGAAAGACCTGCGTCCCGTCCGAATCAACCTGGCCTGGGGAGGAATAGAAAATAACCATGTCGGCACCGATGAATGGGTGGAATTAAATAAATCGATTGGCAGTGAAAATATACTCTGTGTAAATCTTGGTCTGGGCAATATACAGGACGCGGTGAATTGGGTAGAATACTGCAGGTATAAAAAAGGAACTTATTATTCCGATCTCCGAATTAAAAACGGGCATGAAAAACCCTATGATATTAAGATCTGGGATCTGGGAAACGAAGTGGACGGCGCACCCTGGGAACTGGGTCATAAAGATGCGGACGATTATGTGAAAACCGCCCGGGAAGCCGCGAAAGCCATGCGGTCGGTTGATAATTCCCTGCAGTTTGTGGTATCCGGATCCTCTTATTATGAAAGCACGGGTCAGTGGGTGGACTGGAACCGTAAAATTCTCAATGGCCTGGGCGATATGATTCATTATATTTCCATACACCGTTACTGGGAAAATGCAAAAGAATATTATGATTATATGGGCCAGAGTGCAATGGATTTCGAAGAAAAAATCAAAGTAACCGCAGCTGAAATCGAAGTAGCAAAAGCCATGAAAGAATTTAAAAATCCTATTTATATTTCCGTAGATGAATACGGTGCATTCGGAAGAAATTTTCGCAGTGTGTTACCCATTGCCCAAAGCCTGAATTCATTTGTCCGCCATGCAGATGTGGTAAAGATGGCAAATTTTACCATGCTCACTTCCCTTCTGTCAAGTGATCCTAAAAAAGGAACTTATAAATCACCGCTGTTCTATACGTTCAAACTTTTTTCCAACAACTGTCTGGGCAGCACCATCGATACGCATGTACAATGCGACACGTTTAATACGGAATTATATAAAGGCATTCCCTATCTGGACGTCACCACCGTTTACTCAAAAGAGACCGGCTTCGTGTTTGTAAATGTAATCAACCGTCATAAAGACAAGTCCATCTCAGCTGATATCATCAATCGTTCCGGTAATTTCAAAGGCAATGCAGAAGCAAGCATCATCAATGCAGAATCACTGGATGAAGCGTTCACCATCGATAAACAAGCTCAGTACATTCCCATGGTAAAAGAGATCGCAACAGAAAATAATAAAATGACCTGCTCATTCCCTCCTCATTCTTTTACCCAGATCAAAATGAAGGTTCATTAATTGTGACCGCACTTAGAAAATTAAAACGATACAACTGCTGATATGTAAAAATAAACAGGAAAATGCGACAACTGAAGTCATCCGATGTATTGTATTTCATTTACAGGCGAGCCATAATTCAACTGTTTGCTGTGCTGTTGCTATTATCCACTTCCTGTTTTGCGCAACAGGATAGCGGACTAAAACTTTGGTATAATAAGCCTTCGGGTGACCAATGGGAGAATGCATTACCCATCGGTAACGGAAGGCTGGGTGCCATGATATATGGAAATGTAGATACCGAGACGGTTCAGCTAAATGAACATACGTTGTGGAGCGGAAGCCCGAACCGTAACGACAATCCGTTGGCGCTTGATTCTCTTGCAGAAATCAGGAACCTGATATTTTCCGGAAAACAAAAAGAAGCGGAGCAGATGGCAAACCGGGTAATAATAAGTAAAAAATCACAGGGTCAGATTTTTGAAACGGCAGGTGAACTTCATCTCGCATTTCCAGACCATGTAGCTTACTCCCAATATTACCGGGAACTGAATATTGAAAATGCAGAGGCAAAAACGTCTTACACCGCAGAAGGAGTTACTTACACCAGGGAATTCATTGCGTCATTTGCGGACCGTGTGATAGTAATCCGGTTAACCGCCAGTAAGCCACACAGCATTTCATTTCAGGCGTTTTATTCAACACCGCTTCCTAAAGCCAGTATTATTTCCTCTGGGAGAGATTTAATCATTTCCGGCACCACCATTTATCATGAGGGGGTAAAAGGCAAAATAAAATATAAAGCCATTTCCCGCTTTGAGACCGAGGGCGGAACATTTGCTTCCACGGATACCACGGTTTCCGTTCGCAATGCCGATGCCGTTACAGTCTATATTTCCATTGCAACAAATTTCAGGAATTATCACGACCTGGGGGGGGATGAGAACGAAAGCGCATCAGCATACCTGAACAAGGCCGCTTCCAAATCTTTTCCGGAAATGGTGAGGGCGCATCGCAAGGCTTATCAGAAATATTTTAACCGGGTGCGGCTTGATCTGGGAACAACAGACGCTTCAAAACTTCCCACAGATGAAAGACTGAAAAATTTTGACTCAGTAAATGATCCGGCGTTTGTTACGTTATACTATCAATTCGGCCGTTATCTCCTGATATCTTCTTCACAACCGGGCGGTCAGCCGGCCAATCTGCAGGGTATCTGGAATAACAGACTATACCCGCCATGGGACAGCAAATACACCATCAATATCAATGCGGAAATGAACTACTGGCCGGCAGAAAAAACTAATCTTTCGGAATTGCATGAGCCCTTTCTGCAAATGGTAAAAGAAATGTCGGTTACCGGAAGTCAGACTGCAAAAGATATGTATGGCACCCGTGGCTGGATGGCTCATCACAATACAGATATATGGCGTACAACGGGTGCGGTCGACGGCGCGTTCTGGGGAATCTGGAACAATGGGGGCGGATGGAGTAGTCAGCATCTCTGGGAACATTATTTGTATAATGGAAACAAAACCTATCTGGCATCTGTTTATCCCGTATTGAAAGGCGCTGCCATGTTTTATGCGGATTTTCTGATAGAACATCCCCGCTACCACTGGCTGGTCATCTGCCCGGATATGTCGCCTGAAAATGCCCCGCAGGCACACCAGGGATCCTCCCTGGACGCGGGGGTAACCATGACCAATCAGATCGTATTCGATGTATTCACCACGGCAATACGGGCTGCAGAGACGCTGAATAGAGACCAGCCATTTGCGGATAGCCTGAAAAAAATGCGAAATCGCCTGTCACCGATGCATATCGGGCAATATGGACAGTTACAGGAATGGCTGGATGACGTGGATGACCCTGCGGATCATCACCGTCATATCTCGCATATGTATGGATTATTTCCATCGGCCCAGATATCGCCTTACCGGACGCCTCAGCTATACAGTGCCGCAAAACAAACGCTTATTCAGCGCGGCGATATTTCAACAGGCTGGAGTATGGGATGGAAAGTAAACTGGTGGGCGAGATTACTGGACGGAAATCATGCATACCTTTTAATCCGGAAACAGCTAACACCCAAAGGAACCAATGAAGGCGGTGGCGGAACTTATAACAACCTTTTTGATGCCCACCCGCCATTCCAGATTGATGGAAATTTTGGATGCACTTCCGGCATAACGGAGATGCTGATGCAAAGTGCAGACGGAGACATACACCTGCTGCCCGCCCTGCCAGACGCATGGCCTGCGGGCAGCATCGGCGGTTTGCGTGCCAGAGGCGGTTTTGAAATAATCTCCCTCCAGTGGAAAAACGGACTGATTGTGAAGGCGGTAATCAAATCCGGTCTCGGTGGCAATCTTCGCCTGAGGGTACCCAATGAAATGAAAACAAATATTGCAGGTACTCTGAAAAAAGCAACCGGTGAAAATACAAATATCCTTTATCAGATGGAAATGGTACCCGAGCCGCTTATTTCAGAAAAGGCAAAGGTTATGGCGCCGGTATTCAATACAACATATGTTTATGATGTGCCAACGAAAAGAGGACAGATATTGGTCTTCCATTCCAAATGACTAATCGATTTTTAAACAGAGTTCACCGTTCAGCACATAAGAATAAAATAAAACGCATGAAACAGACGATCACAGTTTTCGTTTTTACTATAATAATGGGTTTTTGCCTGCGTGGTCAAAGCACCGTAAAGCAGGCTCCTCCCGGTTTTGATACCCTTCGTTCCGGAATCCAGCATGGCAAAATCGATACCATCAGTTATTTTTCTAAAACAGTTGGTAACAACCGAAGATTTATACTATATACACCACCCGGTTATAACCGGAAGAATAAATATCCGGTTCTATACCTCCTGCACGGTATCGGTGGCGATGAAAAGGAATGGCTGAACGGCGGCTCCCCCCAGATCATTCTGGATAATCTTTATGCGGAGGGAAAAATCGAACCCATGATCGTTGTCATGCCCAACGGAAGGGCGATGAAGGATGACCGCGCAGTGGGAAATATTTTCGATAGTGCCAAAGTACAGGCTTTCGCCAATTTTGAAAAAGACCTGCTGAACGATCTGATCCCGTTTATACAGAAACACTATCAGGTATATACTGATCAGAAACACCGCGCAATTGCCGGGTTGTCCATGGGCGGCGGACAATCACTGAATTTCGGACTCGGCAATCTCGACATGTTTGCTTGGATTGGTGGTTTTTCATCCGCGCCGAATACGAAGACTCCGGAAGTTCTGGTGCCGGATCCCGAACTGGCAAAACAAAAAATAAAACTGCTTTGGATTTCCTGCGGGGCAAGTGATGGGTTAATTGTGTTCAGTAAACGTACGCATGACTATCTGGAAAAATATCATGTTCCGCATATCTATTATATCGAACCGGGTGTACATGATTTCAAAGTATGGAAAAACGGGTTGTATATGTTTTCCCAATTGATTTTTAAACCAGTGGATACATCCACATTTTCTGCATATCCCGTGGTTGGCGCGCCATCCGCGACCAATGTCCGGTCGGCGAAATATCCACAGATCTTACCTGACCATCGGGTAATATTCGGCATAAAAGCACCCGATGCGAAAAAAGTTCAGGTGGATCTTGTCCGGAAATATGACATGGTAAAAGACACAAGCGGATTCTGGACGGTAACCACAGATTCCGTCAGTGAAGGATTTCATTACTATTCTTTGCTGATTGATGGAGTTGCCATGGCTGATCCGTCCAGTGAAACCTTTTATGGTATGGGCAGGATGGCCAGCGGAATCGAAATTCCCTTTGCAGGCGGCGGATATTATGCGCTTCGTGATGTACCCCACGGTGACATCCGGATTAAAAAATATTTTTCAAGAGTAACCAATTCATGGCGACAGTTCTACCTGTATACGCCCCCCGGTTATGATTCGGCCTTGACTGAATCCTATCCGGTACTGTACATTTTACATGGTGGGGGCGAAGATGAAAGCGGATGGGCCACACAGGGCAAAACGGATCTGATTATGGACAACCTGATTGCTTCTAAAAAAGCGGTTCCCATGATGATCGTGATGCCGGATGCCAATATGGGCGTCTCTGCTTTCGATGAGTCGGCGCTGAAACTGTTTGAATCGGAATTGAAAAATACCCTCATTCCGCTGGTGGAAAAAACTTACCGCGCAAAAAGCGGGGCAGGAAACCGGGCGCTTGCCGGTTTATCCATGGGTGGTATACATACCCTCTATACCGGCATTAAAAATACGGACCAGTTTTCCTACCTGGGTGTATTCAGTTCCGGCTGGATTATGCCCATGCAACACAGCATCGCCGATGCGCAATATGATTTTATGAAAATCAACGCAATTACCGTCAACAGCAATCTGAAAATATTCTGGATCGCCACGGGCGGCAAGGAAGATATCGCGTATAAAAACTGTCAGATTATGCTCGGTAAATTAGGAGAACTCAATATTAAGTATACATATTATGAATATCCTGGCGGACATACCTGGCCTGTATGGCGCAACGACCTGTATAATTTTGCACCCCTGTTATTCAGAAATTAATAGCTATACATGATGACTTTATTTTTAATCGTTTCATGAATTTATTTATTTAAATAAATATGTTGATCAGACAAAAAACTCACCGGCATCGTACAGCGGTTAAAATGAATTTTTACATTTTAAGTCTCGCAATCTGGAATATTTTAAGTCCCGGTGAAATGAAAGCGCAGGAAAAACTGTACGCCAATGAATTTTCTTTACGTGATGTGGTATTAACCGATGGCCCTTTTAAACATGCCCGTGACCTGAATATTCAAACGCTGTTGAAATATCATCCTGACCGGTTGTTAGCACCTTACCGGAAGGAAGCCGGATTAATTCCAAAAGATTCCAGTTATTCCAACTGGGAAGGGCTCGACGGCCATATGGGCGGCCATTATTTATCTGCCTTGGCGATGAATGTGGCGGCAACAAATAATGCAGCCTGTGAAAATCGTTTGAAATACATGGTTGCGGAGCTCAAAACATGCCAGGAGGCAAATGCAATAAACCATCCGGAATGGGGAATCGGTTATGCAGGCGGTGTTCCCAACAGCAAGGAAATATGGAATACCCTGCAGAAGGGAGATTTAAAACTGTATCGCGAAGCCTGGGCTGCCTGGTACAATTTGCATAAAACATATGCCGGATTGAGGGATGCCTGGTTGTATGCGGGAAATGTGGATGCAAGAATCATATTTTTAAAATTCTGCGACTGGGCCATTTATATTACCCGGATGCTGACAGACGCACAGATGCAATCTATGCTGGATACGGAACAGGGTGGGATGAATGAGATACTTGCTGATGCCTACCAGATGACAAGCGATGAAAAATACCTGGTCGCAGCAAAACGATTTTCACATCAAATGCTGCTCACCCCGATATCCGAAGGAATAGATAATCTGGACAATAAACACGCAAATACCCAGATTCCGAAAGCCATCGGGTTTGAACGAATTGGTGAATTAAGTCATGACAATACGTATACTACAGCAGGCAGCTTCTTCTGGCAAACAGTAACAGACAATCGTACCCTGGTATTTGGTGGCAACAGCCGGCGGGAATTTTTCCCGGCAACTGCAGCCTCCAGCGACTTTGTCAATGACGTAGAGGGGCCGGAATCCTGCAATTCCTATAACATGCTGAAGCTCACGGAAGATTTATTCAGAATGAACCCATCGGCGAAGTATGTGGATTATTACGAAAGAACATTGTACAATCATATCCTGTCAACCCAGCATCCTGACAATGGAGGCTATGTCTATTTTACACCCGTTCGTCCCCGTAGTTACCGCGTATACTCGTCTCCCAATGAAGCCATGTGGTGTTGTGTGGGTACGGGAATGGAAAACCACAGCAAATACAACGCGTTCATCTATACCCATACAGGTGATTCCCTTTTTTTAAACCTATTTATAGCCTCGGTTCTGAATTGGAAAAATCAGGGAATTGAAATCACTCAGAAGACCCTTTTTCCATTTGAAGAAAAAACAAGGCTGATCCTGACAAAAGGTTCTTCAAAATTTACCTTGTTGATTCGTTATCCGTCCTGGGTAAGGGCCGGAACGATGAAAGTGCTGATCAATCATAAACCAGTGACCATTACCCAAACACCTTCCTCCTATATTCCCATCAACAGATTCTGGAAAAAAGAAGATACCATCGTGATTACGCTACCGATGCACAATACCATTGTGCATCTGCCGAACCTGCCTGAATATATTGCTTTTCTTCACGGGCCCATCGTGCTGGGCGCGAAAACAGGTACCGAAGATTTAAAAGGGCTGCTTGCAGACGACAGTCGCTGGGCACAAATCCCCAGTGGAAAAAAACTCCCGATTGACCAGGCACCAATTATCATTGAAGACAATCCTTCCAAAATTGCTGATGAACTGGTGCCCGCTAAAGACGGATCTATGCGCTTTACTGCTCCGGATATGAAAATGATCAATCCGTTGCCGGTCGTTTTCCAACCTTTTTACCAGATTCAGGATGCGCGCTACATGGTTTACTGGATGGCATTGTCCAATGCGCAATACCGTAGTTATCTGGATTCTTTAGGAAAAAATGAAAAAGAAAAGCTCAATCTACAGAAGCGCTCCATTGATTTTGTGGCACCTGGTGAGCAACAGCCGGAAACGGATCATGCCATTCAAAGTGAAGGTTCTCACACCGGTTCTTCAAATGATCTGTTCTGGCGGGATGCCGAAAGCGGAGGTTATTTTAGTTATAATCTTTCTACAAACAAAGAAACCGGGTTGAGCCTGGTCGTCAGCTACTGGGGCGCTGAATGGGGTGCCAGAAAATTTGACATCTATATAGATGATGTGAAGTTAATCACAGTGGACAATACCGGCAGGTGGAATCAGTCGAAGATTTTTGAGACAACCTATAGCATACCAGATTCGATGATAAAAGATAAAGAGCATGTCCGGATAAAATTCCAGGCCCTGGCGGGAAATACAGCCGGCGCTGTGTATTATCTCAGGCTGGTCAGAAAAGAAACCCTTCAGGATTGATAAAATTTCCGAGTAATGAAAATTCAGAAAACAAGTTATTTTGTAGTCCTTTATTTCATTTGTTCTGCGGTTTATGCTCAGAATAATTCTAACAATGTATCCATCAATTCAAACGATACCCGGAAAGAGATTGTCAGAAAGGGTCAATCCTATCCGTTTCAAAATCCGGATTTAAGTTCCGATGACCGGGCAAAGGATTTAATTTCACGATTAACAATTCAGGAAAAAGTATCGCTGATGTTCGACCAGTCACCTGCCATCCCCCGGTTGGAAATCAGGAAATTTAATTGGTGGAGCGAAGCATTGCATGGACTGGCAAATAATGATAGTGTTACCGTTTTCCCTGAACCGATAGCCATGGCTGCCTCATTCAATGATACGCTGGTTTACAAAATATTCGACGCCGTTTCTGACGAAACCCGTGCAAAGTACCATGCCGCCATAAGAAAAGGAGAAGAAAACAGACGATTCCTGAGTCTTTCCGTTTGGACGCCGAATGTAAATATCTTTCGCGATCCGCGTTGGGGCCGGGGACAGGAAACATACGGCGAAGATCCATACCTCACCTCCAGGATGGGCACAATGGTTGTGAAGGGATTACAGGGTCCTGCTGACGCCAAATACCGGAAATTGCTGGCATGCGCTAAACACTATGCTGTTCATTCCGGTCCGGAATGGAGCCGCCACACGCTGAATCTAAACAATATTAATCCAAGGGATTTATGGGAAACCTATTTGCCTGCATTCAAGTCCCTGGTTCAGCAGGCAGGCGTCCGGGAAGTGATGTGTGCTTACCAGCGTCTGGATGATGAGCCTTGTTGCGGAAATAACAGATTGCTGCAAAGCATCCTACGGGATCAATGGGGTTTTAAATATATAGTCGTTTCCGATTGTGGTGCAGTAACAGATTTTTATACCAGTCATAAAGTTTCATCAGATGCCATCCATGCATCCGCAAAAGCCAGTCTGGCCGGTACAGATGTGGAATGCGTGTGGGCAGGTTATGCTTTTAATAATCTGCCGGAAGCAGTTACGAAAGGTTTAATTACACAGGATGAAATAAACAAACATCTGCTTCGCGTACTGGTTGGCCGCTTCGACCTGGGAGAAATGGATAGTGATAAGGTGGTGCCCTGGGCTCAGATTCCTGTATCTGTTATAAATGATGAAGCACACAGAAAACTGGCGCTTACCATGGCACAGCAATCGATGACCCTGCTCCGGAACGAGGACCACATACTTCCTTTGAAAAAAACAGTAAATAATATCGCCGTGATCGGGCCCAATGCCGATAATGAACCGATGTTGTGGGGAAATTATAATGGCACGCCGATACATACCATCAGTATACTGAAAGGCATAAAATCGAAACTCGCTGCCGACAAAGTAGTCTATGACAAAGCATGTGACCTCGTGGAAAATAAAGTCACCTTAAGTTATTTTCAAAAAACGACAGCAGGAGGAAAAAAAGGATTTCAGGCAACATACTGGAACAACCCCGACCGAAAGGGCGATGCAGTATCAACAGATCAGATTTACAATCCGTTTAAACTGACAACTGCAGGCGACCATGAATTTTCATCCGGGGTTAAGCTGGTTGGTTTTTCTGCCAAATATGAAACCGAATTTGAAGCACCGGAAACAGAAGAAATTGTTTTTAAATGTGGCGCTACCGGTTACTTTGAGTTGTTCGTAAATAACAGTTCGGTTGCCCGGTTTAATAACTGGCGAACCCTGCCCTCCCGGGTACCCTACAAAGTGGAAAAAGGCAAAAATTATAAAATTGAAATCAGATATGCCCAGCTGAACAACTGGCAGGCCAACCTGGAATTTGATTTTGGTAAAGAATTGGATATCGATTTTACCGGTCTTATCAATAAACTGAAAGGCATTGATTACGTTGTTTTCGTTGGCGGACTTTCAGGTTTGCTGGAAGGGGAAGAAATGCCTGTATCACACCCTGGTTTTAAAAATGGCGATCGCACCAATATTGATCTGCCCGAAGTACAGCAGATTTGTTTAAAAGCGTTGAAAGCCGCAGGTAAAAAAATTATTTTTGTCAATTGCTCCGGTTCTGCCATCGCGCTGCTGCCCGAAACGGAAACCTGTGATGCCATTCTACAGGCATGGTATGGGGGCGAATCCGGCGGGCAGGCTGTTGCAGATGTTCTGTTTGGCGATTACAACCCTTCGGGAAAATTGCCGGTAACTTTTTATAAAAACTCCCAACAACTCCCCGATATTGAGAATTATTCCATGAAAGGAAGAACATACCGTTATATGTCAGATCCGCTTTTTCCGTTTGGATATGGACTTAGCTTTACCAGTTTTAAACTGGGTAGTGCACAAATCAGCAGTATCAGATTGAATAAGGGGGAAAATACAACAATCACCATTCCAGTTTCCAATACAGGAAAACGACTGGGAACAGAGGTGGTACAGATTTATGTAAGAAAGGTAAATGATACCACCGGCCCATTAAAAACCTTAAAGGGATTTCAGCGGGTGGAAGTAGCTGCAGGAAAAACAGTTAAATCTGTAATTACGCTACCCTATTCCGCATTTGAATTTTATAATGAAAATAATCTGGAGATGGAAGTTACCCCGGGTGCGTATGAATTGTTATATGGAAACAGTTCTGCTGAAAAAGATTTAAAAACAATCAAAGTCGATGTTCAATAAAAACACGAAGCTGCTTTTTAACGGAAATAAATACGCCGGTCATTTTTTAAAAATGCTGCCCGTTCTTTGCGTCTTCACCAATTTTTGTTTTGCGCAATCAACTGCATATTCCATTTACAGTCCGAACAGGAATATTGTGGTATCCTGCGATATTAGCAAAGCAGCCTATCGGGTTACGTATAAAAATGTTCCGGTATTATCAGATTCAAAGCTGGGTTTGATCAGAGAAGACGAAAACTTTTCAACCAAGCTGAAATTAATAACTGTTTCAGCACCTGAAATCGTGAAAGATCATTATGTGATGCTGAATGCCAAAAAGAAAAACATATTCTATACAGCATCCCGGCGGATATTTGAAACAGAAACCCCGTCTGGCAAAAGGATGCATATCATCTTCCAGGTATCCAATGACGGTGTCGCATTCCGGTATTTCTTTCCTGAGCATTCAGCTGACATTAAAAAAATCACTACGGAAACAACCAGTTTCCATTTTAATGATGGTACTAGAGCCTGGTTGCAGCCCAAGACAGAAGCGCAGTCCGGCTTTGAGCATTCCAATCCTTCATATGAAGCACATTATCAGCGTGACATCGCTACGGGCACTTCGTCACCGGGTCCAAACGGCTGGGTGTATCCTGCCCTGTTTCAATACCGAAATATCTGGCTGCTGATTACAGAAGCGGCTTTGGGCAGAACCTATTGTGGCACTTCATTGCAGCAAAACTCGCCGGACAATGAGTATAAAATTAATTTTCCCGAGGCTCCTGAAGTGTTTAAAGACGGCATGCCCACGCTGAATCCGGAATCTGCCCTGCCCTGGAAAACACCCTGGCGGGTAATCGCCATCGGTGATTTAAGAACGATTGCCGAATCTACTCTGGGAACGGATCTGGCCCTGCCGGCAAGGCAAATGGACGCCTCTTTTATTAAACCGGGTAAATCATCCTGGAGCTGGATATTGGACAAAGATGATTCCACCATTTTCAGGGTACAGAAAAAATATATTGATCTGGCTGCCGACATGCATTGGCAATACTGTTTGATGGATGCTTATTGGGATGCGAAAATAGGTTACGATTCCGCTAAAATACTGGCAGACTATGGCAAACGAAAAAACGTCGGACTGCTGGTCTGGTATAATTCAGGCGGAAGCTGGAATACCGTAAAATTTTCACCGAAGGATAAACTGCTGACCCATGAAAGCCGGGTACTGGAATTTTCCCGGTTACATGCAATGGGTATCAAGGGAATTAAAGTAGATTTCTTTGCCGGCGACGGACAGTCCATGATAAACTATTACCAGGACATTCTCGAAGATGCAGCCGCTTTCCAACTATTGGTTAATTTTCACGGAGCTACTTTACCGAGAGGTCTGCAACGCACCTATCCGAATCTTATGACAACGGAGGCCGTTTTTGGTTATGAGATGATTACATTTTCACAGGAAGCAGCTGACCTGGAGCCCGGTCATATTGCCTTATGTGCATTAATTCGAAATGCTTATGATCCCATGGATTTTACACCGATGAATTTATATAGGATTCCCCGAATTAAACGAGTTACCACCGGCGCTTTTGAATTGGCCACATCTGTAATTCTTCTATCCGGTATCCAGCATTATGCTGAAAGCCCTGAAGGAATGAGCCATGTGCCGGAATACGTAAAAGATTTTCTACGTGGGCTTCCCAACAACTGGGAGGATGTGAAATTTATTGAGGGGTACCCGGGAAACTTATATATCGTTGCAAGAAAATCCGGTAAAAAATGGTACTTAGCCGGAATCAACGGAGAGAATTTAAACAAAGCCCTTATACTGGATCTAAGTTTTCTGAAAAATAAAAGAGCCCGGTTCATTTCCTCCGGTTTAGAAGACTGCACGTACCCATTATTTGAACACAAAAATATCAGGGTCCCTTCGAACGGAAAATTACCGATTACATTAAAGGGAAATGACGGCTTTGTAGCCGTGTTTGAATAATAAATAAAATAATACTATGAACATGAATCTCACTTCAATTGGCAAAAAAGCCTGCCTGAACTCATTCAGAGAGAAGGCTGGGCACCGGGTTGGCAACCGTTGTTTTAATTGCCTGGAAACTGATCGTAATAAATGCTATCAGCAAACAAACGATACCCACCGCTGCAAACATCCACCAGCCGATATGGATTCGATAGGTAAAATTCTGTAACCATTTGTTCATTGTCCACTAGGCAGTGGGTGGTGCAATAAAAATGGACAATAAAAGTAATTTTACAAAATCTTTAGACAGTATCTTAAAAATATCGGTGATTTTGGCTCCCAATATTCTTCGAATACCAATTTTTTTTATGCGCTGCTCTGCCGCGAATGTGACAAGACCAAACAGCCCGAGGCAGGCAATGAAGTGGCAAGGATTGAAAATATCAGAAAGATTTTCCCTGTGCGCTGATCTGTGCTGTATTGTTTATTGAATTCTTCATCCTGGAAACCATGGTTCACTTGCAAAAAAGCCGCTACAGCAATGGCTTTCGCAGGTGCCAAAGGCAAATGCTCACAACAATTATTCAATCCGCTTTCTGATTCAGTTTACACCAACTTTTGGCAGCTTTTAAGCGGATCGTTGCTACTTTTTGCGCTGGAGTTAAAAAAGGCGGAAAGGAATACCTACATTTAAGGACGTATGCGTTTTATCTACAAACGAACAATCTTTATTACAAGCATTATAATATTATGTATCGTTGTTTTTAATTGCTGCGTATACAATAATCCCCAAAAAAAGGTAATTATAGCTAATTCAACCGGTGAGCAGTATGCAGGATCTGAAGCTTGCAGAACCTGCCATAGGGTCATTTGCGATTCATTTAATACAACAGTCCACAACTTAACATCGGGTATTGCCTCCATAGATTATATCAAGGGCAGCTTTGCAAAAAATGAGAATACCTTTGTCTAACGATTCCATGAAACTGGTGATGGAAGAAAGGAAATCCGGATTATACCAGGTGGTTTATATTAAAGGGAAGGAAGAAACGGCCCGGCGTTTTGATATTGTAATAGGATCAGGTAAAAAGGGGCAAACTTATCTTTATTGGTATGGTAATGAACTTAACCAGCTCCCCGTTTCTTATTTTGCCAGTGTTCATCGTTGGGCTAATAGCCCTGGTTTTCCATCGGAGACTATTTTATTCGACAGGAATATTGAGTCACGTTGCATGGAATGTCATACGACATTTACTTAAAGTATTGGAAAGTCAGCATATTTACGAAATCAGATAATATATGGTGTAGCTTGTGAAAGATGCCATGGACCTGCGGCAAAACATATAGCATTTCACATGCAAAACCCGCTGGAAAAACAGGGGAAATTTATTACGAATCCCGCTTCATTAAACCGTCAGCAGCGTCTCGATGTATGTGCATTGTGTCATTCCGGAGTAATGCAAAGTATCAAGCCTGCCTTTTCTTTTCTTCCGGGCGATACGCTTTCCAAATATTTTATAAAAAACTCCTCCGGTATAGATTCCTTTAAACTGGATGTACATGCCAATCAATATGGATTACTTACTGCCAGCAAATGCTTCCGGATTAGCGGAACAATGACTTGCAATTCATGTCATAATACACATGTAAAAGAAAGTGGAAACTTATTTGCGTATGCCCAAAAATGCATGAACTGTCATGGAAAACCCAATCATAAACAAGGAACTCTCCCGGAAGAATCGCAATCTTTCATGATGGCTAATTGTGTCAATTGTCACATGCCCGTTGGCGCTTCTAAAAATCTTAAATTGCTTATCTCCCAAAATACAATTCCTTCTCCGGAAATGGTCAGGTCCCATCTGATTGCCATTTACCCAATAGAAAAAACAAAAAAACTATTGAACAGAAATAAATAAATACACGTTCCGCTGAAAATGGAGTGTAAATAATCTAACTGAAATAATAATTCAGGCCAGGAAAACCAAAGTTTCAAAATGTACTTAAGGTATGTGATGCTACACATTATCCTGTTACTTTCATACTCTACATGATCACCCCGATTGCCCGGCCGCTGTAAAGGACCGTTCTACTTATCCCTGCTTCAAAGGGCGTACCGGATGCCTGATTGCCGTCAACTATTTTAATATTCAACCTGCGCGTCTTCAGCATATTCGGAAAATTTCCTTTGGTAGCCGATATACTCAGTTTTCTTTGTTTGTCATTCCATGTAAGTTCAAAACGGGCATACTGTCCATTTTCATATTGATAACCGTCATTTTCATCTTCATAAAAAGTAAAATGGCCATCTGCGCCCCGATAAATGACCAACTCTAAAATTTTATTGGACTTTTGGTCCGCATATTCCACTTCAGGCCCCATCGGAATGATTGAACCGGCACGGATGTAGAGGGGCATTACATCCAGGGGTGCAGCCGCAACAATCGTTTTTCCCCCACTTATTTTTTCACCCGTCCAAAAGTTATACCATGCAACGGATGGGGGCAAATAGACCTTTCGTTCCGTTTCACCCTGTACAGTTACGGGATTCACCAAAAATGCAGGTCCGAACATATACTGGTCGGATATCCGATAAACATTTGAATCCTTTTGGAAGTCAAAGGCCAGGGAACGCATCATGGTATAATTCTCAAATGTTGTTTTTCCGGCAAGGGAGTAGATATAAGGCAGGAGGTGATAACGCAGTTTGTCGAATTTCAACAGGGTTGCCCGTGTGCTGTTGTCCCAGTTTTTTGAAAATAGAGCCCGTTCGCCTTTACCATGTATGCGCATAATCGGGCAAAAAGTACCGAACTGAAACCAACGGGTAAATAATTCTCTGAACGCAGGTTTCGACCAGTCGGGCGCTTTCCAGTTATCATGATAGCCGCCAATATCAGATGTCCAGTAAGGAATGCCTGAAGCGCATGCATTGATACCCTGCGGTACCTGGATTTTAAGAGACCCGAAGGTGCAGGATATGTCGGAGGACCAGAGGACCGTTGCATTGCGCTGCTGACCAGCGAAGGACTGTCTGATCAGAAAAAACGCTCTCTTATCCGGGATATCCCGGCGCCAGCCCTGATATAATCCCGCTGAATGTTCCAGAGAATAGGAATTAAAATAGTCAATGCCTTTACCGGTCCAGAAATTGTCTTTGCGCCGCTCATCTAACAGAAAGCCATTATCTGGTTCGCACTGGTCAACCCACCAGGCATCCCAGCCGTATCTTTTGACTAAACTGTCGCGGGCCATCGCCCAATATAATGCCCGGGCTTTCGGGTTGTGTGCGTCGTAATAACTGTCAAACGTGTGGGTAACCACGTTGTCCCAGGTGATTTTCGTTAGCCCTTCCATTTTTTGCAGTGTATCAAAGTCCTTCGTCCCTTTGCCAAATACGGGCCATATTGAAATCATGCCATGGATATGAGCTTGATGCAATTCATCGACCATTTTTTTTGGATTCGGATACCTGGCCGGGTTCATCATATGGCTGCCGATGGGAAGCGGGTCCCAATAGTACCAGTCTTGTACAATTACATCGACCGGTATATGGCTATTCCGGTACTTATCTTTTACCGAAAGTATTTCATCCTGGCTCAGATACCGGTCCTGCGACTGAAACAACCCGAATGACCATTTGGGCAACATGGGAGCTTTACCTGTGGCTGTACGGTAAAGGTTGATGATTTGATCAAACCCGGGTCCGTAGAAAAAATAATAGTCGACCAGCCTGCCGCTTTCAGATACATATTTAAATTTCTTATTGCCCGCTTCAGCGCCATAAAAATTGGAGGCCGAATAGTTATCCCACATCAGCCCATATCCCCTGGTAGACAACAAGACCGGTATGGCGCCTGTCATATATTTGATCGCCATATCCTGATTCCTCCCTTTGTAATTGATGGAACCGGTATCGACCGGATGGCAACCGAGACCAAAAAGCGCTTCATCTTGAGGGGAGTTAAATTGCGTACTGATGTTCCAGGTATTTATATCTGCAATGGTAACGGGCGTGATCTTTTTTTCGTCTTCAGCGGCAATCTCAAGCCCGGTGCGGTCCTGATAGGTAACATTATTGCTCGTTTTATTTATTAAAACGTTCAGCTTTTTTGTAATAATGATTATTACACTTTTATCTTCCCGAACTTCAAAAGGACAATATTTCCATTTTTTATTGACGATGAGGGAGGATGACTGGGGTAGACTTCCAAATACAACATATCGCACTTCGATGATATCATCCTGACAAATGACCACTTTCATGAAGCCTTTGTCCAGGGTAAATAACAAACCGTCTGACTCTTTTTTAAAAGATATCACAGAAGCCTCCGCCGGACTCATATTCAAAACCATCAGTAACCAAATAAATACAGTGAAAAATATTTTAAAAATGGCGTATCTGAATACCCGTTTTGAATCGGTCATGATTCCGTTTTGTTTTTTTCCGTTGTTAGAATACCCCATTCCCCCTGTTTACTTTTCACTTGCCAGCTGGGCCGCCGCAGCCGCCAGAAAAATATAATCGGCGCAACCACCTACGGTCACTTCGTTTTCTCCCCAGAAAAAAGGCCAGTCTTCTTTATTTTCAGGGAAATCCGGTTTTAATATCAATATCCCGGGAACTATCCCCCCGGCGATAAAACTAAAATCAGCCCTGTTGTTTCCATACGTTATCCTCTTTGACTTTGTACCTACAGAGGAAACAAAAGAAATATTCGAATAAGGATGACATCCGAAAATATAGTTTAGTCCCAGATAAACATACTCCGAATTTATAATATCCGGAAAGTATTTGTTGGCGTAATAATTTGTAATGGCAAAGTTCACCACGTTGCCGCTTCCGCCCCAACCTCCGGTTGAGATAGGTACAGCATATGGGTTTTGCCTGCCATATTCATCGCAGACTCTTTTGTACTTAATAATATAAGGCCGCAATTTTATTTTGTAATCAGTCCCCAGGTACTCTATGGCCTGCAAAGCCGTCGTCATACCAAACATAATCGACCTGTCAAGCGCCGGCCAGATAGACTCTTCGAAAACTTTTGCATATTCAGGATTTTTTGTGGTAATATACAATTGCAATGATGCGACTGCTTTCAGGTTTCGTCGGAACATCATCGAAAACCGGGATGTGTCCAGTTTACCAAGGCTGTCATCTTCGTTCCATAATTTTATGGCGTAATACAAACTTTGATTGGATAAAGTGTCATTAAATCCTTTTAATGCACGGCTGGCTGCTGACAGGGCAGCTGAGGTGAAGTAATCCAGGAATGTTGTTCTTTCAGTAAAAGCCCACCTGTCATCCAGTGTGCCGCTGGATTTGCCATCCGTCTCATATGGTTTCAGGTTTGGATTGTATATAAGATTGTCTGTTTCCGCAGAAGCATCGCCCAAATGATGATACTGATGCAAATTAGGAACTACAATTCCACGAACCGGATGACCGATATTCTTTACCTGCGCCACAACATTTAGTGTCCCATGTTGAATTTGCTGAAGTATATCAGACTTGCCATCAGGTCTGTGTATATCTACATACCTGGTTGGATAATCAACAAATGTTTCATCCCGGTTAATATTAAATTTTTCGAACGCATCTACCAGACTCAGGATGGCATTACAATGCGAGCCAGTCTGAATATCAAAATCACCTGCGTCAAACCACCCTCCGACTGCCAATCCCGGAATGCGCTCCAGGGATTTGTATTTTGTTTGGGTTGAAGGACCCATGCTATAACCGTCAAAATGGATATGATTGATAGGAGCCTGCAATGCGTCATCCAGAAATGGTGCACCATGCCACACCCGGTATGCTTCATTTACTTCCATATGATCCATCTGGACCGGAAACCAAACATCCATTGTCGGATGCCAGATATCATTGTATACTGCGGGGTCTATCGGAAAAGTATTTGTCTTAATATTTCCATACTGAATAAAATATAGACCCCGATCCTTAACAGCGGTAAAATCGAATTTTACATAATTATACCGAAGATATCGTCCCCAGGGTATTAGGTCCGCCTTCAATTTCTCAACCGCAACACCATCGGCAGTTACCTGGAAAAGAGTTGCGCTATGTAAAGGTTCATCGTTTTTATCCAGTTCAATGACGGCAATCTTTTTCTGTGACGGATTGTAACCGACCTGTGAAAATCCGATCATGGGTTTTCTTTTCCAGTCTGGAATTGCATTCGGTTCCACATACCATGTTAAAACCTTGCCGGTTTTATTTGCCGGTAACAGACTACGAACTATAAACCATCCGTTTTGCCCAAGATTTCGTCCGTCAAAAAGCATGATATCTGTATCAGGAGATTTTATTTTAATAAATTTCTCGGGATCCTCCGGGGCAAGGCATAAAATTCTGCCTGTCGTCAGCGGAGCAGGAATAATAAACTCACCCCTTCCTCTGTCGTCGAAAGTTGTATGGTTTGCAAACTGCTTTATTTTTTTATCGGAAGTTTCTATTCTTGTATTACTCGATGGATATAAAGGAAATTCACCTGGTCTTCCATCGGCCAGATAGGTCTTTTCAAAGTATGCAGAAGGTAAAAACTCGAGATTAAATCCGGCATTCCCAATTAATTTATCCGGAAGCGGCTTATCCAGATAAATACTTATTTCAACACCTTTATCTTTCGCAGTTATAATAGCCCTGGAAGTAAAGTCGAATTCCTTATAGTTCAGGGTCACTTCAATACTGTTGGCGGCTTTATCTATTTTTCGGCTTACCAGGGTAGGAATCAAATCCCATTGTTCCGGTGTATTTTGTAGTCTAACCGCACCACCTGTAACAGTTCTTATACCATGATGAATGATTTCGATACCGGCCGTTTTTTCATCATAAAACATTCCATTATACTGGCTGTTGAATACCAATATGTTTATACCCTGTTTTTCAAAATAGCCCGAATCACTGATTTCTAATTTCTGGCCATTTGCGATCTGTGCAATTGTCGTAAAAAATATAATAATACAGGACAAGCCAAGTTGTTTTTTTCTCATTGGAATTTTATAAATAGGGATTATTCAATCTGTTGGTATCGCTTTTCATACCATTTTCCGTAAATTTTACACTGGTTTTTAGATTAATTTTTACAATCGGTTGCATTTTGACTCCGCACAAAATAAATGCTACAGTGCATTAAAAATAGGCTATTACGGCGATTTTTGGAATATTTAATTCTGTCAAACTGTTATTTATAGAGATAATTGTTTAATTCCAGAGCAATTTTTGTAACCGATTGCATTTTTTGCTACATTCATTGCTGATTATGGATGTGCACTGAAATCATTCGTTTACGAACAAGCCTGACCAGGATTTTCTGACCCGGCGTACTATGGTATACTATTGATCTTCTCTTGGTAAAATCTAAAATTTTTATCTTAATTTAAGTTGCCGCAATTCATTATTCCCATTTAAGAACACATATCAATGCATAAAAAATTCATATTGTACATAGTTCTTTTTTTGACTGTGAAAATTTCACATGCCCAGAATAAAATCGTTTTGAACATGGGGAACGCAAAGGATACCATCAATAAAAACATCTATGGACATTTTGCTGAGGATCTGGGTCGTTGTATTTATGGCGGTATCTATGTTGGAGAGGGCAACACCAAAATTCACAATAATAATGGGATTCGCCTCGATATCATTGATGCTTTGAAAAAATTAAAAATACCCGTGCTCAGATGGCCCGGGGGATGTTATGCCGACCACTATCATTGGAAAGACGGTATCGGACCAAAGGATAAGAGAAAAAATACCGAGAATGTATCCTGGGGTAATGTAAGGGAAAACAATGCATTTGGTACCCATGAATTTCTTGACCTATGCGAAACACTTCATGCAGATCCGTATCTCGCTTTAAATGTTGGTGGGAGTTCCGTCCATGAAGCAGAGGAATGGGTTCAATACACCAATCATGCTAACGGGAAAAGTGATCTCACCGATTTGCGACTGCAAAATGGAAGGGCGATACCCTGGAATGTCAAGTACTGGGGCATCGGTAATGAGTCATGGGATTGTGGCGGCCACATGACAGTTGATTACTATATCAATTTATATAAGCAATATGCAACCCTGATAACCAGTTATGGAAACAGTGAAGGACTTTTCAGGATTGCCGTGGGACCCGGAACCGAAGATTTTAAATGGACTGAAGCCATCATGCGCGATATACCCCGCAAACTAATTGAAGGTATTTCGATACATCATTATTCAGTTGTCAACTGGAGTAAAAAGAGTTCCAGCATCAATTTTACTGAGTCAGAATATGCCGCCACCATGCAACAGGCTTACCGTATGGAAAAAATGGTTGCAGGTAACAGTGAAGTAATGGATAAATACGATCCGCAAAAGAAAGTGGCGCTGGTAGTTGACGAATGGGGAGGTTGGTACGACACCGAACCGGGTTACCCGGATTATTCTCTGTATCAGCAAAACAGTATGAGGGATGCCATGATCGCCGGACTGACCCTCAATATTCTGAATAATCATTGCGACCGGGTAAAAATGGCCAATCTTGCCCAATGTGTCAATGTACTACAGGCCGTCATTTTGACCAAAGAAGAAAAAATGCTGCTGACCCCCACATATCATGTCATGGAAATGTATAATGTACATCAGAATGCGCTGATGATTCCGCTCAGTATTTCCAGTAATGATTATGTTTTTGACGACAAACACCTGAAGGCCATTTCTGCCTCCGCTTCAAAAGACAATTCTGGTACGATACATATTTCCCTGGTAAATATTGACGCAAATAAAGAACAGGACCTGACAATCGACCTGGGTAATCTCCCGGTCAGTTCAGTGAACGGACGGATACTTCGTTCAGATAAACTACAGGATTATAACAGTTTTGAAAATCCGGAGAAAATAAAACCTGTACCCTTCAACGGTGCCCGGATAAAAGGAAATACGCTTAGCTTACAAATGGCCCCTTTTTCAGTAGTTGTTTTAGAAATGCATTAGTATGTTAGGAAAAATTATAATCAAAGGGGGAATTTTTCTGTTCTCCTCTTTCAATATATATGCACAGTCTGACCAGGCCTGGGAGGGGAAAAAATGCGCCGTCGTTTTGACATATGACGATGCGATCGACCAGCAATTGGACAATGCTGTACCTGTGCTAGATTCCCTCGGACTAAAAGCCAGTTTCTATATCACTGCATATTCTACCTCCATACAGTCCCGGATGAACGAGTGGAAGCAGCTTGCTGTAAGAGGTCATGAACTGGGAAATCACACATTATTTCATCCCTGCAACGGAGGACCCGGCAGGGCATGGGTGAAAGAAGATTACGATCTGCAAAAATATAGTGTTCAGCGAATGGTAGATGAAACGAGGATGACCAATGTATTTCTGCAGTCACTGGATGGTAAAACCAGAAGAACTTTTGCATTTACCTGCGGAGATATGAAAATCGGAGATTCATCCTTCATTGATCCGATGAAAAAGGATTTCGTCGCTGCCCGGGCGGTCAGAAATGAAATGCACCCTATTGGCCAAGTTAAACTCTATGATCTGGATTGTTATCTGGTAAATGGTGAAAGCGGTAGCCAGTTAATTGCATGGGCCAAAGAAGCAATGAAAACTCATTCCCTGTTGATTGTCCTTTTTCATGGAGTTGGCGGAGGGAATGCACTGAACGTAACCCCTCAGGCGCACCGCGAATTTCTAATTTTCCTGGAACAAAACAAAAAAGACATCCTGATTGCACCGATGATATATGTTGCTGATGATATCCATTCCTGGCAAATAAGCAATCCAACAATCAATCGTTAATCATTGTATTTACTTTCTCTTCCGAGAAAAAAAAGAATGTTTCTTCTGATTGTTCAACATCGCTATGGCTTATTTTGAAAATACCTGCTGGCCCATTCAATAAATGTCGGCCAGTTGGGACCGGTAGTATGTCCCCCGCTGTGTTGGCGGAAGGCGATATCTCCTGCTGTTAATGAAGTTTCAATTGGCGGAAATTCCATGGTTCCCAAATCCTTTTTCCCAAATAATGTATATACCGGTCCCGCATATACGCCCCCGAGAAACATACCTTTTGCATCCCCCCACTGACCTTCATTTTTTGGTGAACCGGAACTGATAAACACGGGTCTTGGTGCGCATAATGCAACCAGTTCATGTGCATCCACCGGCAGGTCATTGGGCGTGAGCGGTCCCGCATATTTGATGAAATTTCCGGCGAACCAGTGATACTCGGTTGAAGAAGCAAGGTTCTCCACCTGTTCTCCAAATACGCGGCGGAGTATTTTTGTGCCGCCTGCTCCCGAGGAACCAACAAATGCGATGGAAAATCTGGGTTCATAAGCCATGGTGACAATGGTTGCCTTACCGTAGCGGGAAAGACCTTCGATACCCAGTTTCCTCGTATCAACTGTTTTGTCTGTTTCAAAATAATCGACCGCACGGCTTGCACCCCATGCCCAGGCACGCAATGTACCCCAGTCATCCGGCTTCCGGTGCTGCCCTTTATTCATCAGCCCGATGATTCCCTGGGTGAGTCCGGCACCATTGTCGGCCTGATAGCTGGCCGGGATGATGATTGCATAACCCCAGCCCTTTTCCAGTAATTGTTGTTGCCATCCCGGAATTACCGGCGTACCTGGCGGAGGAGGGGGGAATTTAAAACCAGGAGGAAAAACAAAGCCAAATTCCATGATAACCGGCACCGGCGTTTCACTTCTGGCCGGTATGCTCAGTGTGAGATCAATATTCAGGGTGATCGACGGAAAGGAAGAATTGTCAACATGGCCAATCAGCTTTTTTGTAATAGCCGGCACATGATTACTCGTATCGTAGGTTGTGCTGACCAGTTCCCAGGTTACTTTAGGGGTGTTTTCAGGTACCCTCCCATAGATGTCGTTGTCAAAATATTTAACGATCTCAGGGCGCCTCTGATCCCACCACATTTTTGCCGTGGTAACCGGCTGATCGTTATTTAATATCAGCGGATTGGGCAATGAATTGTACTGAGTTGCTTTCGACTCGTCTGTATTCGCAGCATTCGCTGCCTGTGGATTTCCTGATGGTCCCTGCCGGGTAGAATCAATGTGCAGCTGAGTCAGCATATTCTTGTAGTCCAGCTCCGTCAGCCGGTGGATATTTGCCCAGTATATACTGTCCGCTGGAGAAAGCGTCCCAAACTGCGTGTACGCACTTGGTACGAATATCAGGCTGAAAAGCAATAAACGGAATATTTTATTCATGGAGTCATTTTATTTTGTTCTGGTATCGGGCATGGAGTTCACTCTGAAAACCCGCATTGAATCATTGTTGACCGCGGCCAGAATGATTTTTACTCCGTTTGATAACCGAATCATGGACATGTCTTTCACATCTCCATTCAAAATGAAACCGCTTTGAACCGGTGGCACCGATATAAATTTCTTATCAGCACCTCCTTTAAGAAAACAGCCATAGGATGCATCATACCGGCCGGTCATCACAGCAGACTGATATTCATTGCCTGCCAGCAACAAATCTTTAAATCCATCATTGTCCAGGTCTTCGCAGAGGATCGCATTAACGGGCGCGAATTGGGCTTCTATTGGTAATGGGTGTTTCACAAATTTTCCATTACCAGTGTTTTCCAAATAAAAACTCCTTGTTTCTTCGCAATAGAGTTTAAAAACATCTTTCCTGGCTTTGTTTTTAAATATCTTATCGTAATCTGCCTGTGAATAATCACTGTACCGGAGGAATTGTTTTTTGATCAAAGGTACCTGTTCCGCAAACTGGCTCCTGCTGATACCAGGATAAGAATGCCTTTTTCCATCCAATCCTTTTATATAATAGAAAAATACGGGATCAATGGTTCCATTCGCATCCAGATCAGCAGCATATAATTCCATGGGCTCAGCCGGGCTCACATGATAATCACAATTTAGGCCGAGGTTCCCCGCTACCAGGTCCATATCCCCGTCATTGTCCATATCTACAGCTATCAGGCTTCGCCACATGCCATTCATATGGGTTAACCCGGTCGACGCAGTTGCCTCTGTTAAACGACCCTGGTTGTTTTTGAAAAATCTCACCGGCATCCATTCACCGGCAATGATCAGGTCGGTTTGCTTGTCGTTATCAAAGTCGGCCCAAACAGCCGAAGTTACCATACCGGGGTATTGCAGGTCAGGGCAGACTTTTGCAGTCACATCTGTAAAAATACCTTTGTCATTTCGCAAAATGAAACTTTGAGGTGAGAAAGGATATTTTCGCGAAACCCGTCCACCGATAAAAAGGTCAAGATCACCATCCCCGTCATAATCGCCTGCGCTGACACAACCGGATATCGTTCTCACCCCTTCAGGAATTGCATTGGGAGATAAACTGAAATTGCCTTTCCCGTCATTTAGGTATAAACGGGGTTTATAATATTCTGAATTTTCGGGATACTGGATATCGCCGCTCGTAACCAGCAGATCCAGGTCGCCATCCTGATCCGCATCAAATAAAATACAATCCATGTCTTCGGCGTACTTAATGCTGTCAGTGAGGCTTTTTGAAGTGAATGTCTGTCCGGGTCGCTGTGTAAATATTTTTCCTGAAAAATTAATCCCGCCACCAATAAAAAAATCAGTCAGTCCATTATTGTCGATATCGCCTGAAGCAATAAAGGGCCCCAGCTGGGAATATTTCTGAGGGAATAAGCGTTGAATGGAATAATCGTTGAATGGATTGTCATGGTGACTATACACAATACCCGAAGACGAAGTGATATCAGTAAACAGGAAATGGGGGGCGGCCGTTTTAACGGGTGGTTTGCTTTCGGCATTTTTCCATACAAGACTGAAACTGGTGTCGGCATGAAAATTTTTGATTGTCTGTCGTTTATCATCCGGCCATATCACCTGCAGCGAATCGATATGGTCATTTATTCCCAACCCAAAGATCAATTGCCGGTCTACCGATGAAAAATAACCCCGAACGGGATTTTCTTCCTGCATCTGAACTCCTGCCCTGTTATAAACCAAAACCTTTGAACCAAAGCCCGCTCTGTTCAAACTGTCCCCTTCCAGCCGGAGACTTAAAAAATGCGCCGCTGAAGGTTTGCCCTTTTGATTCGTATTATTAATGAACACAAAAGCCTCCTTATTTATATTATTTACCACCAGATCTAGATCGCCATCATTATCCAGGTCAGCATATACGGCCCCGTTCGACATAGAAGGCTCGCTGATACCGGCAATTGCAGAATTGTCTTCAAATGTTAAATCATGTTTATTTATAAACAGGTAGTTTGAAAGGTTGATATGTTTTAAAGCGGCCAGTTTTTTCCTGATGGCATCCTGTTGTTCCTGTATAGTGAGGGTGCTATTGAAAACATTATTGCTGAATTCCAGGAAATCAGCATTTATAAAATCCCTCCCGATTCCATTCGTAATATGAATATCCTTCCATCCATCATTATCGAAATCCGCCAGTAAAACACTCCAGCTCCAGTCTGTCGCCTGTATACCGGCCAGTTGACCTATCTCACTGAAAAAGGGGATACTGGTGTCTCCATGTTTGCGGTTCCCGTTATTCAGCTGAAGCATGTTTCGCATAAATTCCGGCTCATATCCCATGGCCCGTTCTTTCTCATAGCGGTCATGATTCATCAAAGAGAAGGATGTTTTTTTACGCTCATTGTATTCAGGCAGCATATCCAGGGTAACAATGTCGGGCAGTGCATCATTGTTTAAATCCGCGGCATCCGCGCCCATACTTGAATACCCCTGGTGACGCATGGCCTGACTTATACAATTCGTAAAAGTTCCATTATGGTTATTCAGCCATAATTCATCGTTCGAAACAAAATCATTGGCCACATAAATATCCGGCCAACCGTCATTATTAAAATCACCCGCCACGACGCCAAGTCCATATCCATCCTCCTTGATGCCGGCCTGCATGGAAACATCCTTAAAAACGGGATGCCCTGTATGTGCGCTGTCTCCGTCATTCCGGTACAGTTTATCATTGGCGGGGGAATGACCACTCCGGTCACGGGGGTAAATAGCATTGGCATTGTTAGTACTTAACAAATAATTTGTCAGGTACATATCCAGATCCCCGTCCTTATCATAATCGAAGAATACCGCCTGCGTTGAATATCCCGTGTCCGCAAGTCCGTATGCTTCCGCTTCTTCCTTGAATGTAAGGTCATGCTGATTGATAAATAATAGGTTTTTGGAACGGTGTAATAAGTCCTTTCCAAAAACGCATACATAAATATCATCATACCCGTCACGGTTAATATCGACGATGCTTACACCTGTACACCAGACATCCGTATGGATACCAGCCTTTTCAGTTATATCTTCAAATGTATTGTCCCCTTTATTGATATAAAGGCGGCAGCTTACCTGGTTTCCGGAAAAGAAAATATCCTTTTTACCGTCGTTGTTAAAATCGCCGATTCCGACGCCTCCGCCCATATAGCCAAACTCATTGATAAAGGAATGTGAAGAGTCGCTCTCATGGATTTCGTTATTGAAGTAGATCCCGGTTTTAGAAGCAGGCAGTTGTGTAAATAAGTGGTTTGTCTGTTTATGGCTGCAGGAAACCAAAAAAAGAAAAATCCCGGAAAAGACAAAATAATTATTAAATACGAGCATCCCTTTCATAGAGATTACAAGTTAAACCTTTAAATAATTCTGCCCTTTAAAACGACCGGTCAAATCGTTTAGCCAGGCCGGCAAAAAAATAGAGGCTATTTTAATAGCCTCTATTCAGGAAAATATCTATCAGTTTTTCTTTTGAGTGTGTTCTCCAGTCAAAATCAAACAGATCTAATTTGTAATTAAAGGGTTAGACGAAATTTCACTTGCCGGGATCGGGAGGAGTCCAATCTGGTTGGGCTTCGGATCCGGTGCAATAGAAGGATAATATCCTTTAGCTCTCCAGCGAAGCATATCCAGGTTGTTGAGTTCTTCTGCACCCAATTCAACCATTCTTTCGTGCATAACCGCTTTGATCGCCGCATCGTGGGATGCCAGTGTTACGGGAGGCATATTTACGCTCGGCCGGGCACGTACTTCATTGATATAACTCGCAGCCTGTGCCGGGCTTCCTACTTCAGCTTCGCATTCGGCCAGCATCAGCAACACATCTGCATAACGTATCACACGTGTGTTCAGGCCGCCGGGATGAAAACCTGAATTCACCCAATCGTAAATATTGTATTTCCGGAAAAACCTCTTCTCCGTAACTACGCCTTTTGTACTGGTGGCAATATTCATCGCAGCTGCAGTAAGTACCAGCGGACCGGAAGTTGAATCCAGAATCGTTTGACCCACTTCAAAAATAGTAAACCCATAACGGGGATCGCCCGCTTCAAATTCATTTAAAAATAGGTCTGAGGGAATGACATTTCCCCAGGTAATACCGTATTCCTGGTTGCGAACTCCACTCAGTGGGCTGGTTGATCCTTCACCGGTATAACCCCAGTTAAAATTGTTATCACCCTTGTCCACAAATACCACTTCAAAAACGGATTCAGAATTAAATTCATGACCCAGGGTCATCTGAACACCTGCGTCATTTTTTGTATCTCCGTCAAAATTCCACATGTAATTTGCAACCAGCGAATATTTTCCATATACATTAAGTAGTGCAGTCTTAGCCGCAGCATAATCTCCCTTTTGTACATTAACTCTTCCCAGCAGTGCATTCGCCGCGCCACTCGTTGCCCTTCCATTATCTCCAGCACCATATGAGGCGGGCAATGCGGCCGCTGCAGCAGTCAGATCAGAAATAATCAGCGCATATATATCGGCAGCAGGCGACTTTGCCTTGAAACCTGTAGCAGAACTGATCGTTTCTGTGTACAGGGGAACATCACCCCACTGGGATACCAGTTCGAAATAAGCCCAGGCCCTTAAGAATTGTGTTTCCCCCACCAGGCGATCTCTGAGTGCTGTATTATCAGTTATATCCGGAGCTTTAGAAAGAATGAGGTTTGCCCGGTTGATCATTTGATAAGCACCTGTCCACACGTTCGTCATGACCGCATTCCCTGCATTTGGTTTAGGCTGGGTTAATAATTCCGCCCTCGGGGCCTCAAGCTGGGCACCACCAGCCGCACACTCGGCTCCGCGCATATCATGTGTAAAAAACCATTCCCTGCCTACAAGCTCTCCTGCCCGTAGTGAAGAGTAGATGGCATTGACACCATTCTGTAATTGCGAAGCCGTCTTAAAATAACTTTCCGTTGTCGGATTGTTCTGATCGGTTACATTCAGATCCTTATTACAGGACAATACGCCGGCAATAGTCACCAGGATCAGGGCAGCTGCTAGTTTGTTTATTTTTCGTTTCATAATTGTAGAATGAATATTTTTTAATGAGATACCCGTTTATACTTTTAAAAACTTGCCTGAATACCCACATTATAACTCTTAGGCTGTGGATATACGGCATAGTCGATACCATTTGTTAACGAAGAAGTTGGTGTTCTGTTACCCACTTCAGGATCATATCCGCTGTAATTGGTTACCGTCAGCAGATTCTGAGCCGAAACATAAATCCGGAAGCTGCTCACAACGCCCTTGGTAATGTTTTGCAACGTTTTACCCGGGATATTGTAAGCCAGGATAATATTCTTCATCCTAAAATAAGATCCATCTTCAAGAAAACGGGTAGACATTCGGGCATTTTCATTGGGATCGCCGCTGATAGCCCGGGGAATATTCGTGTTTGTATTTGTCGGTGTCCAGGCATTTAATACCTGCGTACCGGCGTTAAAGAAGCGGATCATACCTTCTGTGATTACCCGAGAAGCGTTATAGATTTTATTTCCCTGCACGCTATAGAAGAAAACAGAGAGGTCAAAATTCTTATAGTTAGCTCCAAGATTTAAAGAGTAGGTTGCTTTGGGAATGAAACTGCCCAGGAACACGCGGTCGTTCAGATCAATCACACCATCTCCGTTTACATCTTTGAACATGAGGTCTCCGGGAGCAGTGGCTGCATTTTGTTTAGCATGCTTGGCCACGTCGGCGGCAGTCTGGAAAATACCTTCCACTTCCCAGCCATAAAAAGACTGGATCGGTTGGCCGGCTGCCGTATTGGTGATGTTGTAGTTACCAAAATCCGCGTTATATCCTGCCTCAATGTTCGAAACACCCGGAGCCAGACTATTTACTTTATTGGTGTTTATAGCCATAAGGAAATTGGCATTCCATTTAAAAGCCCCGCTATTCTCGTTATATCCGACCTGCATCTCAAATCCATTGTTGGTCATGCTCGCTACGTTTTGATTTACGATGCTGTTCAGATATCCAAAAGAAGGAGGAAGCGGCACGCCCAGGATCAGGTTATTGGTCTTGCGCTGATAATAGTCAGCTGTTAACGTGATTTTATTTCTCAAAAATCCCAGGTCCAGCCCGATATTAAACATGTCTGTCTTTTCCCAGTTCAGATCTGTATTTCCCAGACCCTGGATAGAAGAAGCGGGACCACCGGTTAAATTATTATTAAACGGATACTGCGCACTGTTGGATGCAACACTTACTTCCCATGGCGTATAACCAAGTACCTGTCCGTCCAAACCCGTCTCGCCCCAGCCTGCCCTTAATTTTAATTCGGAAACGACGCTCGCTCCCTGCATAAATGCTTCCTGGTCCACACGCCAGCCTGCTGATACCGAAGGGAAGCCAGCCCATTTGTGACCAGGTGCCCATACCGAAAGACCATCATAACGATAGGCAGCGCTTAGTAAGTATTTACCCATATAGTCATAATTCACGCGACCTACATACGATATCAATGCAGACGAATAAGATAATGTCTGCACGGATGGATTGCTGGCGTTGTTCAGTGTTTTCAGATCATTGGAAGGCTGATTTCCACTCATATTTTCATTTTCCTGGTTCCCGGCCTGGTATTCATAAACCGCGGTGGCATTCACATGATTCTTTCCAAAAGTCTTGTCGTATGTGAGCTGTTCTGTAAATAAAGTGGTGGTATAAATACTGCGGTTATTCGTAATCGTTGCCTGGGTGGCACTGGATCCGGCAATAGCTCCGCTGTCGTTGAAAATCGGCGCAAAGCGGTAGTCCAGACCATTCGCATAGTTGACTCCGAATGTGGAACGGAATTTCAATGCGGCGCTGAAATTCACATCAATATAGGCTGTCGTAAATAAAGTCCCAACCTTTCTTGAGCCTGGATTATTTAAAACGGCATTTTCCACGGGGTTTGTCGGGTCACCGCCATCCAATGTGGCATCGACTCCCCTGAATCCTCCCTGTGTGGTTGGATCATATACCGGCATATGGGGCATCATCCGGATCACATTCACCAGGTTTGTTCTGGCGCCGGTTTCATTGTTATCATAAGCCTGATTGCCGTAAGCAAAATATAAATTTTCACCAAAAGTGAACACCTTACTAATAATAAAATCTGAGTTTACCCTGAAATTATACCGCTGATATCCTACCGTCGGAGCGGTACCTTTTTGATCCATATAGCCAAATGAAGTATAATAACGCGCTACATCATTTCCGCCACTCAGTGAAATATTCTGCTGGGTCATCGGACCATTTTTAAAATAGGCATCCTGCCAGTCAGTGTTGGTTTCCCCGTAGGTAGTCTTTGCGCCCTCGTAAATGGGTTTATCAACCCAGGGTGGTAACAAGCGCCCTACCTGGCTCCCACGGTAAGCCAGTGCATATTGTTTAAACTGGTCTGTATTCATCAGGCTCAGTCTTTGCGTAATAACTGAAGTTCCGAAATAAGAATCCAGCGTCACTTTGGGCTTTCCACCACGGTTGCCCTTTTTAGTCGTGATCATGATGACACCGTTGGTGGCCCTTGAACCATATATCGCAGCTGCAGAAGCATCTTTCAAAACGTCCACTGATTCGATATCCCTCACATCCAGTGTAGTGATGTTGATTCCCGGAAATCCATCCACCACATATAAAGGATCAGATGCATAACTAATGGAACTGATTCCCCGGATCGTTACGATCGGAGCGGTACCCGGACTTCCATTATTCACTACGGAAACGCCGGCTACCCGGCCCTGTAAAGCTTCTGAAACCAGGAGTACCGGCTCGGCATTTAATGTTTTACTGTTTACAGTGGAAATCGCACCGGTAACCAGGGCACGCTTTTGGGTACCATATCCGGTTACTACAATTTCGTTCAAATGTGAAACATCCGTTTTTAGTTGAACAGAAATGCTGGTCTGTTCCCCGACTTTTACAGATACAGATTCAAATCCAATCATGGAAATGATCAGGGTAGCATTTTTTTGAGCCGAAATAGAAAAATTACCTTCTTCATCGGTAACAGTTCCTTTACTCGTGCCTTTTTCTGAAACCGTCGCTCCCTTTAAGGGTTTGGATTCCCCATCGGTTACTTTACCCGTTACGGTAGTTTGAGCATTTACTGTTGTGGAAAATAAGAGAAACAAGAATGCAAATAATGCATGAAAAACTTGAGGTTTGAATTTCAATTTTGGCATAGCAGTTCGTTTTTTAGAGAAAAATGGGCTTGGTAGTGTTAAAAATAAGGTAATAATTGATAAAATAGTATTTGAAATTTCTTTTATTTACGACAACGTTGTCGATTAATGTATTCCTAACAAAAATTGATATTAGTCAAGCCAACGCAGTTATACTTAACTCATCCGAAAGTTTTTGAACGGGGGGGAACAAAAAAAGGGGATAATAGAAATTACCCCCGAACTAACTTTATTGCTTATGTTTTACCATCGGTTACTTCCAGATATTAATACCGGAAATAAATTACTCCAACGGACATACCAAAAATATGCTGAAAATTCCGTCGTTATTTAAGTATACCAATATATTTCTACTACAACGTTGTCGATTTTTTTTAACAGCCGGCGTTTTTTTTAGATGAAGTGGCTATTATCTTTAAACAATCTTTTTTAACCGGGGTCGTATGAAACGTATTTTGACAATACTTCATCCCAGGGTCGATCCTACAAATATTTTTTAACTAATAAATTTGCATTAGATATGATTCTGGCTACTAAACAAAAAGAGTTTTTCAATGGCATACGTCCAATTAAATTTGAAGGTAAAGAAACAGACAACCCATTGGCTTTTCGCTGGTACGATGAAAACAGAATAGTTGCAGGAAAACCCATGAAAAAATGGTTGCGTTTTGCGTGTGCGTACTGGCACAGTTTCTGCGGAAGTGGCGCTGATCCATTTGGTGAACCCACGCATATTTTTTCCTGGAGCAAAAAATCTGATCCCATAGAGAGAGCAAAGGATAAAGCCGACGCCGCATTTGAATTCATCAGAAAATTGGGATTAAATTATTATTGCTTTCATGATATGGACCTGGTTGATCATACCAATGATATTTTAGATAATGAAAACAAAATGTCAATCATGTCAGATTACCTGCTGGAGAAACAAAAAGAAAGCGGCGTAAAACTACTTTGGGGCACTGCAAATTTATTTTCCCATAAAAGATATATGAACGGCGCCGGCACCAATCCCGATTTCCATGTACTGACACATGGTGCCGCACAAGTAAAAGCGGCACTTGATGCAACGATTGCTTTGGGCGGAGAAAATTATGTTTTTTGGGGTGGCCGGGAAGGATATATGAGTCTGTTAAATACGAATATGAAGAGGGAGAAAGACCACCTTGCGCAATTTCTGCATACTTCAAAAGATTATGCGAGAAGAAATGGCTTTACCGGACGTTTTTTTATTGAACCAAAACCTTGTGAGCCTACGAAACATCAATATGATTTTGATGCGGATACGGTTATTGGCTTCCTCCGGCAATACGATTTACTGCAGGATTTCAGTTTAAATATCGAATTTAACCATGCCACCCTTGCAGGACACACCATGACTCACGAAATGCAAACGGCTGCAGATGCAGGTCTGTTGGGATCCATAGACGCCAATCGCGGCGATGAACAAAATGGTTGGGATACAGATCAGTTTCCAAATGATATAAATGAGATCACTGAATGTATGATGGTTTTATTACAGGCAGGTGGCTTTAAAGGTGGCGGAATCAATTTTGACGCAAAAATCAGGAGAAACAGTACAGATATGGAAGATTTATTCTATGCCCATATCGGAGGTATTGATGTATTTGCCAGAGCGTTGATCACAGCTGATCTGGTATTACAAAAATCTGAATTTAGTAAATTGAGAAAAAATCGTTACACCAGCTTTGACTCAGAAAACGGAAAAGCATTTGAAAAGGGTAAGCTGTCACTAGAGGCTTTACGAGATTTTGCTGTTGCCAATGGAGAGCCGCTGCCGATTAGCGGCAGGCAGGAATATTTCGAAAACATGATCAATCGCTATATTTAGTAATTACTAATAATCGAACTTTAGCTAAAATTAATTGCAGAACTTATTAAATAATCTCCAGAACTTATTAAATAATCTTTTGTAGACCCAAACAGCAATGAAATATTTCTGGTTAACCCTTGTAATTGGTATAATATCATTAACCGGGATTTTCAAAAGACTTGTCTTAAACCTGGATAAGAATCCGCCTAAAATCACCAATGCTGTCCATATTAATGAGGACAGGTCCTTAAAAAATGCATTTAAAAATGATTTTTACATTGGAGTTGCCTTAAATGCAGCGCAGATTGAAGGAAGGGACTCAATATCAGATCACTTTATCCCGCATCAGTTCAATTCCATTACACCGGAAAATATTATGAAATGCGAAGTGATTCATCCAGCCTGGAGTGTGTATCATTTTGAACTGGCCGATAAGTATGTTGCATATGGAATAAAAAATAAAATGTTTATTGTCGGTCATACTTTAATTTGGCATAGTCAGCTGTCTCCGTTTGTAAAAAGTATTAAAACACCGGATTCGCTCCGGCTGTTCATGACCAATCATATCAAAACAGTAGTCGGAAGATATGCGGGCAAGGTAAATAGCTGGGATGTTGTTAATGAGGCGCTCAATGAAGACGGAACCTTACGAAAATCAATATTCTTAGATGAATTGGGTAAAGACTATATACAGTTGGCATTTGAACTGGCGGCAAAGTCAGCACCCAAAGCTGAACTGTACTATAATGACTATAATATTGAACAACCGGCAAAACGAGCCGGTGCCATAGCCCTGATAAAAAAACTCAAAGCCCGCGGGTGCCGGGTCGACGGTGTTGGCATTCAGGCACATTGGAGTATTAATAATCTTTCCCTGAAAGAAATTGAAAACAGCATTATAGAATATGCTGCGCTTGGTGTAAAAGTCAGTTTTACTGAACTGGATCTAACCTGTTTGCCAAATCCATGGGATTTAAAAGGATCGGATGTGAATCAGCAATTTGATAATAATCGTGAAATGGATCCCTATCCAAATGGATTGCCGGATTCAGTGCAAACCCGTTTGGCGGATTGTTATGCAGATCTCATTAAGTTATTCCTTAAATACAAAGACAAAATAGAAAGAGTTACCTTCTGGGGGGTAAATGACGGTGAATCATGGTTAAATAATTGGCCAATTCATGGTAGAACAAATTATCCATTACTTTTTGACAGAAATTTTAATCCAAAGCCCGCATTTAATAAAGTAATGGCCTTAGCGGATTAACGATGTTGGTCTTGTTTCCAATCTCATAAACATTCATAATGATTGCTTCGACTCAAAAATTGTCCGTCCTTGAAAAAGCAGGTTATAGCCTGGGAGACCTTGCTGCCAATCTTATATTCCAGACATTGATGACCTTTCTTGCCTTTTTTTATACAGATGTATATAAAATTCCGGCTGCTACTGCAAGTTTTATCATTTTTGTCGGAGGCTTTTTTGGAGCATTCTTTAATGTATTTATGGGAGCTATTGCTGACCGGACCAATACCCGTTGGGGAAAATTCAGACCCTGGATATTATGGACATCCATTCCTTTCGGAGTGATCGCCATGCTCGCTTTTTCCACACCTGATTTCGGTGAAAACGGAAAAGTAATTTATGCACTCGTTACATATTTTATATTGGTTATAATTTATTCTGCTAATAATCTCCCTTATTCTGCCCTCAGTGGTGTGATCACAGGCGACATGAAGGAACGTAACAGTTTATCTTCCTATCGGTTTGTAGCTGTGATGTTCGCACAGTTTGTGATTCAGGTCTTATTACTTCCTCTGGTTCTAATTTGTGGGCACGGTGATAAGGCAAGCGGCTTTAAAACGGTAATGACTTTTTTTGCAATTATCGGGGTTGTTTTTTTTATCATTACATTTCTTACCACCAGAGAACGCATTGTACCGGTGCAGAATAAAAAGACTCCGGTTTTGCAGGATCTCAAAGACCTTAGCAAAAACAAACCATGGGTCATTATGTTATTCGTCACCATCCTGGTATTCATTACACTGGCCTTAAAAGGCGGCATGTACATTTATTATTTCAAATATTATTTGAATGAACCAGCCATCGCCTCCTTTCTGGAAAAGATTGGCTTTAATCATTTTACTCATTGGCTGAATCAAAAAACCGGATTTCAATGGCCGTCGGATGCGGCTACATCAGGCAATAGTTTATTTAATGCCAGCGGTATCATTTTTATGATTTTAGGTATTATGTTCTCTAAACCATTGGCGGACCGGTTCGGAAAAAGGGATATTTTTGGTGTTTTTCTTTTTCTTTCAGCAGCTATCTTATTTATGTTTAGTTTTTACTCGCCTTTCTCCATCGGCCTGGTTTTTATTACCCAAATTTTACACGGTTTCTTTTATGGGGTAACCATTCCTCTTTTATGGGCGATGATCGCCGACGTCGCTGATTACAGCGAATGGAAAAATAACCGGCGAGCTACAGCTATTGTTTTTTCTGCTATGATATTTGGTTTGAAAATTGGACTGAGTGTTGGTGGCGCGCTCGGAGCCGCTTTACTTGCAAAATATGGATATATTGCCGAATCGCATGATCAGACACCCGGTACAGTTTACGGAATTAAAATGTCGGTGAGCATTTATCCTTGTTTTATTTTTTTTGTGGCTGTCATTATCTTGCTGGGTTATAAAATAACCAAGAAAACAGAGTTAATAATAGAAAAAGATCTTAAAGCAAGGAGGTCTTAATTTTTTGTTCTTAAAATTGTGGTATATGCCCGAAGACGACATAAGCAATATCGATTTCAACGCCTTAAACAAAAGTGCAATTTCACAAGCGCTGATTAACCATGTATATACGGCGGACCCTTCGGCACATGTTTTTGCAGGGAAAATTTTCATTTATCCTTCCCATGATATTGAATCAGATATCCCTTTTGATGACCTGGGAAGTCATTTCGCAATGGAAGACTATCATGTGTTTTCGATGGAAAGTCCGGATGCAGAGGTCATAGATCATGGCGTTGCTCTCCATGTTAATGATGTTTCCTGGGCATCAAAGCAGTTATGGGCTCCGGATGCAGCCCATCGCGATGGAAAATACTATTTGTATTTCCCTGCTAAAAGGCCAGATGGCATTTTTCAAATTGGAGTCGCCACTGGGGATTCGCCGCAAGGCCCATTTGTCGCAGAAGCAGAACCTATCAAAAATAGCTATTCAATTGACCCTGCTGTTTTTCGCGATGATGATGGGCAATTTTATATGTATTTTGGCGGTCTCTGGGGTGGCCAGTTGCAATTGTATCGTAACAATGCTTACCAAGCCGACTTCAAGGAACCCGTGGCAACCGAAAACGCGCTGGGACCTCGCGTAGCACTCCTTAAAGATAATATGAAACAGTTTGATGGTCCGGTAAAAGAGATTATCATTCAAGACAAACAAGGAAATACACTTTTGGCGGGAGACAATAATCGTCGCTTTTTCGAAGCATCATGGATGCATAAGTATAATGGCAAATATTATTTTTCATATTCAACCGGAGATACACATCTGGTCTGTTATGCTATAGGTGAAAACCCTTATGGGCCTTTCACTTACCAGGGAATTATACTGACACCCGTAGTTGGCTGGACAACCCATCATTCCATCTGCTGCTTTAGGGATAAATGGTATTTATTTTATCACGATTCCAGCTTAAGCAAAGGAGTAACGCACCTGAGATCTGTGAAAGTTACCGAGCTCCGTCATGATTCTAACGGAAATATAGAATTGATTAATCCGTATTCGCGCAATTTTGATCTGTAAACTTTATCTGGTTGAATCTCTTACAATCAACTTTGATTTGAGTACCGTTCTGTTCTTGTGGTAAAAAAATTCTTTTTTTTCTATCAGCTGTAAAAGAATGTCTGCTGCTTCTCTACCCATATCAAATGCAGGCTGGGTAATGGCAGTCAGTGAAGGATTCAAAAGAGCTGCAAGGGAGGAGTTGGAAAAAGCGATTACCTTTAAATCAGTTGGAATAGTTATTCCCAATTCATTACATACTTCATAGGTGGAAATAGCCAGACTTTCAACAGATGCAAAAATGCCATCCGGTCTTTCCTTATTATTTAATAATTTTCTGATCATTTCTTTATTTTTTTGATCATTTCCATCACAACATAGTATCAGGTCTTCTTCTATTTCCATACGCTGACCTTCTAGGGCCTGCAAATACCCGCTCCGTCTTCCGGTACTTACCGAAAGCGATTCGGAAATGCCCAAAAAAGCGATTCGTCTGCAGCCATTCTGAATAAGGTGCTCAGTAGCGTTTCTACCACCATCCTGGTTATCGGTAGTAACTGTCTTTACGTCCAGCAGGTCCGTAATCCTGTCAAATAAAATGAGCGGCACACCTCTCTCCTTCAATTCTCTGAGATGAGATATATCACAGGTCTGTTCTGAAAGCGAAAGCATAATTCCGTCTACCCGCCCATTTTGCAATAATTTGAACATTTCGATTTCTTTCTGCCTGTCTTCATGTGTCATGTAAATGAGTACATGATACCCTTTTTCCTGAGCAACTGATTCAATACCATTAATAACCGGACCGAAAAAATCATTTACAACTTCAGGTATGATGAGAGCAATCGTTTTTGTCTTTTGTTTTCTAAAACTGCTGGCCAGCAAATTAACCTGGTAGTTACACTCTTTTGCCTTTGCCTGAACACGGTTTTTAGTAATTGTACTGATTTCGTGGCTATCGCGTAAGGCTTTTGAAACTGTAGAAAATGATAAATTGAGTTCCTGGGCAAGTTCTTTTAGGTTCATATTAACTCCTTTTAATAAACGTGTAAATGTTTATTGGATGCAATCGGTTTAAATTTTCCTAAATTACTATAATTTATCTAATTATCTGACTTTTCAATCCTTTAAAACTCCATTTTTTGCCATAAATATAATTATTTATGGTGTTTAATTAGTTGTCAATCAATTTCTTACATTTTCAGGAATGGAACGGACCGTATGTACTTTGGTTTCGGAGGGTCCCAGATAGCTTGGTTTAATTTCCCGGAAACTGGCCGTGATTTTTTGTAAGACGATCCCAGGGTCTACCATCCAGAATTTCAGGCAGTGTCGCCCTGGAGTTTTAATAAAAAGCGGTTGAGTGCTAATGATGATATTGTCAGCTACCCACAATTCCCAGCTTTGAATGGAATGATCCGGATGAAGGTTCACAATCGAAGGCATTTCGCCATCGATTGAAATAGCGTATTGCAATTCTTTTCCATTGAAATCCAGTGTCGGAGAAAAATAGGACTGAATCTGTATTTTGCCTGAATCTGATAAGATCATATCGAATTCAAGTCGCGGGCTGCCGGAACCAAGACGCTTGCTATCCGCTGTGACTGGCTGGATCATCATGCCAGATCCGGTGCGTCCTATTTCCGGAACCTGTTCCCAAAAAACCGGAGATTTATTAATTTTCCTCGTATAGTGAGTAGCTTCCACAGCAATATATCCGTCAGTTTCAACAAATATATTATCTGTTTCTTTTAACTGTGAACCATAATTCTTAACGATTGCAAATATAATTATCGGAATACCATCAGCTGAAGTAATAGTAATCGGAATTTTAGAAACTCCTACAGGCGCCCGATACCAGTCTATCTTTACCCATAATCGTTCCTGCCTGTAAATGATATTATCTGCACAAAATACTTTGAGCCAGGGTACTGAAACATCAACTGAATATGGAAACGGTTTATTTCCCCTATTAAATATCTCAAAGTAATGGGACTGTTTGAGGTAAGAATTGAATTCCGGCAACAAGGGCTGTCCAGGATTAAATGGCCACCAGGAATCGGAACCTTCAATTGTCAGGCCCATTTCAGCTGAATCAGGCAATTGAACATATTCGACGGCAGGCATTGCATTTTTTTCAGGCTGTTGCCAGTATGTATAACCTATATGGGTTTGATCCATCATATGATTCCACTTCCCTTCAGACATCTCCCGATTATAGTAATTACTTAAATCAGCATCTTCCTTAAAATATTTTACAACGCTGTCAGCGATCTCATTGGTTGATGCGCGTCCTTGTTTCGCGTACAGGCGGTTTCTTCCTGCGGTTATATATAACCTGTTCAGATTTGCAGTGGCTTTAATAGGATAAAGCACCAATTGATAAAAAGCATCTTTATAATCTTTCGCCAATTGCCCGTAAATGTTTTCTGCTTTGTTTGCCAGTTTTATATAATCTGTTTCAATATTTTCTGCTTCCCTGAAATTTACCAGACTGTATGTAGTGGGCGATAATAATTCTGGTTTTCGCCTGCTATTATATTTTGTATACATTGAGAGCAATCCGGCAATTTCAGATGCAAACCTGGATCCAAATACCTGCTCTGACCAATAATCGGTATACAGTGAAATATTGGACGCATCCCATTTTTTTGTATCCCACGCATAATCCAGAAAAAACTGTATGGGCAATTCCATAGGTTTGAGATCGCCAACGTTCACAATCCAAATGCGGTCGACCCCATATTGCTTGGCAAGGTTCATCTGCTCCCAAACACGGGAAATCGAATTTGTATTCAGCCATTTATAATTTCTGGGATCTCCAACATAGTCGAAATGATAGTAGATTCCATAACCACCGGGTCGGGGATTTTCAGAAAGTCGGGGTAGCCTGCGGATATTACCCCAATTGTCATCACAAAGTAATAAGGTAACATCATCGGGTACAGTCATCCCTTTATCGTAATAAGCTTGAACCTCTTTATAAAGCGCCCAGAGCTGCGGAGTGTTTGCTGCCGGTTTCCCGGTGACCTCAGCAATGATTTTTCTTTGGTCACGAACGATTCTTTCAAGAAGGGCAATATTCGAACCCTCAGTCATCGGCATATCCCCATCCCCCCGCATGCCGATGGTAATCAGGCTTTCCCTACCATCCATATTTTCAATCCCCTTCTTCCAGAAAGCCTTTAATTCCACTTCATTACTATCATAATTCCAGGGACCCCGGCCATAACGTTTCCATTCCTGTTGAGCACGTAACATGGGTTCATGGTGCGACGTACCCATAACGATACCATATTTCTGCGCGAGTAACGGGTTTAATGAATCATCATCGTTAAATGCATTTCCCCACATGGCCGGCCATAAATAATTGGCCTTCAACCGTAGCAACAACTCAAAAACTTTTTCGTAGACCTGATGATTAAGTCCTCCGAATTTCTCTTTTGCCCACCCTGAAAATGCCGGGGCTTCATCGTTTATGAAAATCCCCCGGTATTTAACCGATGGAGATCCGTAAATGAAAAGTCCTTTCTTTATATAAACTTCTTTCTTTTTCTTCGCCGGTACATCTGCCCACCAATACCAGGGCGATACACCCATATGTTTTGACATTTCTAAAACACCAAAGGCTGTACCTCTTTTATCACTCCCGGCTATAATGAGTGCCCTTTGTATTCCTTTCACCGGCTTATCAAGGGTCTGAAATTGAAATTTCTCCCACTGACCTTTAAGAGTAATAGTGTGAATCTTATTTTCTGCAGCAAGCGTTCTGATGATATCAGAACTATCCATACTACCGATTATTATAAGCTGATCAGCGGAAGCCGGCATGACATCAAGAATCCGGGGTTTTTCCCCTGTTATCATTTCAATGTCCTGCTGCAGTAATTCCGCCACTTTCTGCATAAGCCAGTGATCCTTTTTATCCACATAAATAGCTGTCGGTCCGGAAGCAGATACGACAGGAAAAAATCCTGCGTCTTTTTGTGTCCGAATAATTATGTCCTGCGCAGGAAGTTGTGCGGTATATAAGAATACCAATATCCCAAAGATTATTTTTTTTTTCATATCAATAAGATTTGACCTGATTTCAGAAACCAATGGAATTTCCTCCATCAACAGGAAGTATTACTCCGGTCAGGTATCCGGATTTATCAGAAATGAGAAAATGAGCAGCTTCCGCAATATCTGCCGGGAGGCCCAGCTTACCTAAAGGAGTCCTGGACAATACCTTTTGAAATCGTTCGGGGTCATTATTCAGGGCTTTTGCAGACATTTCCGTAGCAATAAATCCGGGTGCGATACAATTGACAAGTATGCCCCTGGGCGACAATTCCACGGCCATTGCCCTGGTCATTCCTTCAATAGCTGATTTTGAAGCTGTGTAAGCAATTACCATAGGCAAACCATACCTGGAAGCCATGGAACTGATATTGATTATATTCCCACCCCCGTTCTTAATCATGCATTTCACAACTTCCCTGGAAAGGGTAAATACTGACATAACATTTGTGCGCATGATGGCTTCGAATTCCTCATCGCTGACTTCGGCAAATTCTTTCTTCTGGTTTATGCCTGCATTATTTATCAGAATATCAATCCTTCCATAATTTTCTTCAATTCGTTTTACCAGTGCTGGCAACGACTTCAGATCTGTCAAATCAGCGCGAACTGAAATACATAAATCTCCCAGGTTTGCCTGGGCCATCTCCAGTTTCTCCTGATTACGTCCAATAATTACTGTTCGTATTCCAGAATACACAAATTTTTCGGCGATCGCATATCCGATTCCTGACCCGCCTCCTGTAATAAGGGCTAACCTAGTTTTGCCGTACATTTGACTATACATGGCTATAAAAGACCCATTGTACCCGACAATGAGAAATATGTGCTGAAGCAATCTTACTTCGACAGCTAAGTTTTTCCAATTTATACTAAAGTTAATTTTTATTTACTATTAAAGATGTAATCGATTGCATTTTTTTATACATTGATTAGTATACGAGAGATTAAAGGTGGCTTAAGATTGCCAGGGTAACTTTTCCCAATATGGAAATCGGCTATCCCAGTCGATATTTTCAAACTTTTTCTACCGATGCTTAACATGCTAAATGAAATATGGAAATGATCTTTATGCAGCAGACGATGCGCTGGTTCGGCCCCTCGGATCCTGTGAGTCTACGGGATATCCGACAGGCGGGATGTTCAGGCGTAGTGTCAGCACTACATCAAATTGCTCCCGGAGAAATCTGGACGCCTGCAGAGATCTTTAAAAGAAAAAGAATCATCGAGGATGCGGGAATGCAATGGTCAGTGGTGGAAAGTCTTCCGATCCATGATGATATTAAACGTAAAACCGGCGGCTATAAAAATTATATCCAAAACTTTAAAAAGAGCCTGAGAAATATTGCCACGGGTGGATTAAAAGTTGTGGTTTACAATTTTATGCCGGTCCTGGACTGGATTCGAACAGATATTGCCTATGAAATGCCAGATAAAAGCCGGGCATTACGTTTTGAAAAAAACGCGTTCATCGCCTTCGACTTGTTTTTGCTGAAGCGACCGGGAGCTGACAATGATTATTCTGAAAGAGAAAAACATGCCGCCCGGATTTTAATTGAGTCAATGACAAAAAATGAAAAAGAGATACTTTATCAGAATGCCTTATTGGGATTGCCCGGAACCAGTGATCACTTTACAGATAATGAAATTCTGGCGGCATTGAGAACATATGAAACGATCAACAGAAATACCTTAAAGGAAAATCTATTTTACTTTTTGCACGAGATTATTCCCCTGGCTGAGGAATTCGGACTAAAAATGGCCATTCACCCGGATGATCCACCTTATCCCGTCCTTGGACTTCCGAGAATTGTCAGCACGGAAAAGGATATTACTGAAATCCTGGCATCTGTTCCCTCGCCGGCAAATGGACTATGTTTCTGTACAGGATCCCTTGGAGTTCGCGTAGACAACGACCTGATTGGCATCATTCAACGCCTTGGAGACCGCATTCATTTTTTGCACCTTCGCAATACAAGGCGCGATGGCGAGGGTAATTTTTATGAAGCCGATCACCTCCAGGGCGACACAGACATGTATTCAGTCGTCAAGGAAATTGCAAAGCTCATGAGAAGAACAGGAAAAGCGATTCCCATGCGGCCCGACCATGGCCACCAGATGCTCGATGATATGAACAAAGCAACATATCCGGGGTATAGCGCTATTGGAAGATTAAGGGCATTGGCGGAACTAAGAGGATTGGAGCTGGGTATTAATTTATCACTATGAAAACTGCTATGGCTTTTCAATGCATTATTATTGTATGATTAAAAATTTATCCACTATTATTATACTTTTTCTATTAATATCGCTTCCGTGTATCTCGCAGGTCAGCCTACCGCGACTGATCAGGGATAGTATGGTGCTGCAGCGGGATTCCAGGATCATGATCTGGGGTTGGGCAACCCCGGGTGAAAAGGTAAAAGTTAGTTTTAATCATAAGATTTATAAAGCAGTTACGGAGCCAAAAGGCGAATGGAATATTTCCATTGAACCTGTAAAGGCAGGCGGACCTTATACCATGCAAATTGATGCCAGCAATCATCTTGTGATAAAAGACATTCTGATCGGCGATGTATGGCTGTGCTCGGGACAATCGAATATGGTACATCAAATGAGCCTTCATAAGGATAGATATGAACAGGAGATCGCAACGGCCGATTACCCGCAAATCCGGCAATTCTGGGTGCCTTTATCATCGAATCTAAGCGGCCCTCAGGAAGATTTGTTAGGGGGCTATTGGAAAACTGCCAATCCGCACGATGTACTGCAATTTTCAGCTGTGGCATTTTTCTTTGCGAGAAAATTATTTAGACGCTTTCATATTCCCATTGGCCTTATCAATGCCAGCGTGGGAGGTACTCCTATTCAGGCTTGGATAAGTGAAGATGGATTAAAAACATTTCCGATGATAACTAGTACCGTGATTCTTAATAAGGATACCGCATATATTCAAACTTTGAAAAGGAACACCCATCTGGTTCAACCCAAAGACCAAAGTGAAGACAAGGGGATAACTGCATCATTGCCATGGTATGATATGAACTATATACCCAGGGATTGGAGAACAATCACAGTCCCCGGTTATTGGGAAACACAGGGCCTCCGGGATTTTGACGGAATTGTATGGTACCGCAAAGAAGTAAATATTCCTGCGGCGATGGTTGGATTACCGGCAAAAATTGTCCTTGGAAGAATTGTAAACGCTGATATTGTATACCTCAATGGAAAGAAAATTGGACAAACTACTTATGAGTATCCTCAACGCAGATACCAGCTTCCGTCCGGGGCTTTGGTTGCAGGAAAAAATGTGCTGGTCGTGCAAGTAACCAATGAGTCTGGTCCTGGCGGTTTTGTACCAGATAAACCCTACAGCATTGTATCTGGTAATGACACCATAGATTTAAAAGGTAACTGGGAATATAAGGTAGGACGTGTTTTTGCACCGCAAAAATCTGAAGTCGAAGTCCCATTTTCGGCTCAAAATAGTCCCACTGGTCTTTACAATGCGATGATTGCTCCGTTGAAAAATTTTGCGATCAGCGGATTCCTTTTTTACCAGGGCGAATCGAATACCGAAAATGCGAAAGAATATGAGTCCTTATTCCCTTCCCTTATTAATGACTGGAGAAATAAATGGGGGGAAAACGGCTTGCCATTTCTTTTTGTACAACTTCCCAATTTTATGGATGTGCGATACCAGCCCTCGGAAAGTAAGTGGGCCGCAACCCGCGATGCTCAACTGAAAGCTTTGAGACTCTCACAGACAGGCATGGCCGTAGCTATTGATTTGGGCGAGTGGAATGATATACATCCGGATAGAAAAAAAGAAATTGGTGAACGTCTTGCTTTATGGGCCGAAAAACTCATATATCATGACACAACAACGGTTGTTTCAGGACCGATTTATCAATCATCCCGGATTAAAGGGAATAAGCTAATAATTAGTTTTTCGAATATAGGAACCGGTCTCTTAACAAGAGACGGGGAAGCGTTGAGTGAATTCGCCATTGCCGGAAAGGATAAAAAATTCGCCTGGGCGAACGCAATCATTTCCGGAGATCAGGTGATCGTATGGAATGATACGATCACCAATCCTGCATTTGTCCGTTATGCGTGGGCTGATAATCCGGACAATCCGAATCTCTGTAATAAGGAGGGGTTGCCGGCATCGCCTTTCGAAACTGCTGGGCCGTAAAATAAATATATAAACAGTTATATTCTTTTTAATTCAACACAGATCATGAAATATCCAATATATCGTAATATATACACTACCTGTTATGTAAAATATCTGATAACCCCTCTTTCCATTTCTGGTAACAATCCCTGATTTTTGTTGCAGCGGCCTTATCAGGCGATATGTTTTGCACGATTTTCATTCCTGTATAACATTCCCTGATATGCTTGTAATATCCAACGCCATGGCCTGCACCGCGGGCGGCCCCGATCGACCCGTCGGTATCATATAATTCCACCGGACAACCAATGAGGTTTGCGAATGTTTGTGAAAACACATTACTTAAAAACATATTTGCAAAACCAGCACGCACACGACTAATTGGCAGCCCCATCTCCTGCATGATTTCCGTACCATAAATTAAGGAAAATACAATACCCTCTTGCGCAGCTCTGGCAATATGATATTTTCCATGCCGGTTAAAATCCACTCCCCGAATGCATGCACCTGGATTAAGATTACCTAAAATTCGCTCCGAGCCATTGCCAAATGGATAACAAAAAATACCATCGCTGCCCGCAGTAATTTTCTCTGCTCCGGCATTGATAGATTCATAAGTCGTTTGATTAAAAAATTCTCTGCGTAGCCAGCTGTTGAATGCGCCAGTACCATTCAGGCACATGAGTACGCCGAGTCTTGGGTTTTCAGGCGTATCACTTACATGAAGAAAAGAATTTACGCGAGACAAGGTATCAAATTCTTTCTTTCCTGAAACCCCATATACCACTCCGGATGTTCCGGCTGTTGCAGCGATTTCACCTGGATCCAGAACCTGCAATGAAAATGCATTATTGGGTTGATCACCTGCCCGATAACAGACCGGTGTACCTTCTGCTATACTAAGCATTTCAGCGGCAGCTTTTTGAAGTTTACCCTGTTCTCCAAAGACAGGGACAACGGGGGCCAGAATAGCGTTATCAATTTCATAAAAATCAAGGAGTGTTTGAGCAATCCCATTTTCCTGATAGTCCCAGAATATTCCCTCTGAAAGTCCCGAAGAGGTTGTAACTGCCTCACCCGTCATTTTCATAGCCAAATAATCGCCGGGTAACAATACCCGGAATATTTTACAGTAAATTCGGGGTTCGTGATCCTTTACCCATTTCAATTTGGAGGCAGTAAAATTTCCCGGTGAATTAAGAAAATGCTCCAGGCAATAATTGTGGCCAAGTTGGTCAAAGGCTTTGGAACCGATATCTACCGCGCGGCTGTCACACCAAATGATGGCAGGGCGAAGAGATTCCATCTGATGGTTTATACAGACCAGACCATGCATCTGATAAGAAATGCCAATCGCCGCAATCTCACCTTTTTTAAATGCGCATTGATGATGCAACTTTTGAGTTGCGAGAATTAACTCATTCCACCAATTTTCAGGATCCTGTTCAGCAAACCCTGCCTTAGGTGCATGTATCTTCATCTCGACAACCGGTGACTGGGAAGAAGCAACCGGTTTTCCAGTCGCACTATCCAGTAGCGCGGCCTTAATAGAAGACGAACCCAGATCGTAACCAATAAAATATTTCAAATTTCCTTTATTAATATAATTGTGAAAGTGATTTATAGTCAGTTTGATTTCTCATTAGCCTCAAAAAGCAGATAGCGTCGTACACAGGATTGCGTTCACCGTTTGATTTCCGTTTGTTAAATAAATACCTGCTTGATCCCCCGTGTCCTTTCCATAACATTGAACCCTGGTAACAGCCGAATAGAAATGATCTGTTTCTTTTTGCAGAAGACTGGTTTTATTACTGTCTGGTGTAAGCCGTACCCATCCTTTTCTGGATTGTAGTGAATATTGTGCGGCGTTCTTCCTGCTTAAAAAGTGCCAACATACATTTAAACTGTCTTTTTCGAAAAAATCAGATTGCACGCTTTGCCATAAAATCCCGGATTGAGGAAGATCAGGCTTATGAAGCGGTTGGCTTGAAGGAGCAATACCCCAGGGACGGTCTCCTTCCCATAAAACCTGAAACAGGGAAGTCTGACGTCCCATGCCTGACCAGTCGTCATGCTCATATCTTTCATAACTCTGTCCAAGGGTCCACCAGGTGCTATCTGACAATTGAAGTGGGGCAGATATATGGTTTGGACGACTGAAGCCAGTTTGAGAGTCTGTAACAGGTTTAAAGAAATCTCCAAGTCTCTCCCATTTTGTTGAATCACTGGTGAGTTCTTTGGTTCGTAAAACGTATTGGCCTCCCATAACGTCACCGGCTGGAAAATAATAGTAATAACCATTGCGTTTACACATGACTGGTCCTTCACCCCAACTGTATCGCAGGTTGGCGTTTATCCAATCCAGATTGATAACGGTGTCGGTCAACTGACCATTTCTTCCCAGCGCCTGAAGGCGGTTTACCTTCTGTAAATTTTTGATGAGCATATACGGCTTGCCGTCATCGTCGATAAAAATGGAGTTGTCATAGCCAAGTGGACCGGTAACTGCATTTGTTTTAACTTCTACTGCCTCCGTCCAGGGTCCATAAGGTGAACTTGCTTTACAAAACCACTGACCGTTTGCAGAAAAAAAAATCCAGTACGAGTCATAGAAATAGGTGATGGCACCCTGCCATATCCCCACAGATGGCAGGTCCGTTACCCAACCAGCTTTTGAAGAGGGGACGACTCGGCTGATTAACTCCCAATGTACCAGATCCTTTGAATGATAGACCGCTAGATAGGGATTAAAATGGAAGCTTGATCCACAGTGATAAAAATCTGATCCCACTTTCAGGAGCGTGGGATCGGGGTGGTCGCCCGGTAAAACGGGGTTCACATAAGTTTTAACGTCATTATAAAATATGGAAGAATCAGGTGTTTTATTTTGCGCATGGAGTGCATTTGTAAAAAATCCCAGCATTAACGCTGTTGCTACTTTCAAAGAAACGCAATAGCGCGAAATGGCTTCCCGGTTTTGTAGTTTCATATCTGCTTTCGTGTCGGTTTTTACGTTTAAAAGTGAGATAGCTGACAAATAAACTCTTATTTTAATCTGGCCAAAGGAATGAGTTGGAAATGTGCATGTCATTTTGTTATCCCCTGACCCGAGCTCTCGTAGTATGAAGAACCGGATGCAACAAATCGTATCTTTTTCTGACTCAAACTTGTTATTCTGATAAAATCCGAATTGCAAGTATTAATATGCTCATTATAAATGACTTATCCACTACATAAAATGAATTAACTAACCATGAAGTACCACACTAACACATTTTTAAAAATATCAAACGATTGCAAAGAATATCGATTTTATACCTTTATTTAGTCAAATATAAATGGGACACCTGTTTATAAATCGCAGACTTATACCAGGCAACTTTGGAATACAACCAGCTCTGTTTCAATAAATAAAGGGCAAAAGGTTATAAATTTGGTTCTAATATCTACATTTAGACCGGATCCGTATGAATTCAGGTATTCATTTTCAAATATCCTTTTTCTTGCATTTTATTAGAATAAATGGCCGATCTGTTTGATGATATTCACAAAAATCCAAAAATAATGAGTTTTTAATAAATGCAACCGATTTAAATAATATTTTTCGCTCTTTATTCGCCTTTGAGTTTTAAGATCAATACATGAAAGAAAAAGAAGTTACAATCTATGACCTTGCCCTGCAGCTGAATGTTTCAAGTGCTACTGTAAGTCGGGCATTAAAGGACGATCCTCTGGTCAGCAAGAAAACCAGAAGGAAGATCTTTGAACTTGCGGAAAAAATGGGGTATCGCTCTAATCATTTTGCAAGTAACCTCAGAAAACAGAAGACAAATACTATTGGCTTCATGGTTCATGAACTACATAGCAACTTTATCAACTCTGTGCTTTCGGGAGTAGAGATGATTACTGCAGTCGCAGGGTATGATCTCTTAATCGCCCATTCCTCAGACAGCTACAAAAAAGAAGCTGCCAACGCGAATAACTTGTTTCAAAAAAGAGTGGATGGTTTGATTGCGTCACTGTCTATTGATACCAAAAACCTGGACCATTTTCACCGTTTTGCGGATAAAGGAGTGCCCGTAATTTTCTTTGATCGGGTTGAGAAAACCGACTATAATACGGTCGTCATTATCGACAACTACAAATGCGGTTATAAAGCAACCCAACATCTAATCGAACAGGGGTGTAAAAAAATAGTAATCGTCACTTCCGACCTTGCACGAAATGTATATGCCGAAAGGCTTCGGGGATTTAAACAGGCTCTATCTGATAACAAGGTGCAAATTGATGAAAGTCTGGTCATAATCAATGATCTGAGCGAAAAAGCAGGTTTTGCTTCTGCTCAACAAATACTCGCAATGAACCCTAGGCCGGACGGCGCATTCATCGCCAATGACTTTGTCGCTGCTGTTTGCATGCGGACATTAAAAGAAAATAATATCTCAGTCCCCGATGATATAGCAATTGTTGGCTTTAATAACGACGCCGTCGGTAAACTTGTAGACCCTGCGCTGACGACGATAAATTATCCAGGGAAAGAAATGGGAGAAGTAGCCGCAAGGACTTTAATATCACATTTAAACGGACACACAGATATTAAAAAGATCGATTCCATTATTCTAAATTCAGAACTTATTATACGCAAGTCGTCTTTAAAAAAGAATCTATAACTATCGTGCCGCGGGTCTCCTCTTTGCCGTCATGTTCCTTCCGCCTTGTTCACTCAGGCAATTAGGTATCTTCTCCCGCTGGTCAATCCACTTCAATCATTGCTTTAATAACCCCATTAGCCTGTTCAAGCCATTGTACGAATTGATGCTTAGCTTCGCCAAATGAAACCTTGTGTGTGATGTAAGTAACCGGAGATATTTGTCCACTTATCATACAACCGATTACCTGCTCAAAATTGGTCCTGGTAGCGTTCCTGCTGCTCATCAGGGTAGCTTCCCGCTTATGAAATTCTGGATGATTGAGGCAAACATCTCCTTTCTGTAGCCCGATCATAATATATCTCCCGCCATGAGCAATATATTGGAATGCGTTTTGGATCGCCGATAAATTGCCTGTAGCATCAATTACCACCGTTGGCAAATCATTGTCTGTTATATCCCGCAATTGCTGCATAACATTGGTATCCTTTGCGTCGATAATGTGGTTCACTTTTAAACGATCTCGGCAAAACTGCAGCCTTTTTCTATTGATATCAAGTGCAATGACTTCGCCACCAGCGATTCGCGCGAATTCCATCGTTCCCAATCCGATCGGGCCAGCGCCTGCTACCAAAACATATTCGCCGGGTTTTACGCCCGCCCGTGCAACTGCATGTGCCCCGATTGCCAGCGGCTCTACAAGTGCTAGTGAATCAAAGTTCAATCCCCTGCTATGTACCAGTGAATAAGATGGTACAGAAAGATACTCAGCCATTCCCCCGTCCTCGTGAACGCCTGATACTTTTATATTTACACAGCAATTGGGTTTTAATGAGCGGCAGGCAATGCACTTACCACAAGAAAAATAGGGAATAAATGTAATGGCATCGCCCACACTGAAACCCGGTGCATCATCAATAGCAACCAATTCACCCGAAAGTTCATGGCCGAGTATCCTTGGATATTCAAAAAAAGGCTGCGTTCCTTCAAATGCATGCAGATCGGTTCCGCAAATGCCAATTCGCTTAATTTTTATAATCGACCGCCCCTTCGCAATTTCAGGCTTGTCGGTTGTCTTATATTCTAATTTACCTGGATTTATACAAATTAAAGTTTTCATTTTTATTACATTTTGTATTCTGTTAAAAGACTAACCTTAAATTCAAAGTGTGACCCGACCCTTTTTTGTCAACCGCGGAAACGCGAATTTACCATACAGCGGTGCCAATATTTGTAGCATCTATATATTCAAAAGACGAAAAATTACAGACTGCAGCGATGAACTTTTTTCCGTAACCGCATCAAGTATCGAATAATGATTTTTATCTTGAACTTTTAAAAGTTCCAGCTTATTGTGTTTGCTTTTCCAACTGTTGTACATATCCATGGTCTGATCTTTAAACTCATCCGTTTCATCTGTTCCTACGGCCAGCAACTGAGGACAAAGATTCACCGGTTTTAATAAAACCGGGCTGTTTCTTTTGGCGGTTTCCGTGTCCATCCCCAAAACATCATTTATATTGGAAAGCACCAACGGTTCAAGCCTGAACAAACCACTTAAACAAATCACGGATTTTAAATAGTTTATATCGGCTTCAAGAGACAGCATAGCTGCCAGATGACCGCCGGCACTATGCCCCATGACATAGATTTGTGAAGGGTTTCCATTAAATCGTATAATATTATCGTGCACCCATCGTATGGCATAACTGCATGAGGATGTTATCGCGTTCATGGAAGCTGCAGGGGCAAGAGGGTAGTTGATGAAAACAGTTGTTATATTGTGCTTAAAAAAGGTGGCAGCGATAAAATGAAACATGGTTTTGTCGAACAAATGCCAATAACCACCATGAATAAAGACTATTGTTTTTGCCAGCAGGGTTTTAGCCGGATAAATATCAAGACATTCTTCCTGATGCGTTCCAAAGAAAATGTTTTTGAAGACGGTATGTTCTTTTTCTGTCTGCCTGCTTAGCTTCTCCCAACGCTCAAAATAATCAGCAAAATCAGGAACATGCAAGCGGTTATTATATTGGTCATTTAATTGTTCCTGTTCATAATGCTTGTAGACGATCATGATAAAGCGATGGAGGCCCCGGTATTTTCCAATTTCTTCTCCGCTGTTTGAAGGCAATTAAAAACTATCCTGTAAAACTCGGGATGCGACTGCCAGGTTTTGCCGGTAACCATTCTGCCGTCTATTACTGCTTCGTCTGGGGTAACATAAATTCCGCCGCATGCTTCCACTTCAAATCGCACATGTTCATAACAGGCAATTTTTTTCTGATTGACCAGTCCGGCAGTCACCAATATCTGCACCCCATGGCAAATGGCAAAAACGTATTTATTCGTTTCCCAAAACTCCTGTACTATTTTAAGAACTGTTGAATCGTTTCGTAAATATTCCGGTGCGCGTCCGCCCGGTATCAACACCGCTTCATAATCTTTTGTGTTCACATCGGCAAATGAAATATCCGATTCAACAAGGTATCCTTTCCGTTCTACATAAGTATCCCAGCCAGGTTCAAAGTCGTGAATCACGAGGTTTAATTTTCTGACCGCAGGGGCTGCTACAACAGGTACATATCCGGCCTCCCTTAAGCGGTGTGATGCAAAAAGAATTTCAAAACTTTCACCGGCATCCCCCGTTATGATCAATATTTTTCTGGATGTTTTCATAAATGTTTCCGTTTTTAATTATTTAAAGTTAACCATTCCGTCGAATTAAAAACTGTCTCCCATTTGGGGCTGGTTTACCCTTAGTTATTGTGCATAAAAAGCGGGAGATTTTGGGATTAGCCAGTCCGTATCGAAAATATTTAAATAATCAATGGAAATTAAGCGAACAAACTGTAAGACGATTGCATTTATCGGTCGAAGGTCTCCATATTAGTAAACGAGCCTGAAAAGTAAACCTGTGGACCTCCTCCATTACCGCCAGCGGTTCCGCTAAATGATCCGTTAATCCTTATTGCCTGGCGTTGGTATTTTATCGAAGATTAGTTGAATTGTGAGATTTCTAAGGTTGGTGCCAAAAACACTTGTTCGGACTGTTTAATTTGCATGACTGCTAGCTGAAGAAAACACCAGCAAATAATCGAAGAAAAAGAATCAATTTTTCTAACTTTAATAGTGGTATAGATGTCACAGTAGTGAATTCAGTTTGGCACTTTTCGTGCCAATATTTTACTCTTAACAATGTTTTACGGTATGGAACATAAATCATTGAAGCACAATTCTCGCCGGTATCCCGTACGCGGTATAAAGTCGGGTGTTTAAGAAATCCGCAAAACTTAATCTGCTGATCTTGAGTGGTCAGCGGATTTTTTATTTCTGTAATATGATCAAAAATGTTCCTTTTTTGCCGCGTTTGTTTTACGCTTTTTGATCAAAAAATCGTCAAAGCCTTGCCCATCGCGGGTTGTTCGGGTATCAAATGGAACTCGAACCCGAACCTTTGGTTCGCAAAGTGTTAAAAGCTAATTAATTAACTGAAATAATAATATAATCGGACAAACGCGAATCGATCTACCAATTACAAAAAAAATCAGTTGAAAATTACAAAACTATCTTTAAAAAAGGGTTCAGTTTATAAGGGGTCGAGACACTAAGAACCACGAAAAGGATGTGCTTCAATTTAGTCTCGCTTTTAAAGATTTAATTTAATCCTCCTTATCAATCTGTTTTACTTAAACTTTTTGTTAGATTAATTCGATCCGGGTGTTTTCGGTATCAAAAGCATGTATCCTATCTTGTCTATTTGTTTCTAATTCCATTTGATTCAGCCAGCCATTTAAAGCAAGAATCCATTTTTGACCAATCCTGACCGATATATGCTAGCACTTCAACTTGAAAAGGGTTTAGATAACGACTGTTACTCTCAGTAGAGGTCATCGAAAAGCCATTAGAAGATCGCATATACAACTTCTTATGAATTTTTATATCGTAACCAATGCCCGTTAGCAATTCGGTAAAGTCAATAATTGCCGACGGGCTAATAATTTTATCATTATCAATAAAATCAAATTTGAGATCAACCGTATCATGCATTATCGTCAACTTATCAAATTTTAATCTCAATTCTCCGAATTTCATTTGCCGAAGGCTGTCATTTTTAGGCCTATACGGCAAGTCGCAATGCCATGTATATATCGCAAGCCTTGCACTATCGTATAATTCCTTCAGATTTAAGCTATCAATTGAGGATGGGTAGGTGGTACAGGATGGGTTAACTTCTACTTTCTTTGCCTTATTTGACTCACATGCACTTGAAGTAAACAAGGCTATCATTACTGCCCAAAAGTAATATCTCATTTTCTTGGTACTTTAATAGTTTGACTTGGAGATCCGTTATACAAGTAAATGAATTTCGCATCAACCATAACATACATGCTGCCATTACCACTTCTGTCATATTCTGTGTAATCCGCTGAAGACGGGGTTCCTCCATAGATGGTAAATACTGTTGCGCCATATTGGGTATCAACCTGAACAGTTGTTGTTTTTTCGGTTGGATGCAAATGTATATTTCCTGTCTTGTTAGGCTCGTTTCCTGGCTTATCAGGATCTGCACCAGTCATTGAGTTATTAGATGTTGCTGGATTATTGCCAACTGTAACGACACCATCTTTTAAAACTGTATTAGCAGTTGCTTCTGCACGAAGGTTATTCTTGTCAATAGTCTTACCATCTACTTCTACAGAAGTCGCATTTTTCAAGTTGGTGCTTCCAATATAATCCGCCTTAAATGCTTTACTATTTTTATCGAAAAAATCAGAAAATGCTTTAGTATTATAAGTCGTGCCCAATTTTTGTAGACTTTTAACTGATGTCTTACTGCCAGTGTGGGCCTTATTAAATGCATTTAGCTTGTCATTCGCAATAACAGTCGGTGTTATCCTTTTACGCCCGTCCTGCATCCGATAAATTTCTTGGCCTTCAGAATTATAAAAAACTGCAACATCACCCAATGGATCATTCTGTTTTTCGAAGATAAATCTTGCTATAATGAATAGGTCTGCTTTTACCGCTTCTTTTTCATTATGGATTCAATATTTTTCCAGACCTATCAAAATCGATATGATAACCATGTAGTATTAAAGCAGTTTTATTTATTAATGGGTACGTTTCATATTTGGCATTCTTCAAAAATTCAGGTACACTAGTCGTTGTTCCAAATATTTCATCCAATTCAAAAATTAATGGATAAAATGAACCATCAATATATATTTTCCTATTGGTATATCTTATCCAGTTCTGATATGAATTATTTATCACAAAATGCTCGACATAGATTGAAAAAGTGTCTGTTTTGACAACTAATAAAAAGAATATATTTTTATCGTTTTTTTGAATTTTATTACTTAATGAATCTACAACAGAGGTTGGAAAAATATATGGAATAAATTCAGATTCATTATTATTCATTTTTTTACCTGTACCACAAGATGCTAAAAAAATAAACACAATACATAATATATTTCTCATAAATAATTTATCAAAAAATACCAGAAAATCGTTTTAACGCATCCCCAGAAAAATCAAAATTTCCACAAACTGTTCCCACCCCTTGATTGCTCACTCCGTTTGGAGTAACTCTATTTATACTTGCATTAGGCGATCCAGTGTATGAGTCAATTGAGTAAATGGGAGCATTAACAGACCTAGACGTATTGGCGTCTAGAATGGATGTACCAGGAATATTACTCCGTTTAGGGTCATTGGTAAGTGGATGACCGTGCACTTGCCCAATTAAAATATTTTTTGTGTTTCCAATAAAAGCTGTTCCCTCCCTTTCTGGATCTTTTGTTGTTACATAATTAATGTCGGTAGTACTATTTGTGCCTTCCGGGCCTCGCATACTTGTTACATTCCCAGATGGTATATCTGACATATTGTCGACTTTAAGTACCAAATACGTCTGATTTTCTTTTTGATGGGATTGTGTTTCAATATTACTGTTTTCAACATCAGATTGTATTTTAGAATTATCATAAGTTACCAAACCGCTATTTTTTTGTAATTGCTCAGTAGCTTCTTTCGAGGTTGTTCCATTATTGTCTTTGCTTATTGCATTAAAGGCCTCTTTCTTAATAACTCTGATATTATTCGTTGCAGCCCCGTCTTGACCTAATACCTTACCATTCTTACTATTTAGATAAATATCCTCAGGTTTCAAGCCATCAGGATCAATAAATCGTATTGGATTATCAAAAGCATAATTGTAAGGGGAAAACCTACGCATTTTATCAGCTAACGGATCAACCCTCAACCACCTCCCAATTTGTGGATCATACATTCTCGTCCCATAATCATAGTCTTCAAGTCCAGTTCCGCCTGAGAATTCCTGATTCTGAAGTTCCTTACCGTTGTATTTGAAATTGTTCTGGATGTATTTCGGTTTCAGTGCTTTGGAAGATATCCCCGCCATCGTCAACCCGAAGGGATAGTAATGCGTTTCTTCCAGCAACGGACCCGTATAATGAACCACTTTCAGATTGTCAAAGAACACATTCCAGCCTACGGTTTCATTACTTACCCAGATATAAAGAAATCCGTTTTTAGTAATCGGAATGCCGGTATTGGCTAAGGTAGTTAAAACGCCGGACACGTTTGCCGCCATGGCATAGCTTTGCGGTGAGCTGCTGACGTATTTCAACTGATCATCCAAAAGCATCCAGTTCAGATAGGCTTTCGGTTTTCCCGCCGGGTTCGGGTCGTTGGACATAAAACTGTTCAACGCCGAAAAGATGGGGCTTGTCGTTTGATTATTCAGATCCGTTATGGACCCTTTACCACCCGAAGCCATGTTGACAATTCCGCTGGCAAGCGATGCCAATACATCGGTTAGGCTGCTGTATCCACAACAACGATATCCATTCATGGAAATTCCATGATCATCACCAACAATATTCCTCCCAATAAAATAGTCAGTAAGATGACAACCACTGCAGAAAGAATGTAAGCGAAAACTACTGATGTTTTTTACCGAATAATTTTTTTGTCAGCCAGTGACTCAGGTATCCGCTCCCGATACCGATAATCATGCCTCCCGTTACATCACTGGTATAGTGTTTTCCCAAATACATTCTTGAATAGGCAACAGAACCCGCCCATAAATAAGCAGGAACCACGATATACCACTTTTTATAATCCAGCGCCAA
>Ga0209863_10000037_pt1 | contig 75983 bp, 60 predicted proteins | sample OrgsoiDNA2013046_FD_185796 | JGI IMG/M metagenome (GOLD analysis project Ga0209863, IMG submission 185796) | Permafrost soil microbial communities from the Arctic, to analyse light accelerated degradation of dissolved organic matter (DOM) -... | ecosystem: Environmental > Terrestrial > Soil >...
AAAACAGTGCCTACTCGCGCTCCACCGCAGAATTCATTGACAAGCTTGTCAGCCACTACGTGTTCGACGACGGCAAGCTGGTCGTTGCCCATGCCGGCATGAAAGAGGAAATGCAGGGTCGTGGCTCCGGCAAAGTTCGTGATTTCGCGCTCTATGGTGAGACCACCGGCGAAACCGACGACTTTGGCTTGCCCGTGCGGTACAACTGGGCAGCCGATTATCGTGGCCGTGCCATGGTGGTTTATGGTCATACTCCGGTTGCCGAGCCTGAGTGGCTTAACCGCACCATCAATATTGATACTGGATGTGTTTTCGGTGGCCAGCTGACCGCGCTGCGCTATCCGGAAAAAGAAATCGTCTCCGTCCCGGCACTGAAAACCTATTACGAACCAGCCAGGCCTTTCCTGCCCAAAGAAGAAGCCGCGCCGCTTTCAGCCCAGCAACAACTCGATGATCTTCTGGATATTGATGACGTCCTGGGCAAGCGCATCATCTCCACGCGTCTCCACCACAACATCACCATCCGCGAAGAGAACGCCACGGCCGCTCTGGAAATCATGAGCCGCTTCGCAGCCAATCCAAAGTGGCTTATCTACCTGCCGCCCACCATGTCGCCTTCGGAAACTACCGCGCGGGAAGGCCTGCTGGAACATCCTGACGAAGCCCTCGCCTACTATCGCCATGAAGGCGCGGGCAATGTGGTCTGCGAACAGAAACACATGGGTTCGCGGGCTGTCGTGATCATCTGTCGTGATGAAGAAACAGCACGCAAACGGTTCGGCATCATCGACGAAGGCATCGGGATCTGCTACACCCGGACCGGCCGCAAGTTCTTCAATGACTCCAAACTAGAACACGACTTTCTTGCTCGCCTTCATGCCGCTCTGACCAGTGCCGGTTTCTGGGAAGAACTCAACACCTCATGGGTGTGCCTCGACTGCGAACTCATGCCCTGGTCAGCCAAAGCCCAGGAATTGTTGCGCCAGCAGTACGCCTCAACCGGCGCCGCAGCGCGCAGCGCCCTGCCTGACGCTATCGCCGCACTGGAAACAGCTTCCATCCATAACAGTGCACTGACTCCCCTTCTGGAGAAGTATCGAGAGCGGCTCACCATGGCCGAACAGTACGTCGCCGCGTATCGCAACTATTGCTGGCCGGTAAATTCCCTCGACGATCTTAGCCTCGCGCCTTTCCATATCCTTGCCACGGAAGGTATGGTTCATGCAAACAAGAACCACCTCTGGCACATGGAAACCATCGCACGTATCTGTCATGGCGATAGCAAGTTTCTTCTGGCCACGCCACACCAGACAGTCGACCTTGCGGATACAGCTTCCCAGGCCGCAGCAACTTCCTGGTGGGAAGAGATGACCGCCGCTGGCGGTGAGGGAATGGTCGTAAAGCCCTTTGATTTTGTTGTTACGGGAAAACGTGGCCTCGCTCAACCCGCCGTGAAATGCCGCGGACGCGAATACCTCCGCATCATCTACGGGCCGGAATACACGTCTCCGGAAAATCTAACTCGTTTACGTTCACGCGGTGTGGGCAGAAAGCGCTCGTTGGCTATCCGTGAATTCGCTCTCGGGATGGAAGCTCTGGAGAGATTTGTCCGTCATGAGCCACTACGACGCGTTCATGAATGTGTCTTCGGCGTTCTGGCCCTCGAAAGCGAACCGGTAGACCCAAGGCTTTAACAAAAGATGGGTCCTCTCCTGTCCTCATCCTTCCGGCGCGGGGTCAAAGATCCGTGGTTGGTGCTCATTTTCAACCTGAAGAACACCTGCAAAGTCTGCCAAGTACATCAGCTCTTTCGAGCCCGGCTCGCCGACAAGCGCCGTAGGCGCGGCACAAACACAAGATCCTATGGCGACCCCATAAGAGCGCTCTTAATTTCAACCCGCCTAGACTTCGACTTTCCTACGCCACCCTATCCCACCTACCTAGCACTTGACTAGGTGTGCTATAGTCTTCCGGCTACTTAGTCCATAGGTTACGTACATTGTTTGAGCGGCCTTGGGCTAGTCAACCTGGAGGTAACATGCATAACGCCATCCGTGCTTTTTCTATTTTTTCGGCATTATTCCTGACAACGTTGCCGTTGCTCGCGCAGGCGCCGCCCTGCCGGCCCGGCACCATGGCCAACGTAGTCGGAACCAGTTGTTCTGTCGGTCAGTTGACTTTTAACTTTAAAGACGATTTCTTTGGGAGTTCTTTCGTCGAGACGAACGGCAGCACAGTTTTCACGCCAGTCCCGCCAGCAGGCGTCGGGTTTATCCCCGTTTCAGCGGGCTCTCAGGTCGGATTCAAGCTCGTGTTCAATTTCGTCGACAATCCGCGCGGGGCTGACAACACTTCCGCGGCTGACCATTTCATTCAATTCTCCTATTCTTCCCAGTCCGCTCCCCAGACTGAGATTCGGGCCCAGAGCATTTCAATGGAAGCCGCGGCGCAAAATGCGCCCGGTAACTTCGTCTTCGTTAACGTAGACGATTTTCAAATCTATCCCAATAACCCAATCGCCGTGGTTAACGACCCTTCCATCGATATTGAAAACGGTGTGACCATCTTCAACCAATTAACCAGCAACCAATTTCTGGAAATTCCGGGCACTCAAAGTACGGGCAACTTCCTGGGCACAAAGACAACGCAGATTTTCGATGAAGCCACAGGTTTCGCATCCGCTTCCCTGACCTCTGCTACCTTCCTGTTCACCTCGGAACCGGTGGTTCCGACGCCGCCACCGGCTTCGCTCTCATACTCCACCATCGATTTGCCCGGAGTAGCCGCAACCTTTGTCTCCAACATCACCAACTCAGGAAGAACCGTTGGCTCCTATCTTGACGCCGCGGGCATCTTCCACGCCTACGTTGCGGAACCTGATGGGACCTTTTCTACCATCGATGTACCCGGCTCTACATCGACAGTTGGTTTTAGTCTGAACGAACACGGCGATGTTGCCGGTGACTACACAGATCCAGCGGGTGGCACTCACGGGTTTTTCCAGCATGACGGCGTTATTACCACCTTCGATTTTCCAAATTCGCTTCAGACCGAGGTGGGCGCAATCAACAATAAAGGCCAGATTGATGGAGAGTATCAATCTGCCGATGGTGGGTTTCACGGCTTTCTGCTCGACAAAGGTGTGTTCACCACCATTGACCATGGCCCAGGCACTGGCTTGTTCGCCTCAACCGGCGCTTTCGGAATTAACGATGCTGGGGAAATCGCAGGCTTCTTCTTTGATCCCAATAGCCTGCGCGGCTTCATTCAGAAAGGCAGCTCTTTCCAGCCGATTGATGTCCCCAGCCAGGGAGATACCATCATTGAATCCATCAACAATCCTGGCGACGCTGTCGGATTCTACAACGTCGTTTTCGGGCCTCGAGGGTTCCTTCTTTCCCAGGGAAAATTCTTTTCCGTTGATTTCCCCGGCGGGAACCTGAATTTTCCAACCGGGATAAATGCCTCCGGCAAGATCGTGGGCCAATACAACGACGCAAATGGCGCAGCACATAGCTATCTCGCCATCCCCGTCAGTGGTGATGGCCAAAGTCACCAACCCACTCCGCAGTCAACGCAGAAATTGAGCTGCTCAGGTGACGATTGGCAGATGCGCCACGCGCGCCGCATACTCGCCCCGTGTCAGGTGAAGCACTAACGGCTTCGCTCGCTCCACCCAACAAAAACGCCCTCGCATCACGCGAGGGCGTTTTTATTTCACTCAATCGTTACTGCAGCAGACTGCCGTTCGGATCATCTTCCTTCTCCTGGATCACCGCCGCCGACGCAACCTTGTCGCCGGCTTCCAGATGCAGCAGTCGCACGCCCTGGGTTGAGCGTCCGGCTTCGCGGATCTGTTTGGTGTCCGTGCGGATGATCTTGCCGAAGTGGCTGATCAGCATGGCTTCAGAGTCCTCGTCCACCAGCATAATGGCCACCACGCGACCGTTGCGTTCCGTGGTCTTCACGTTGATCACGCCTTTACCGCCGCGCGTCTGCAACCGGTATTCGTCCACAGGTGTACGTTTGCCGTAACCGTTTTCCGTCACGCTCAGAATCAGGCTGGGAACGCTTTCCTGCACGCCGTCTTTACCGTCTTTTGGCTTGCCGGTTTTCTTGCGCTCTTCTTTCGGCGTTGCCGCCATGCCAACGATGTAATCGCCCTTGTCCAGGTCCATGCCTCGGACGCCGTATGCAGGGCGTCCCATGGATCGGACATCTTCTTCGCCAAAGCGTATGGCTTGGCCTTCATGCGAAGCGAGGAAGATAATTTGCTGGCCGTCCGTCAATCGTGCGGCAACCAGCTCATCGTCTTTCTCAATACCGATGGCGATGATGCCACGTGTCATGACGTTGGAGAAATCTTTCACCGGCGTTTTCTTCACCACGCCTTTGCGCGTGACGAAGAAGACGAAGTTGTTTTCGTCATCCAGGTTGCGGACTTCCAGCAGCGTGCGCACGGTTTCTCCGGGCTGCAGCGACACCAGATTGCCAACGTGCTTGCCTTTGCCGGCAGCGCCTACGTCAGGAATCTCATAGACCTTCAACCAGTACACACGGCCGGTATTGGTAAGAATCAGCAGGTAGGAATGGGTGGACGCGATGAAGAGGTACTCAACAAAATCTTCATCACGCGTTTTCATTCCCATGCGACCGGTACCGCCGCGGCGCTGCTGGCGATACGTGGTAATCGCCGTGCGCTTGAGATATCCGCTGTGCGACATGGTGACCGCCATGGGCTCGTCGGCAATCAGGTCTTCCAGCGTGATCTCAGTGGATTCGTCCGTGATTTCGGTGCGGCGCTCATTGCCATACTGCTCGCGGACTTCTTCCAGCTCCTTGATGATCACGTTGCGCAGCTTCTTGTCGGAAGCCAGGATCGATTCGTATTCGGCAATCTTTTCGCGAATCTCGCCCAGCTCTTTCATGATTTCGTCGGTGGAAAGACGCGTGAGGCGATAGAGTTGCAGTTCCAGAATCGCATCGGCCTGCTTGGGTGAAAGCCTGCCTTCCGTTCCACCCACGCGTTTCTGTATGTCTTTATCAACCAGGTTGTACTTGGACGCCAGCAAAGCTTCTTTGGCTTCCGCACGCGAACCCGATGCGCGTATCAGCTTGATGATCAGATCAAGATTGTCCAGCGCGATCTTGTAGCCTTCCAAAATGTGTTCACGATCACGCGCTTTTTGCAGCAGGTAAACCGTACGGCGGCGGACCACGTCAATGCGGTGATCAATAAAATGCTGGAGCGCCTGCACCAGCCCCATTTCCTTGGGCTGTCCGTTCACCACGGCCAGCAGGATCATGCTGAAACTTTCCTGCATGGACGTATGCTTGTAAAGCTGGTTCAGGATGATCTGTTCTTCCGCGCCGCGCTTCAGTTCCACCACAATGCGCATGCCGTCGCGATCGGATTCATCACGAATATCGCTGATGTCATCAATGATCTTGTCATTCACCAGTTGCGCAATGCGTTTGATCAAAACGGTTTTGTTGACCTGATAGGGAATTTCCTTAACGATAATCGACTTGCGTCCCTGCGCCATGTCTTCAATGCCGGCTTTGGCGCGCATCATAAAGCGCCCGCGACCATTGGTATAAGCCGCTTCAATGCCGCTTTTGCCGTAGATATAAGCGCCAGTGGGGAAGTCAGGCCCTTTCACCACTTTCAGAACTTCTTTCAACGTGGTGGCCGGATTGTTCACCAGCATAATGGCGGCGCTTACAATTTCCGTAAGGTTGTGCGGCGGAATATTGGTCGCCATACCCACGGCGATTCCGCTCGATCCATTCACCAGAAGATTCGGAACACGGGTCGGCAAAACGGTTGGTTCCACGGTTGATTCGTCGTAGTTCGGCACGAAGTCGACTGTTTCCTTGTCGATGTCTTCCATCAGCGATCCGGCAATGCGCTTCAGCCGGCACTCTGTGTATCGCATGGCCGCTGGCGGATCGCCGTCGACGGATCCGAAGTTGCCTTGTCCATCTACCAGCGGATAGCGCAGTGAGAAATCCTGGGCCATGCGGACCAGCGTGTCGTAAATCGCGCTGTCACCATGCGGATGGTATTGACCCATCGCCTGTCCAACCACCTTGGCGCACTTGGTGTGCTTCTTGTTGAACAGAAGACCCATCTCCTGCATCGTGTACAGCACGCGACGATGCACAGGTTTCAATCCATCACGCACATCCGGAAGCGCGCGGCCAATGATCACCGACATTGCATAATCGAGATACGAACGCCGCATCTCATCTTCAATGTTGATTGGCACAATGTTGCCGCCGCTCGGAGGCACGGCGCCACCTGGAGGATCTAAAGGCAATTGGGGATTCTTATCATCTGCCATAAATTTTTCGTCTTCACCTTGCTACAGCTAAAAGCAATTTCTGTATTGGATCTTTAAATGATCGATCTTTTTTGCGTCGTTTCATTCAAGAGCAGGACAAACTGGGAGCGAACAATCGGCGCAAAAAAGTTTTTGACTTTCGTCCGTTGAAATCAGACTGCCTGGGCCCATTGACATGGCGGACGAAACACAGCTAAGCAGTTGCATTTTCAGCTAGTTATGCCTTAAAGGAATACAGGAAATTATAACATATCAGCAGGTACGTCGGGGCGCTGGGATCGGTAGCTGCCCACAGGTCAGGACGACATGGCGGCGCACAACAAAAAGCCCGTCAAAATGAACGGGCTCCATGCTGATTCTTGTTCTGCGTTAGGGAAGTTTTACGCTGATGCCACGGTCGTCATTCGCCTTGGTGGTTGCGTCTTTATCCATGTCAGCCAGTTGGACTTTCTTCAACCCGGTGTTGGAAAAGTCATACAGCGTTTGGCCGACAATGGCGAAGTTATGCGTTTCAATCTGATGACCGTCTTTGAAGATAAATACCGTTGCCGGTGAATTGTCTTCTTTGGCTGGCTGAGCAACTGCTTCTTCCCGGACGATTGGCTTCTCTTCTTTCGCGCCGCGGATGTGGTCATGTGAATCGGCGTTGCGGCCGCCACGAATGGTGTCACGCTCATGCGACAAGGCATCACGCGCACCTTGCAGATAAGCGGCCTGCAATTCATGATCGCTGGGCTGTGGATCAAGGTCTTCTGCGGTTACATTCTGTGCAGGAGCCGTCGTCGTGTCCGGTGAGACAGGAACATAGGGATCGGCTACCGGATAGGCCGGATCGCCATAACCGTAAATTGGGTAAAAAACCGGGACAGGAATGAAGGCATTGCCGCGGTCGCCGCGGGTCACAAACCGGTGACGCGGGCGATTGCTGAACGTATTTCCAAACTGTCTCTGCGGATGAATGCTTGACTGCGGAGGCACCGGTGAAACGGCGCTGGCTGGCACGCCATGCTGTCTGCCATCGGGCTCAGGCGACATTGCACTGGCTGGCACGCCCCGACTGAAGGTCTGGGCCTGCGCCTGGAATAGCGCTAAGGAAATAAAGGAAACGATAACTGCTGCGAAGATTGCGCGTCGTGACATAAGGCACCTGCTCTAGATGCGTACGAGCTATTACTTATGATAAACCCGTGGAGGCCGAGCCACTACACCGGAATTTTGATCCAATTGCCGAGCGCCCACAATCCAAGAACGACCCGAAGCAGCAAACCTGCAAGTAAAATCGCGGTAATACGCCGCGCGGCCGGTGTTTCCAGCAGGTCGGCGGCTATTCCGCCTATGAATAAGAAAACAAAACTTAACCCCAGAGTCGCGCTCCACAGATAGGAACCGGGCACCAAAGCAAACAGCAGCACCACCAGAAAAGCTGTGAGCAACGGCGCCGTATTGCCAAAGTATCGTGCACGCGGCCAACTGCCGTAGGCCGTAAGAGCCGCAATGAATAGAGCAACAAAGAGATAACTATTAGGTTTGAGAAAACCGTCAGCAAACGCGAAGTTCAATATATGAAGCAGATCTTTGGTCAAATGTGGCTGCATCACATTCTGGATGGGAACCCAGTGTCCACCGGTCACAACGGTGAAGAAGCTATAGACCGCAAAGCCGATAACAAGTGCACCACTCAACACAATGAACACTTCGCGTCGTCGTCCGGGCGCCAGATAGACCATAAAAGCCATCGCCACAAAGACCAACGGAAACGACCAAAGCTGAGCGGACAGACTGAGCCCTACCGCCAGGCCCAGCAGAAGTATTCGCGGAACCCATTTCCTGGGAGGCGCCAGAAGCGTATGCGCCACTCCAATGGCCGTGTAGATCAGGCCAAATCCGCTCCACGCCAGAATAATTTCCGGACCAATATTGGTGCTGATCATCACCATCGCGGGCGACGAACAATATAACGCCAGCGCAACGTAACCGCCTGCGTCGTCAAATAATCGTCGCGCCACCCACCAAAGCGCGGCGCCCAGCCATACGCCAAAGATGATGAATGGCGTCCTGACCAGCCACGGACGAGGAATGATCAGCGATTGCGTCAGGTTCGCGCCGGAAGCCTGCCTGGCCAGGCGAAAAGGCGCGGCGCCGAGCCATGAAGTCAGCGGCGAGGTAACACGGTATTCCATGCCCGGCTTCTTCGGCAGCCCGGCAGCTATATATTGGTATTCCAATTCTGAAAACTTACGGCTGCCGGCCACCCACACGCATTGCGCCATAAAAACCAGCAGCATCAGGCCCGCAAACACCTGTGGCCGGCCAACTTGAAATGATCTCATCGCACTGAGCATGGACAGCTATTTTGTATCATGCACAACCGTTCTGATCTTCATCACAGACGCGAAAAGATTATCTCTTTCTTAGTTTTGTTGGAGCCAGCCCACACCAGGCAAGTGAGCGAGCACGGGAAAATTTTGCCGCGCTTAAAAGTGGGGCTTCCGGCCCTGCGTCGCTAAGCTTTTCTGCTTCGTGGGCCGATGTTAACTATGTGAAGACGATGAACCGTATAAGTGACCAGCCAACTGACGAAAAACTATCAGCCCGAGTGCGCCGCACCCTGGAAGATCTCGCCGTGATCCGGGAATCTCTCACGGCACTCTCTGCGGAGCAAGCCAGTGATGCCGCGTCAGCCTCGCGTTTGTGTCTCGACCTTGAGCTTGCTGGCGAACTTAAATCCGTGGTGGACGCATTACGCCAGCTTCTCTGGGCTTACGTCAAGGCTCTTTCCACTACATCAGGCCGCACTCCCTATGAAGTCTTGAACTGGTACAAGATGGAGATCGCGGTGGATCTCCTGCGCAGTCTGCGTAACCGGTCCAATGATCCTGAACGCGCGTTGGGCCGCTTTGAAGAATTGGTCAACAGCACGCTGATGATCAGCTCGCAGCACGATAAGCATAATGACCCCCATTGTTAGCCGCAGGTACGCTCCTCCTGTATCGTGATCTCTGGTAAAGTTCCTTCTTACGGAGGAACCTTGCCGACCTCGATCCACGATGTTTTCTATAACAGCCGCGGCCTGCGCCCAGGCTGGCGACTCGCAATTTTCCTGCTCATGGTGTTCGGCGCTGCCGCACTTGTCCAGTTCCTCAATCAACTGGGCAATGCTTCCGCAAGCGGCCCTCGTCCCCAGGTTTCACCATATGCATTGCCAATCGGTGGCGGGATCACCGAACTCGTCCTCTTCCTGGTGGTCCTTTTGTTCAGCTGGATCATGAGCAGGATCGAACATCGCAGCGTGGGGGAATATGGACTCCCCTTGAGGAAACCCTTGTTTTCACAATTCTTCATCGGCTACGTCTTTTGGGGATTTCTTCCGCTGGTTGTCTTGCTCGGCATCATGCGCTTGCTGGGCGTCTTCTATTTCGGGACCCTGAGTCTGTATGGCAAAGACATTCTGATTTGGGGCTTGCTCTGGGGCTTCATGTTCCTGATGGTTGGCTTTTTTGAGGAATATACCTTTCGCGGATACGTACTACATACTCTGGCGGAAGGCATCGGTTTCTGGCCTGCGGCGCTTATCCTGTCGTTTGGATTCGCCTACGTCCATATGGGCAACGGTGGAGAAACCCGAGTCGGCGTTATTGCCACAGCGGTGTTTGCCATGTTTGGCGCAGCCATCCTTCGTCGCACTGGCGATCTCTGGCTCGCTGTCGGCGCTCACGCTGGCTGGGATTGGGGACAAACATACTTCTTCGGAGTGAATGATAGCGGCCTGCAGGCTCCAGGACATCTGCTCAATCCTTCGCAGAGCGGACCCGCGTGGCTGAGCGGTGGCAGCGTCGGTCCTGAAGGCAGCGTGTTGACGTTGATTCTCTGGACGGTGATGTTTGCGCTCTTTCTCGTGATTTATCGCAAACGTAGCGAACCTGCCCTGATTTCATCCACGGCAGGAGATACACCATTTACTTCGTCACCGAGTGGCATGCAAAGCTGAGACTCATCCACGACATGCTATGTAACGAAAGAATGAAATAAAAAACGCTCGACATGGAAGTGTCGAGCGTTTCTATTTTGGTCGACCAGTTACTGAGCTTTGACTAAATGTCCAAATTCTTTACGTCCAGCGCGTTCTCTTCAATGAACTTGCGTCGCGATTCCACGTCTTCGCCCATCAGTGTGGTAAAGATCAACTCGCAAGCTTCAATGTCTTCGGCTTTCACCACCAGCAGCGTGCGTCGTTCCGGATCCATGGTGGTCTGCCAGAGTTGTTCTGAGCTCATCTCACCCAGGCCCTTGTAACGCTGAACGCTATAGTCTTTCTTACCCTCCGCCAGCACGTAATCAAACAGATCGCGCGGAGTATGTTTCTCCACCACTTCCGCTTCCGTCTTGGTACGTCGAACAGCGGCCTTGGAAGTCTTCTTCGCAGCCTTCTCCAGGTCCTCGCGCTCCGCGTCGCTCAAATCGGCGGTAACGTCTTCATCCGCCGCGCCCTTGCCTACAATTTCCACGACAAATGGTGGTTGCATGTACTCTTCAATCAGCTTGAACTTAGCCACCGTCTGGCGGTATTCCGCCGTGGACACCAGGCCCCAGTTGATCATGCGTGGCGCACCCTGGGAGTCAGTGAACTTCACGCCCCACAGATTGTGTTCTTCGTCAAAATAGCTTTCCACGTTCTTGAGTTGGTGATCTTTCGCAAGCTTGTTGACTTCTTTTTCCAGCTTCTCAATCTTCTTGTGCGGATTCTTCTTGTCGCCTTCGAAGTCTGTACGCTGGGCGAACCCCAATTGCGGCAGCAGCGCTGTGATTTTCTCATTGCGTATGCGCTTGTCCACTTTGTCAAAGAAGTCGAGATAGTCTTTGAGCGTGGTCATGAACTTGGCCAGCGTAGCACCGTCCAGCTTGGCTGCGCCTTCACCATAGCGGACAACCATACCTTCTGACGCGCGCTTCACCATCACGCGCACAAATTCCCGGTCATCTTTGATGTACTGCTGCGTCTTGCCCTTCTTGATGCCGTACAAAGGCGGCTGAGCGATGTAAACATTGCCATGTTTGATCAGCTCACCCATGTGGCGGAAGAAGAACGTAAGCAGCAGCGTGCGAATGTGTGATCCGTCCACGTCGGCGTCCGTCATCAGGATGACCTTGCCATACCGCAAGCGCGCCACGTCGAAATCATCCTTGCCAATTCCCGTGCCCAGGGCGGTGATCATGGCGCGAATTTCTTCATGGCTCAGCATCTTGTCGTAGCGTGCTTTTTCCACATTCAGGATTTTTCCCTTGAGTGGCAGGATCGCCTGGAACCGGCGGTCGCGGCCCTGCTTGGCCGTTCCACCTGCGGACTCACCTTCCACCAGGAACAGTTCGCAGCGATTAGGATCGCGCTCTGAGCAGTCGGCTAGCTTCCCTGGAAGGCCGCCACCATCTAAGGCGCCTTTACGGCGTGTAAGGTCGCGCGCCTTGCGGGCTGCTTCACGCGCCCGTGAAGCTTCAATCGCTTTGTTGATGATCTTCCGAGCGACAGGGGGATTCTGCTCAAAGAATGCACCCAGGCGTTCATTCAGGAATGCCTGCACAATGCCGGCGATATCAGAATTCAGCTTGCCTTTGGTCTGGCCTTCAAATTGAGGCTGTGACAGTTTAACGCTGATTACGGCCACCAGGCCTTCGCGGACGTCATCACCCGTCAGGTTTTCTTTCACGTCTTTGAATAAGCCAAGCTGCTGGCCGGCATAATTGATGGTTCTTGTCAGTGACGTTCTAAAGCCCGAGAGGTGCGTGCCGCCATCCACCGTGTTGATATTGTTGGCAAAGCTGAACACGGTCTCTGAGTAGCCGTCGTTGTATTGCAGCGCAATCTCCATGGCCACGCCATCGCGCTCTGCTTCCATGTAGATCGGCTTGTCGTGCAAAACGGACTTGCCGCGATTCAAGTGCTTGATGAACTCTGCAATGCCGCCGCTGTATTTGAACTCCAGCTTTTTCGCTTCGCCGCTCTTGGCGTCAGTCTGGCGCTCATCGGTCAGCGTAATCTCCAGCCCTTTGTTGAGAAACGCCAGCTCGCGCAGGCGCTGTGCCAGCGTGTCAAAGTTGTATTCCGATGTGGTGAAAATTTCCTTGTCGGGCAGGAAGTGCACCAGTGTGCCGCGCTTCTTTGTGGATCCGGTCTTCTTCAGCTTCGTCTGCGGAACGCCTTTGGAATAGCTCTGCTCCCACACATTGCCGTCGCGCCAGATCTCCAGATCAAGCTGGTGGCTCAAAGCGTTCACGCAGGAGACGCCAACGCCGTGCAGTCCGCCGGAAACTTTGTAATTCGACGAATCAAATTTTCCGCCTGCATGTAGCTTGGTCAGTACTACTTGGGCCGCCGGAACTTTTTCGCCGTCAATCAACATGTCGTCCACGGGAATGCCGCGGCCATCGTCTACAACCGTGATGGAATTATCGATGTGAATCGTCGCTTCGATTCTTGTTGCGTGTCCGGCCAGCGCTTCATCCACAGAGTTGTCTACTACTTCGTAAACCAGGTGATGCAAACCCATCTCGCCGTTCGATCCTATGTACATGGCCGGACGCAACCTTACGGCCTCCATGCCTTCCAGGACCTTGATGTCGTCTGCGGTGTAGTTTCCGTTTCCGTTACCACCGGTCTTTTTGCTTTTGTTTTGCTCTGCCATGGCTTTTGCGCTTGCTGCTGCGGACTCTTTTGAAGACAATCTCGAACTCCTGTTTTCCGGGTACATTTTAAGGTACCTTAGGGCCGGAATTTCATTCCTCGGGTAAACACTCAAGTTACTGAAATTCAATACCTTATTGGCTATAAGTGATCTTTTCAATTGTACCACGGCGGGGTAGTTTAGAGCCCATCCGCTCAGGTGCGAAACTGGGCATTTTACAAATTCGGAACTGACCAAATTTCTTCTTGGAAAACACTTATCTGATTTGTATACTTAACCCACGTTGACTAAGACGCAAACCACCAAGAACCCAATTAAAGAAAATTCAGGAGACACTCCCAATGAAATCGCTACTTCGTTCGTCCATCCTCGCCTTGATTGTATGTGCTGGATTCGCTGCAGTTTCTAACGGCTCAACACCCCAAGTCATCCCTGGAAGCACCAGCGGCAGCGGCAAGCCTTGCAACGCCATAGGTGCCAGTTTTTGCGCACAATGAATGGCTCGCGTTAATGATCAACTAATCCGGCCTATTTACTAAAAAGTTACTGAACCTTGGTGTTCCCAACGCTCTTGTAAGGCGTTGGAGCGAGATAGTAAGCTCTCAACTCTCTCGGAGGTTCGCTGTGCACGTATCTGTAGCTGGCATTTCGTTGACGTTAGGCGCCATTATCGGATTCTCGCGGTTGGCGTTCGTGTGGTTTCTTGCGAAGAAAAAGCCAGCAGGCGAATTCTCATATTTCAAGACATGGAGCATTTTCGGCGCTTTGGCCGTGCTGCTCAGTATTCCTGCTTATTTCTGGACAAGCTGCCAGCAATATTTCTATGTCTATTGGGTCTTGGGGTTTCTCTATCTGTCCCTTGAATTCTTTGTCATTTACGAGCTGGTAGTAAACGCCCTCAAGTCATATTCCGCCCTGATCGATCTCGGAAAAATGCTCTTTACCTGGGCGTTTTTGTTTCTCATGATCGTTGCCGTGGTTACAGGCCTGACAACAGCGGGGTCGAATCAGCCAAGACTGGATGCGGCGGCGACAGTAATCGATCGCAGCCTTAGGCTCATTGAATGCGGCCTCCTGATGCTTTTCTTCTTCTTGGAAAAAAGGCTTCAGCTCCCGTGGAGAGACTGGAACATCAGTCTTGCTCTCGGCTTAGGTGTCACTTCAGCCGTTGATCTGATCAGTTCCTACGTTAGAGTCCGGCTTCCCAATCAGGGCAACCAAATCGATTGCTTCTACAGTCTTGTTTTCATAGGGGTTATGTCTTTCTGGGCGTATGCCGTTCTTCACAAAAAGCAAAAATCTCAGATCAGCGTCATGGATAGTCCGAGCAGACTGATCTTCCAGCGATGGGACGAGTCCCTGAGTACGTACGGATTCGGCGGCGGTGGCGACTTCACTACAGGCTCCTTCCTTCCCAACATAGAACGCACCGTTGAACGCGTCATGGCTCGCAAGATGACTCACTAGGCGCTGAATCAGTATTAAAATGGAACGCTAAAACATCTAACAAAATTCTCATCAACGTAAAAAGGCCGGACGCAATGTCCGGCCTTTACGTTTTCCAGAACTTAAACCAGCTCAGATCCTCATTGGCATCACGATATAGCGGTAGCGGTATTCGCTGTCCGGAGCCTCGTCTGGCCGCAACTGGCCGGCAGACTGGGCGTCCTTAAACTCAAACCGGACATCGCCTGAATTCACTACCTTGAGGAACTCCAGGAGATATTGCGAATTGAACCCAATCACAACCGGATCGCCCGTATAGGTCGTCTCAATCGAATCCTCTGATTCACCCGTCTCGGTATTCGACGACGAGATCTTCAGTTCATTCTTCTCCACGCGCATGCGGATCGCATTTGAGCGTTCGTCGGCGAATTGGGCCACGCGTTGAATGGCAGCAGAAAGTTCATCGCAATGGATGGCGACTGACTTGTTATTGTCGCGCGGCAATACCGCTTCATAGTTCGGAAACTGCCCTGTAAGCTGCCGCGAGGTCAGCAGACGACCGCCGATGCGGAAAAACAGTGTCGACTCGTCACGCGCGAATTCTACAACCGGAGCATCACTTCCATTCAGCAGTGTGTTCAGCTCAGCCATCGCTTTTTTCGGGACCAGGACCTTCAGTTCGCCGCTGACCGGCAGCTTTGAATTCGTGTGCTCAACATGGGCCAGGCGATGGCCATCCGTTGCCACCATGGTGATCGATTCCGGCTTCAGCACCATCAATGCCCCATTCAGTGTGTAGCGAGATTCCTCGCTCGAAATCGAAAAGATGGTTTTGCCTATCAGTTGCCTCAATACTTGCGCCGGCAATGAGATCGCCGATTCCGCCGGGAACGCAGGCAGCGCGGGAAAGTTTGCCCGGGCCATGCCGACCATCTTGGTGTTGGACCGGCCGCTGCGGATCTGGACCCAGTGATTTTCCAGCAGCTTGATGCTGATCTCACCATCGCCCAGCAGCTTTACGTAGTCGTACAGCTTGCGCGCGGGAATGGTGCATGATCCGTCTTTCTTAACCTTGGCAGCACAGGACGTCCGCAGACTCAAGTCAAGGTCTGTGGCGGTAATTGCCAGCCTGTCGCCTGCGGCTTCAAACAGAAAGTTCGACAGGATTGGAATGGTGGTCTTCCGCTCCACCACACCCTGGGTCGCCGTTAATTCTTTAAGCAGATCAGCTTTGCTGACGGTGATTTCCATTGTGGTTCCCACCTCAGTCGCCACGGCAGAAGGCATATCTGTGGCCCCCTCATAATATCGGTTCTTACTAAATCACTAAAACTAAATATATATACAGCAGTAGCAGTAGTTGCCTGAGGAAAAGTGGGAAATCAGCCTAACTCGATATCCGGCTTACTCTTCCGTCGCAATCGAACGTTGTAATTCTACTCCGCTGCTCTCTCATAACCCTGCAAATCCGGTCATGCATTTCGCTTACTGGCCCGGTCTTCCACGCTTTCCACACTCCATCCACATCTGGCACCGGAGAAAACCGGGTGAAAAAGTGGAAATCGCAAACACAACCCGCTCAAGTCTACGCCATTAGCCGTTCAGTGTTTCAGTGAGCTTGTTGAGAAGCCGGTTCAAATCTTTGTCTGACTGCCGCTGCTCGTCAATCTTGCCCACCGAGTGCATCACGGTAGTGTGGTGCTTGCCGCCGAACTGCCTGCCGATTTCCGGCAATGACGCTTCCGTCATCTGTTTTGCCAGAAACATGGCGATCTGCCTTGGAAAAACAATCGCCCGTGAGTTGCTCTTCGCTTTGATCTCCGCCACACGCAGTCCAAATTGCTCAGCTACAGCTTTCTGGATGGCATCAATGGTGATCTTGCGCGCCTGCGAATCGATAAAGTTCTTCAGCACCTGTTGCGCGGTGCTCAGGTTCACTTCGGCGCCGGTCAGTGAGCAGTAAGCAATCAAGCGGATCAACGCGCCTTCCAGCTCACGCACGTTCGTTCGCACATTGGACGCAATATAAAGGGCCAGGTCCGTGGTCAGCATCACCTTCTCTGACTCGGCCTTCTTCTGCAGAATGGCGACCTTGGTTTCCAGATCGGGCGGCTGAATGTCTGCAATCAGACCCCATTCAAAGCGCGACCTCAAACGATCCTCAACTTCCGCCAGTTCTTTCGGCGGACGGTCGCTGGCGATCACGATCTGCTTCATCGATTCGTGCAGCGCGTTGAACGTATGGAAGAACTCTTCCTGGGTACGCTCTTTTTGCGCCAGAAACTGGATGTCGTCGATCAGGAGCACGTCCACGTTGCGGAACTTGTCGCGGAAGCTGGTCATGCGGTCGTAACGCAGTGAGTTGATCATCTCATTGGTGAACTTCTCACTGGAGACATAGCAAATGGCTGCCTGCGGCTGCCGCCGGCGGACTTCATGTCCAATCGCCTGCATCAGATGCGTCTTGCCCATACCCACTCCACCGTACAGAAACAGAGGGTTATAGGCCTTGGAGGGTCGCTCTGCTACAGCCTGTGCGGCCGCATGGGCAAACTGATTGCCCGCGCCAATGACAAATGCGTCAAATGTATACCGGGGATTGAGTTGTGCCGCGGAGTCCCAGTCAAAGCGCTGCTGCTTGGCGCCGTTCGCCGACGCGCTCGTTACAGAGACAGGCGCAAAGCCTCCATCTGGACGAACAGGCGGTGCTGTGGGATCTTCTTCTGCGGTGACAAACTTCACATCCTGATATTCAGGAGCCGTTGTATCCATGGCTTCCTGAATCAGGTCTCCGAATTTCTCCCCGATGAGGCGGAATTCCGGCGTTGGTACGCGCACGAAAAGAATGTTGCCGTTGGCATGGCTGAAACGTGTTGGTTTCAACCACGTATCAAACGAGTGACGGCTGATCTTCTTTTCCAGCGCGGCCAGAATTCGCAGCCACGGGTTCGCTGTTGCGGTGATGGTCGCAGTGGATAATGACATTTGCCTGTGGTATTTCCTATTGCGAGCTGGCCAGGGGCCCGACTTATTTAAGAACCGAAGCTAAGATGCTCCGCATGGGCTGCGCAGAGCAGTTGAACACATCATTGTGCAACAATACTTTTCTCGACTGGACGGCATACTAGCACAACGCCACACCGCTGGATGCGTGCTTGAAAAAGTTTTTTTCAAAAACTTTTCACATTCACGAGCAAAAGGTTTTTTCTGCGCAATCTTTTCCGATTTTGTAGCGTGCATGGTGCAAATATTTTTTTTTACCGTCGCTTCGTCCTGTTTTTCTTGTCTAGTTTGTTGCCCACGTGAACATGTGGATGCACTTCGCGAGCTGGTATGATCTCAGCGTCATACCAGAGTGCCATTCCGCTCTGCTCTGGGGCGCTTTGACCACAATCAGTTGGGTGTAGCGTAAAAAGGGCAATTTCCTTTATACTTTTCGTTTGCCCCCGAGCAAATATATTCCCAGCAGGAGCGCCCTACTTCAATGCCTAAGCGCACGTTTCAACCTAACCGCCGTCACCGTTCCAAGACGCACGGCTTCCGTACCCGTATGAAAACCAAGAGCGGCCAGGCTGTACTTTCCCGCCGCCGCGCCAAAGGGCGCAAAAGAGTTGCCGTGAAACCGGGCTATCGCGATTAACGTGCCTTAGCCTTCATTTTTCCCTGTGCCGCTCCAGAGTTGGTTCCCTTACGTGGCTCCAGAAAATGCAATACCTGTGACACCGGAAGCTCCAGCAAAATCCTCGCGCCGAATGTTGAAAAGCTCTCGGCTCTTGAAACACGCAGACTTTCAGTCCGTATACAAGAATGGCAAGAAGCGGTTCTCCGGTAACGTGACCTTGTTTTTTCGCGACCGTGAAGATTCTTCCGGTCCGCGCATAGGTTTCACCGTGGGTAAGGTTCTTGGGGGCGCCGTTGAGCGGAATCGTATTCGCCGCCGCATGCGCGCCGTGGTGAGGGAAAGGCTTCCGCAATTGACTCGGCCTCTGGACGTCGTATTGCACCCGCGCAAGTCGGTGCTCACCCTGGAATTTGCCAGGCTGGATGCCGAGATTCAGCAGCTATTTGCCGCAATTCAGAGAGGCGAGAAAAAGTAATGGAAACGCTGGCGACCGCCCTGCTCCGGCTTTACAAGCGGCTCTTTTCGCCTCTTCTTCCCGCTTCCTGCCGGTATGTACCCACTTGTTCTGAGTATGCTGCGGAAGCCGTGGCTTGTCACGGTGCGTTGCATGGCGTTGCTCTTGCTGTCTGGCGGATAATCCGTTGCAATCCTCTGGCGCGCGGTGGTTATGACCCCGTGCCCAAAAGAAATTGATTGAGATCATCACTTGACCGAATATCACAATCCCCAAGACGATCCCGGCGCACAGAAAAGGATGATGTTGGCCTTTCTTCTGGTATTTGTCGCCATCGCGGCCATGCAGTTCTTTCTGCCCAAGCCAAAACCACAACCGGAAAAAACGGCTGAGCAGCAAAAAGAGCAGCAACAACCAGCTCCCGTCTCTCCTGTCACCTCGGCAACTCCAGGCAAGCCCGTTCCCGCCAATGCTCGGGCCGCCGCACAGAAATTGCCCGTGAAACAGGGAACCGCCCCGGCTGAGAGCGTACTGGAGAATCAATACTCTCGCATCACCTTCACCAATCAGGGTGGGCTGGTGAAATCCTGGGTGCTGAAGAAGTATCAGGATGACAAAGGCAAGCCGCTCGACCTGGTCAATGGAGCCTCCGCTCCCACGCTTGGCTATCCGCTTTCTTTCTTTTCCTACGACCAGGATCTTGCGAAGAAACTGAACGAATCGCTCTACGTGATGACCATTGCCGGCCCGCCAACCGCGCCTGAGGCCATCACGTTCGAATACTCGGATGGCGATATTTCCGTCCGCAAGACTTTCCGTCCGGAAAAAATGTATGTCATCGACGTTGACACACAGGTCACCCGCAATGGGCAGGGCATCACCGTTCTTCCGCAATGGCCAGCTGGACTCGGTGACCAGGCCAGCCTCGGCTCTTTTTCGCAGGCACGCATTGACTGGGACCAGAACGGTTCCATCGAACGCAAGACGCCCACCTCCGGCAACTTTGTTACCGGCAGAAAATGGATTGCCAACGGTCAGACCTTCAGCGGTCCTTTCGATTGGACCGCCGTTGTCGATCAATACTTCACCGTGGCCCTGATGCCGGACACCCCGTCAAATACCACGCTTGTCACCCTGCACAATCAGGTGGACGTTCCGCGCAACCCGGCGAACCCGAACGTGAAAGATAAAGTTTCCGTCCTGGGTGCCGCGTTTGGTCACACCAACGGAACCACGCATCAGCGGGTCTTTGCCGGTCCCAAGGCTGTCGATCTACTGGAAGCTACGCAGGCACATGCCGGCGGCCCGGATCTCCGCGGCATTCTCGATTTCGGCACGTTCGGCTTCATCTCCAAGCCTCTGTTCCTGTGGCTTAAATGGACGCACGAACACTGGATTCCTAACTGGGGCTGGGCCATTGCCTTCCTTACGCTGGTCATCACCATGGCTCTGCTGCCGTTGCGCGTATCCAGCATGAAGTCATCGCTCAAGATGGCCAAGATTCAGCCGCAGATCAAGGCCATTACGGAAAAGTACAAGCGTTACAGCATCACCGATCCGCGCCGCGCGGACATGCAGAAGGAAATGTCAGCGCTGTACAAGCGTGAGGGAGTCAACCCCGTTGGTGGCTGCTTCCCCATGTTGTTGCAGATGCCGTTCCTGTTCGCGTTTTATTCCATGCTGGGTAATGCGATTGAATTGCGCCAGGCCAATTTCCTCTGGATCAAGGACCTTTCCGCACCGGATCCGTGGCACCTGCTGCCTATCCTTATCGTCATTACCATGTTCCTTACTCAGCGCAGCACACCGCAAACCGGCATGGATCCCGCCCAGCAGAAGATGATGAACCTGATGGGCCCGCTGATGATCGGCGGTATCAGTTGGGGCGTGGCTTCCGGACTTTGTGTGTATTGGGCTATAAGTAATCTTCTGGGATTTGTGCAGCAGTTCTTCATCAACCGGTCGGAACTGGGGCAGCAAGTCCGCAAGAGCAGGGAACGACGCGCAACGCGCAAAAAATAATTTGTGGGGCGGTCCAGCTCTTTTCGCTGAAGACGGCTGCCATCTGGGAAGATAAAAATGCTTCAGGATAAAGTTTCATCGGCAAAGAAGATCGATGCTCTGCTCAAGGGCGTAATTGCTTCAGGCGGCTTTAAATTGAAATACCGCATTACGGTCAACCCTCCGGCAGCCACCGGACTGGCCATGACGCCTCCGGAGATCCTGGTTGAACTGGCTGGCCCTGATAGTGACCTGGTCCTGGAACGTGGAGCTGAACTTCTGCGTTCTCTGGAACTGATTGCCCATGAATCGTTGCATCTCCATGCGGAAGAGCATGATCGCGTGGTCTTTGACTGCAAAGGCTACCGCGCTGCCCGCCAGAATGAGCTCAAAATGGCCGCTGATGTCGCAGCCGAAAAAGTTCAGCGGACCGGAATTCCCTTCTCCTTCGCTCCCATGTCTTCGCGCGAACGTCGCCTCCTCCATCTTGCGTTCAAAGACCACGAATCGCTCAAAACCGAGAGTGAAGGCGAGGGTGGACGTCGCTACGTGGTTCTTTATCCTCGGGATTACAAGCCAGCCCGTCCGGCCCGGCGCTAGCCAAATCTTTTTCTGCCCCACGCGCTTCCGGCTTTATCATTCCTATCGACGCCAGGGCTCTGCCTTGCCGGGATAACCTGTTTTCCACGGGAGTTGCTGAAACCATGTCCACCAACGTCACCATGATCGGCGAAGTCCCGATCTTCGAACTTCTTGACGACGAAGAGCGTGAAGCCCTGGCGCAGATGCTGGATTGCCGCGACTTCAAAGCTGGCGACAACATCTTCAAATACGGCGAACAGGGTGGTGAGATCTTTATCCTCCGCACCGGACGCGTTGAGCTGTACGTTGAGAGTACCGACGGCGAAAAAATCATCCTGGCGGAAAACGAGCACGGAGACGTCATTGGGGAACTTTCCTTCCTGGATGGCGGTCTCAGAACGGCTACTGCCCTCGCCCGTGAAGACACAGAGACGCTCACCATGCATCGCGACCGCCTGCTTGAATTCATTGACAAACATCCCCACGCCGCCATGGATCTGCTCACCGTGGTCGGTCGCCGTCTGCGCACCACTGACGATCTTCTGCGTACCCGCGTCTCTCGCAACGTCAACGTGGAAGCGGAAGATCGGATGACGCTGGGCGAGCGCATCGCCGATAGAGTCGCTTCCTTCGGCGGCTCATGGACCTTCATCATCATCTTCGGCGTTATCATGTTCATCTGGGTCCTCATGAACACCACGGCCCTGCTCCGCGATCACTTTGATCCTTACCCGTTTATCCTGTTGAATCTTTTCCTGTCGATGACGGCAGCTATTCAGGCGCCAGTCATCATGATGTCGCAGAACCGGCAGTCGTCCAAAGACCGGATCCAGGCGGACATGGATTACGAAGTCAATCTCAAGGCCGAACTGGAAGTGGCGCAACTTCACCGCAAGGTCGACAATATGCATGAGCGTCTGGAAGAGCACTTTGCCAGGTTGCACGCGCAGAGCCAGAATCGCCACTAAGAGAAAGTGGTCCAGCAAAGCTTGAACCTAGATGACACCATTGTCGCTGTTGCCACTCCGCCCGGCCGCGGAGGCATTGGTGTGGTTCGCCTCGCCGGCCCGGAAGCGCGCGTTATTGCTGAGAGCATGCTGCGGCTTAAAGCCAAGATGGAACCAGGTCGCGCCATCTTTGGTGAACTCCTCGATCCAGATTCCGGCGACCGCATTGATGAAGCCGTAATCACGTACTTCGCCAAGCCTCACTCCTACACCGCAGACGACGTCATTGAAATATCAGCCCACGGATCGCCCGTTGTTTTGCGGCATATTGTGGAACTTGCCACCGCCCGCGGCGCGCGTATGGCCGAGCCCGGGGAATTTACCATGCGGGCTTTCCTCAACGGACGCATTGATCTCACGCAGGCAGAAGCCGTCCGCGACCTCATCGAATCTCAGACTCTTTTTCAAGCTAAGATTGCCGCGCAGCAACTCGAAGGCGCGCTTTCCAAACGCTTGCAGCCCATCAAAAAGCGTCTGGTTGACCTCATCGCCGTGATGGAAGCGGGAATCGACTTCGCGGAAGATGACGTCTCGGTGCTTCCGGGCTTTGAAATCCGCCAGCGCCTCAACGCCATCGTAAAGCCGCTGGAGCAACTACAAGCCACGTTTGCCTACGGAAAAATTGTGCACGAAGGCTTTACCCTGGCCATTGTCGGTCGTCCTAACGTCGGCAAATCCAGCCTGTTCAACCGGCTGGTGGAGCGCGAACGCGCCATCGTCACTGCCACACCGGGCACCACTCGAGATTTGGTTACAGAAACCGTTGCGCTCGGCGGCATTCCACTCAAGCTGATCGACACTGCTGGAATCCGCGAATCCAGTGACGAGGCCGAAAGCATCGGCATACGTAAGTCGTATGAAGCCTTGGGCGAAGCAGACATGGTGCTGGTTGTCCTCGATAGCTCGCAGGACCTCACCAGCGAAGATGAAAAGCTGATAAGTTCTGTCGCCGGGCGCCGCTCACTGACCATTGCGAACAAAGCAGATCTGAACGGCTCACATGCTATTACCGAGAAATTGACTTCAGACGTCTCGTTAAAGGTGTTTCGCACGTCCGCTCTCAACGGCGATGGGATTGACCAATTGCGGCAGGAAATTCTCAACCAGATTTCAGGCCAGTCCGCCGGCGAGCATGAGACGGGGTTTCTGACCAACGTACGTCATCAAAGCCTGGTGCTCGAGGCCATCAGTTGTCTGGACACGGCCCGCGAGGCCTCTGACCGCCACGTTCCGCATGAGATGATCATGCTCGATCTTTATGGCGCTCTTCGTCCGCTCGATGCCATCACCGGCGAAACCACCACGGACGACATTCTGAATCTAATCTTCAGCAGCTTTTGTATCGGGAAATAGAAACTTCCCAGGCGCCAACGCTATTCCTAAGCCAACGCCTCAATTGGATCCTGCCTTGCGGCCGACTAAAGAAACGCGACGCTAACAGTCATCACGCCCTGGATATCATCGGGATTATCGCGTCCGCGCTCAAAAGTGATGCCAGGTTTACCCGCAAACGTGTTGGCCAGCCGCAGCTCTTTCACCTGCAGCATGCGTCCGCCGTCCAGCCCGACGTATTCATCGTAAGTTGCACCGGCCAGATAGTAGGTATGTCCGCGATAGACCAGCAGAGAGATGTTCTGTAACTGCAATCCGTAAATCAGCCCATCAATATTTGTTGGCGCGCCCGGAAAGTATTGCAGCTCCAGCTTTGCGTGACGGCCATCGTCCAGTACCACTTCCCGGTTGACCAGCTTTGTCAGGGCATCCATTGAAGGCATCTCGGGCACACAAAGCTCGCCGGCATTCAGGCGCATGATCCAGTAGCTCTGGTCCAGTTGCACACCCTGCTTTGCCAGCATCGTTTCCAGGCCCGCGGCTACGGCCCAGTTTTCACATTCCTGTTTCGCCGTATTGAGCTTGTCCGCCCTGAGATCCGCAGTCTGATCGGGCTTCAGTTGATAAGCCTGCCCCTGCTTCTTCTTATCTCCGCCATAGACGTACACGTGCAGCAGGAGTAACACCCCGAAAACAAGCAGCAAGCGCCTCATGCGCAAAGTGTATGCCTGAATCAAGGGATAAGAGATAGAGGATTTGCCGGAGGGGTTGGATCAGTAACCCTAGCTCAATTTGCTGGCAGTTAGCCCCTACTTGCCGATGGCCGCCATCGTCTTCCGGAAGAGCGAGTCGAATGATTCACCTGCGGGAGCACCCAGCTTCGCCAACGCCCGTTCAGCGATGGGTCGCTGATAGCCCAGATTCACTAGAGCTGAAATCACATCTTCTTCTACCGGCGTGACAGTAGAGATGGCAGGCGTATCGCCAAAAGAACCCAGCTTGTCGCGCAACTCCAGAACCATGCGTTCGGCCGTCTTCTTGCCGATGCCGGGAATGCGCGTAAGGGCCGCAAGATTATTGCCTCGAATGGCTCCCACAATCGCTTCGGGCTGCATCCCGCTCAGGATCGTGATAGCCAGCTTGGGACCAATGCCGCTCACGCTGATCAGCTTTTCGAAAAGCTGCTTTTCCTCGGCGCGAATAAAGCCAAACAAAGCCAGCGCGTCTTCACGGACATGGGTATGAACAAACACAGCCACTTCAGAACCAAGCTGTGGCAGATCAGAAAATGTAGGGATGCTGATGATCACTTCATAGCCAACGCCGCCGGCCTCAATGATGGCCTGGTTGGGGTGCTTGGAAATCAGCTTACCGCGTAAGTGTGCAATCATTGTTCGCGAAAACCGCTCGACACCCTGGCCTTGGCCTTCGGCATCGTGCCCCCTTTGCTTACGGCTCGGCGCGCAAGTCGGCCTCGCCGTGAAGTTCGCCTGACTACAGTCGCTACGCTCCAAACCGCTAGACCGCGTCGAATCAGCGTACTTCTTCGTGCTCCTGCGGCACATGGCTCGGCGCGACTCCGGCCTCACCATGATGATCTTTTTGACGAAAACCGCTCGACACCCTGGCCTTGGCCTTCGGCCTCGCCGCTTATCTCGTAAAGCAATTACCCTTACGTTTTGCGCCGGTAAAAAATATTGAACTGAAAATCCGGATTCGGTGGAAAAAGAGCGGCAATTTTCTTCAAGCGGTCGGCCATCGCCGCCGGAGCCAATAATGGATACTCACGTTCACGCAAGTCGCGGTATTGCACGTCCAGATAAAGTGAGAGCAGGTAAATGGCAATACTGTCAGAGAACGCTGCCGCCAGATATTCTGATTTGGCTTTTTCACTGCCGCCGCGCCCTGTACCGTCGCCCATGGCCAGCTTGCGGAATTCATTTGCATCCAGGCTGGTTTCACCGCGTACGCCGCTCACGGCCTGGTTCCATACCAACTCGCCAAATTCGGCGGAGAGCCCGGCCTTGTCCACAAACGCGTGTCCCACGTTGATGTAGAGCTCAAAGGCTATGGAGAAGCGGTCATCCAGCAGGCGCGTAGAGATAAAGACGCACTGCGAATCACCGGAATCGATGTTGCGGTGGCAAATGGCTGCGTCTGTCAGGTTCGGATCAAAACGCTCAGCGATGAGAGTCTTATCGCCGTCTCCTATGGTGAGGGGAACAAAATAAAATGCCTTGCGCGTGAGCGCTCCGGCCATGGATCGCGGAATGGCCTGGATCATCCGCTCAATATCATTGGAAGGAAGCGTAACTTCGCCTGCGGTTGCGTAACAGACGCCGTTGGGCGACTGGTTCACCCGCACATCACGTATGACATCCTGGGCCGTTTTCAGTTCAGCATTGCTCACCGGGTTCACGGTATTATTCTAAATGAGACGCAATCCACTTTGCGCCTAACCCTTATGCGTAAATTGCTCCTAAGTGCCGGTATTGGCCTGGCTTCCGGCCTCATCTGTTTCTTTCTTTCCGTGGCATTTCTGTGTTTTGTGCTCCTGATTATCGGCGCCGCGCAGCACAGCCGGCCAGACATGACGCTTACTTATAAGGTGGGAGCGCCAGTTGGACTGCTGGCGGCCGTCACCGGGTTCACGGTCTCGTTGGTACGGTTCATACGCGCAGGGCTACGCGCGAATCGGGCTCAATAGCAAGCGCGGTCAGGCTCTCACCAGCAGACTTCGTTATGAAAGAACGCAGAAAAATCATCGTCTACATAGCAACGAGCGCCGACGGTTTCATTGCAAGGCCGGATGGCGACGTGGAATGGCTGAATCGCCGGCCGCCCACAGCCGGTCACGGCATGCGCGCGTTTTACCGCTCAATCGATACCATCCTCTGGGGACGCAAGACGTATGACTGGGTATTGAAATATTTCAGGAAACAAGGCCTCAAAGAAGGCATGTTTGACAAGAACGTCACCAATTATGTGTTCTCGCGGAAGCCTCCAAAGAAGGCGGCCTCCGGCGTAGAATTCGTGTCGGAACCAGTGAAGCGCTTTGCCCAGCGCCTGCGTAAGACACCTGGAAAGCATATCTGGATGATGGGCGGTGGAGAGCTGATCGCTTCGTTCCTTGACGCGGGTGAGATCGATGAGTTTGACATTCACGTCATTCCGACATTTATCGGTGAGGGTATACCTCTCATTGCCCCGCGCCATCGCGACGTCTCGCTTGAATTGCGATCGGTCAGGAAGTATCCGGACGGCTCTGTTCGACTGCGTTATGATGTCGCCAAATAGTCCGGCCACGGAAGCGAAATTGAAGGCCAGCCATGATCAACGGCAAAACCAAGGTCCACGCTCAGCCAGTTCAATCAGCAGTCCAGATCTTTGCCGCCAATGATCGTATAAACCAGATGCTGATTGAGCATCTTGATCCGGCCGTCTGGAGCGCCAAACCGCCCGGAAAGACTCGCACCATCGCGGCGATCTTCACCCACATGCACAACGTCCGAACCAAATGGGTCAGGCTCACAGCTCCATATATCAAAGTTCCTGTACAGCTCAACCGCTCCCATTGCACTCCCAGGCATGCACGCGCCGCTCTGGCCAAAAGCACTGCCTGTTGCTTGAAGATGTTGTCTGATGCCCTGGGCGAACCCAATGGTCGCATCAGGAAGTTTCACCGCGACGGCTGGGCCAAGCCCTGGCCAGCTGGTCCGGAAATGCTTTGCTACATGCTCGCCCATGAAGCCCACCATCGCGGACAGGTGTGCATGCTCGCTCATCAACTGGGATTCCCGCTGCCAAGCAAAGTGACGTCTGATTTGTGGAACTGGGAAAAACTGTGGAAAGAGGTCGGTACGTCCATCGGCGAAAGCTCAAACGCCTGACGATCGCATCGATTCACTCACGTCTTTACATATCTTTATTCGCCACATGTGCTCTTTATCTGAACGTTTGACCCTGCCTGACTCTGGATTTAAACTTCTCTGCCTCGCCAAAGATATTCAAGGAGTAACAATGAACATGTCCCGGCGGCTTACCGCCCTGTTTCTCACCTCACTATGCCTGCTTGGAATGAGCAGCCTCTTCGCCCAGGAAAAAGTCGATCTGGAAACCATCTCGCGCATCCGCTATGAAGGTTTCCGTAACTCCAAGATCATGGAGACCGCCAGTGGGTTGATGGATGAGATCGGCCAGCGTCTTACCGGCTCGCCCAACGTCAAGAAGGCCAATGAATGGACGCGTGACAAACTTACAGAATTCGGCCTGGTGAATTCTCACCTTGAGCCGTGGGGTCCCTTCGGCCGCGGCTGGTCGAATGAATATGTCAACGTGCGCATGACCGCTCCGGACACGACGGCTCTGATTGCATACGCCAAGGCGTGGACACCAGGCACCAACGGCGCAATCAAGGGCAAGGTAATGCGGATTAACATCCGCACGCCCCAGGACATGGCGAAATACAAGGGAAAGCTGGCGGGAAAAATTCTGCTGGTTGGCGATGATCCGGAAATCAAGCCATCGGCGGAAGCATTGTCTGAGCGCTACACCGATAAGTCATTGGCGGACGTCTCGCAGTACCAGATTCCCGGTGAGCGTAATGATCCGCGCATCCGTGAGTTTCAACGGCGCGCGCGCTTCCAGCGCGAAGTGAACAAGTTCTTCGACGAAGAAAAAGTCCTGGCCGTGATCGACCACAGCCGTGGCGCCATCGGCGGCGGTACTGTCTTCGTGCAGCAGGGCGGATCGTACAAAGTCGGCCTCACGCCCGGCACTCCCCAACTCACCATGGCGCAGGAGCACTGGAACCGCATCGCTCGCATTCTGACCGCCAAAAAAGATGTTGAGCTTGAGCTCAACGTGAAGAACACGTTTTACGACGACGCCAACACGCAGTGGGACACCATCGCGGAAATTCCCGGTACTGACAAAAAAGATGAAGTGGTCATGCTGGGGGCGCACCTTGATTCATGGCACACCGGCACCGGCGCCACAGACAATGGTGCAGGCACAGTGATCATGATGGAGGCCGTCCGCATCATCAACGCCCTGGGCATCAAGCCTCGACGCACCATTCGCATCGGCCTGTGGACCGGTGAAGAGCAGGGCCTGCTGGGCTCGCAGTGGTATGTGGCGCATCATTTCGGTACGCGTCCGGAATTTAAAGACGCTGACCGCAAAGGCGACCCCACGGTGATCCGTCGCGATGCCGGCCCGATGACGGTAAAGCCGGAAGCCGCCAAGGTCTCTGCCTATTTCAACGTCGATAACGGCACCGGAAAGCTGCGCGGCGTTTACATGCAGGAGAATGCCGCGGTTGAGCCGATCTTTGAAGCCTGGATGAAACCATTTCGCGATCTTGGCATGGATACGCTCACCATGCGCACCACCGGCGGCACTGACCACCTTTCCTTTGACGCCGTTGGTATCCCGGGCTTCCAGTTCATACAGGATCCCATCGAGTATGACACGCGTACCCACCACTCCAACATGGACGTGTACGATCGCCTCCAGCCGGAAGACCTGAAACAGGCCGCGGTAATTGTGGCATCGTTTGTCTACCTGGCTGCACAGCGTGACCAGATGTTCCCACGCAAACCGGTCGAGAAAGAATTGCCGCCACCACCGGCCGATGATGAAGACAATCCGCCTTCGCCTGTCACCAACCCTGCAGCGGCAGATCGCCCGCAGCAGCCAAAGCCGGCGGAAGAGCGCCCGGCCCAACCTGCGCCAACGCCTACACCAAAGCCGAATAACTAACGCTGCTTTTCTTGAAGTCTAGGGGACGCGGAAACGCGTCCCTTTGTTATTTCTGCTATTGAGTTTGCGACTTATCGAACGGTTAGCGCCGTGCCCCTCGACGCGACTACCAGGCTCTACTCCGCTGTCATTCCGAGCGATGACGGAGCGCATGCTACGGCGAGAGAGGAACCCCGAGAATGCAAGTCGTAACCATACAGCAGCGGGGAATTTTCCCGAGACAAAGATAGAATCGTCATCCCGAATCCCGCCAACGAACCGCGCGTTTTCTTCAGCGCGTGAGTAGGGGTGAGGGATCTTGTGCTTGATTCTCTAAAACGAAGCACTTCCAGTTCACGCTCTCAAAAAGCTTCCAGCCCAAAGAATCATTTCGAAGAGTTCCGCCAGTGTCATCGTATTCTCCTCACTGCGCCGAATACCCGCCATCCACAGTGAACGCCGCCCCCGAGATCCACATCGATTCATCGCTGGCCAACAATACCGCCATCCCGGCGATATCTTCCGGTTGGCCGAATCGGCCCGCCGGATGCATGGCGATCCGAGCCTTGCGCGCGGATTCATCCATGCCGAACGCGGCCACCATCTCGGTTTCGACAATTCCAGGACATATGCAATTCACGCGAATATTTTCCGCTGCATGATCCAGTGCCATCGCCTTGGTCATGGCCAGAACGGCGCCTTTGGAAGCCGCATACGCTACACGGTTGCGCGCTCCAAGGGAACTCAGCACGGAACCCATGTTGATGATTGACCCGCCACCCGCCGCTCGCATGTTCGGCAGGACGGCCTGCGTAAGCTGCCACACGCCACGTACGTTGGTATTGAAAGTCTGCTCCCATATTTCCTGGGTGAGTGACTCGGCTGTTCCAGGAAGCAGCACGCCTGCGTTGTTCACCAGAACGTTCACATGTTTGAATTTCCTGAGGGCGGCATTCGCAAGCTCAGTAATCGCGGAAGGATCAGCAAGGTCACACACCACGGGAACGCAGTTCGATCCTATCTCAGCGGCAGCACCTTGGAGCTTCTCCTGATCGCGCCCGGCGATAACAACCTGTGCACCCTCATGGACAAAAGCTCGGGCAATCGCTCTTCCAATGCCGCTACCGCCGCCGGTAACAATGGCAACTTTGTGGGCCAAACGCATGCTTGGGATTGTATTGAGCAGATCGGAGATTGAGAAGCGGCAGCCTGAGAATGGTCGAGCGAATTACTTGGAAATCAGGTGATCGTCATGATCGCGTCCGCGTCCGCCGCGCTCACCACGCTCCATGGCAATACCACCAATGGTGGAAAGGACCACGCTGCGCACGGAAGGAGGCTCGTAGGAAGGCGAGCCCGGAGATGAATCGTGCCACGCCGGTTTCTCCGTGTGCAGGTACTCGCCCGAACCACCGCTGGGAGGTGCGGAAGCAAAACGGTAAGCCGAGGTCTCATGAATGGAGCGACTGACTCGGAGCGACGTCAGGTCGTCAGGATATTGAGACGCCTCAGCGTCGTTTTCGGTGGCGGCTTTGGCCATCAACTTGGGCTTGTGTGCAGCCTGGTGCTTCTTGTCCTGTGCAGAGGCAGAGGCCGAGGTCACGGCGTCGGCAACGGTCTGCGGTTGTCCGGCAAAGTCCATGAGGATAGAGAGAGCCGGGCAGGCCACTCCAAACATCGCCACAAAAACCAGGCAACCGGCGGTCGCGGCAAGTTTCTTCCACAAGGGCGTTTTCACCGGCTCAGAAAGAATGCAGCGAATGCGCAAGCCGAGCAGAGACGGTGAAGAGGCAAAGTCCACGCCGTAGGACGCAACCTGTTGCAGCATGCGCAGACGCACAAAGCGCGCCAGGCTGGTGGCGTAGTCGGCGCGATGTTCAGGCCTGGCCTCAATTACGGCTCTATCGCAGGCCAACTCACGTTCGCGGCGCATGTTCTTGCGTGCCTGCCACGCTGCAGGGTGGAAGAAAAGCAGCGTGCAGAAAACATCGCTGATCATCGCCCACAGATAATCTCGCCGGACGATATGCGTGAGTTCGTGACTCAGAATGTCGCCCAGCTGCGAGTACTCTTGCATCTGCTGGCAGATCTGAGGAAGAAGAATCCGTGGACGCCACCAGTAGGCGGTGGCCGGAGAGATCATTTCGGGCAGAACAACCAGAGAGCAGCGGCGAACACCAAAGTCGTGGCAAAGACCATCAAACAATGACTGCAAACCTGCCGAAGCCTGCTGGCCGCGGTTCACAAGCAGGCGGAGCCGCACGTGTTTCCATGCCTTGGCAATCAGCAATACACCTACACCCAGCATGTATCCCCAGGTGATAAGGGTACCGGCTGGAACAACATAGGTACTCCATGATGCCGGGATCAGAACACGATGGCTGCCGTGAACCACAACGCTATTGGCGGCGCTGGTAAAGAGACGAAAACGCGGGGTGGAGAATCCAAGGACGTAACTTGCCAGCGAAGCCAACCAGTAGAAACCGGAAAGAATCAGAAAGCCAAACCAGGCCCTGAAGCGAAGATGCGGGCCCGGCAACAGGCGAACCACAATTGCGCACACCACAAACCCTGCTGACACTTGGAGGAAGTACGTCAGCAACGTCCCGGCGAAATGTAAATAATGAGAAGGTTCCATTCGGCACCATGAAAGCCCTTCAAAAGCCTTATGTCCGGACTACTTCGATTCACCCTTTTGGATGCGGTAATTCCGGATCAGATTTTCCAGTTCATTCAATTCTGTTTCATTGACCGGCCCGGCTTCAAGCAGGTTCACCAGCAATTCGGCGGGTGAACCGCCAAAATTCTGCTCCAGCAGGGTTTGTACGGAGAGCCTGCCCACGTGATCACGTGAAACACATGGCTCAAAGACAAATACCCGGCCACGGCTGATGTGCCGAGCCAGACCTTTTTCTTCCATGATGCGCAGGATCGTCTGGGTAGTCTTGTAATTTGGACGTGGGTTCAGGCTAGGATGGCTGATTACATCCTCCACCGTCCCCTGATTGATCTCCCATAGAACCTGGAGAATTCTCATTTCTGCCCGCGTTGGCAGAACGGTGTTGGTTTGGACTTCCATAGAACTCATTATCTCCCGAAATGATCGGTTCTTAGCAAGTAAAGATATCACGTTTGCTGTCAATAGTTTCCGGGTTTTTTGGACTTCGCGCGGGGATTTGAAAACAGTCCCATCAGGATCCCGGCCATCCAAAAGTAATAGCCCTGCAACGGCGCCAGATGCACCTTATAGAAAAAGATCCAGCAGGCAGCGAACATCAGGGCAATCAGGCAGCGAAAAACAAGCGCCCAGCTCTGGTTTGGGACCACAAACATTATCACCAGGCCAAGTAGAAAGGCAGGATTGATCCATCCGCTGATCAGAAGCGAAAACCACTGGGCTGGCGACTCTCGCCGCATTTTTACTGAATCCGATCCGCCCCAGGGCGCTGACAGGCTGACCGTTGCGCACTTGTAACCAAGAAGTCCGGCCGTGTTGCCCTTGCTGGAAGCATCCTTCACGGCCACCATGTTGAAGCTCACGGCAAACAATACCAGCCCAGCCAGCAGCGCCAGCCATCGCAATGCTTTCAAGTTCGTGCTCCCGGTCTCAAGATTTCTTGAGGATTGTTGCTGAGATTGTAGCGTCAACGGGCAGGGATTCAAGCCAAACCTCTGAAAATGTTAGACTCAACGTTTACGGATCGCCGTGCGAAAACGGCCCATCCGCCCGAAATCTATGTCACAAACCGCAACTCCCAGCATGATCAGCGTCACGCTCCCTGACGGCAGCAAAAAAGAAGTCCCTCGCGGCACCACGGCCTATGACATCGCCAAGTCCATCAGTCCGCGCCTGGCGGATGCCGCCCTGTCCGCAAAGATAAAGCCTGCTTCATGGAAGCCTGCGTCAGACAGCGAAACGGGCGAGCCCGGCGATGAAAAGTCGCCCGCCAGCATGCATGCGCCGCAGTTTAAAGATGGATGGATTTTTACTGACCTGACCAAACCACTGGAAGAAGACGTTGAATTGCGCCTGCTGACCGATAGGGACCCCGAGGCGCTGGACGTCTATCGTCACTCCTCCGCACACGTTTTGGCGACGGCCGTACTGGAGCTCTTCCCTGAGACCAAGCTGGGTCATGGACCATTTACTGAGACCGGATTCTTTTACGACTTCTACCGGCCGATTCCGTTCACGCCGGATGACCTGGAGAAGATTGAAAAGCGCATGCAGGAAGTGGTGCAGCGCGATGAGAAGTTTCAACGCGAGTTCGTCCCGCGCGAAGAAGGCCTGAACCGCTTCCGCACCGACGGCGACTTCATGAAGGTCCACTTCGTGGAGCAGTTCACCAAGCAGGGCGAAGAAATTTCCACCTATCGTAATGGCAAGTTTGTGGATTTCTGCCGCGGCCCGCATGTGCCTTCCACGGGAAAGATCAAGGCGTTCAAGCTGCTCAACATCGCCGGCGCCTACTGGCTGGGCGATGAAAAGAACCCGCAGCTCCAACGCATCTACGGCACGTCCTTCTTCAACAAGAAAGATCTTGAGCAGCATCTGCACGCCATAGAAGAGGCTAAGAAGCGTGACCATCGCGTGCTGGGTCAGCAGCTTGACCTGTTCAGCATTCAGGAACTCGCGGGCCCGGGGCTGATCTTCTGGCATCCCAAGGGCGGCATCATCCGCAAAGAGATGGAAGACTGGATGCGCGAAGAGTACCTCAAGCGCGGATATTCGCTCGTCTACACGCCGCATATCTTCCGCGTCAATCTCTGGCAGACCAGTGGCCACGAAGGATATTACGCGCAGAACATGTTCACGCCCATGAAGCTGGATGACGCAGACTATCGCGTCAAGCCCATGAACTGTCCGGGACACATTCTCATCTATGCCGATTCGCTGAAGTCCTACCGTGACCTGCCGCAGCGTTACGGCGAACTGGGAACGGTTTATCGCTACGAGAAGTCAGGCGTGATGCACGGTCTGCTGCGCGTGCGTGGCTTTACCCAGGATGACGCGCACATCTTCTGTACCCAGGAGCAGATCGAAGGTGAGATTGAGGGCTGCGTTGATTTTGCGATTGCCGTATTGAAGACCTTTGGTTTTGACCAGTATCAGGTCGAGCTCAGCATCTGGGATCCCAACGATAAGAAGAGTTTTGTGGGTGGTGAAGAGAACTGGACCCTGGCCATTGGATCGCTGGAAAAAGTTCTTAAGAAGATGAACATTCCCTACAAGACCATCGTCGGCGAAGCAGCGTTCTACGGACCCAAGATCGACGTGAAGCTGGTGGATGCCATCGGCCGCCTGTGGCAGCTTTCGACCGTTCAATTCGATTTCAACCTGCCGGCACGCTTCAACCTCGAATACGTTGCTGAAGACGGAACGCGCAAGCAGCCCGTGATGGTGCATCGCGCACTGTTCGGTTCAGTGGAACGCTTCTTCGGCGTGCTGATTGAGCACTTTGCCGGAGCTTTCCCGGTTTGGCTCTCGCCGGTGCAGGTGGCGCTCATTCCCATCAGTGAAAAACATGTGGATTACGCGAATAAAGTGGCCGATCAACTCAAGGCCGCCGGCGTCCGCGTCCATGTGGATGATCGTAATGAAAAGATGAATGCCAGAGTCCGCGAACAGACCATGCAGAAGGTGCCGTTCTTGTTAATTGTCGGCGAGAAAGAAGCCGAGGCCGGGACCGTGAATGTCCGCGTGCGCGGCCAGCAGCAACCCGAAGGCACTTACCCGGCGACAGAGTTTGTTGAGCGGGTGAAAAAGCTGATTTCTACTAAATCCGTCAACGTGACGTAGCGAACTCCTATTTGTTGCCAGCAATCCAAACCACTGCCGTCTGGTACTTGGTACTTGGTTTTTGGCCAATCAAAGAGTTGAAGACCTAAGGCAAAATCAGCTAGAGGAATCCAGCAATTTGGGTTATCCTCGCAGTATGGAGCCCGTCAGTGCTGGCTTATCTCTAGCCGCACTCGCTGTTTCGCTTACGAACGCTTATCTAACCCTGTTGCGCCGTGGAACAGTCCGGATGACGCAACCGACGACTGTTTTTTTCGGTCCCGATGGCTCGGCGAATGACACTGCTGCACCAAAAGTCTATCTTCGGACTTTGCTCTACAGCACAGCCAAGCGAGGTCAAATCGTCGAAAGCATGTTCATAAAGCTACGCCGCGGAGAATCGGTCCAGACATTTAACATCTGGGTCCATGGCGAACATTCGTTGGTACGTGGCAGTGGGTTATATGTTGGGGAAAATGGTGTGGTCTGCAATCATCACTTTCTGCTCCCCGCTGACGGCACCAGATTTGAATTTCTTCCGGGCGAATATAAGGTTGAAGTGTACGCGTCACTGGTGGGTAGAGCAAAAGCTCTCCTGCTTGCGACGGTTAAGTTGACGGTAGCGGAGCGAGTCGCAGCCGAACTCCAAGATAATCAGTCCGGCGCTTACTTCGACTGGGGGCCCGATTCTCAGCGCTACCATGCCCATGTGCGCCACAAACCGAAGTCGCTACTTGCAGAGTCCTTTGTTCGCGGATCGGAATAGTCCTCTATTTCCCGCAGACACCCATTTGTTAACCTAGAAATAGTCAGTCATGAAATCCAACTTTCCCGGTTTCTCCCCCGATGCACTCGCCTTTCTGCGTTCACTCAAGCGCAATAACCGCCGTGAATGGTTTCAGCCGCGCAAAGAAAAATACGACAAGCTGATCAAGGCTCCCATGCTGGAGCTGGTGAATGCGCTGAATGAGGAGCTGGCGCAGTTTGCGCCGGAGTACGTCACACTGCCGCAGAAGGCTGTCTACCGCATCTATCGCGATACACGCTTTGCCAAGGACAAAACGCCTTACAAGACGCACGTTGCCGCAATCTTCCCCCGACACACAGCGGTGAAGCGTGAAGGATCAGTCTTCTATTTTCACTTCACGGAAAAAGAGCTGCTGTTCTTCGGCGGCGTGTATTCACCTGAGCGCGACGAGCTGATGGCCTACCGGAATTTGCTCCAGGAGCACTACGAAGAGTTTCAGTCGATTCTCAAAGACGCAAAGCTGAAGAAAGCGGTCGGTGGATTACAGGGCGAGCAGCTTACGCGGATGCCCAAAGGCTTCCCCATCCACCATCCTGCAGAAAAGCTATTGCGCCATCGCCAGTGGTATCTGGAAGCCACAATCGACGTGAAAGTTCTCACCGGCAAGAAGCTGATTCCGGAGATGGTGCGCCACTTCAAGCTGCTGGCGCCGTTTGTTGAATTTCTAAACCGGCCTTTTCTCCAGAAGCAAAGACCTAAAAAAGCGATGATGTTTTCGATCTTCTGATTTTGTCGCTTCGCTCCAAACCGCTCAACATCGAAGCGCTCTCTCTGATCGTCGTGCGCCTGTAGCGCACGGCTCGGCGCGCGAGCCGGCCTCGCCGTTTAAGTCGGCAGACCTAAAGTTCGTAACTTCCACAAACCGTTTTTCCTTCCTCTGTGTTCCTCCGTCTCCCCTGTGGTTAATGACTTTCACCAGAGGCAGCCCCTCGCGGCATTTCGACCCGCGCTGTACACTGTACGCGCTGAATGAACCACTATTCATTGTGAGCCAAGGCAGGAATTTATGGATCTGAATTTAAGCCCATCTGAACTTTCTTTCCGAGACGAGCTGCGTGCATGGCTGAGTGCCAACGTCCCCAAAGGCTGGGAGTCGAAGCGTGGCCAAGAGTCCATGGAAGCGCGCTTTGATTTCCTGAAGCAGTGGCAACGCCGCATGTATGAAGCTGGCTGGGCAGGCGTGTCATGGCCGAAAGAATATGGCGGTCGCGGCGCCAGCCTGATGCAGCAGGTCATCTTCTGGCAGGAGTTGGCGCGGGCCGGAGCGCCTCCGCTGGCGAACGTGCTGGGCGTCGGGCTGGTTGGTCCCACGCTGATCGCTTTCGGCAACGATGCGCAAAAGAAGCGCTATCTGGCGAAGATTCTGAGCGCGGAAGAAATCTGGTGCCAGGGATTCTCCGAGCCCGACGCGGGATCTGATCTCGCCAACGTTCGTTGCGAGGCGAAGCTGAACCCTGCGGGCGACCATTACATCGTGAACGGCCAGAAAGTCTGGAACAGCTATGGGTGGGCCGCGCACTGGTGCCAGCTCGTAGTCCGCACTGACCCGACGGTGGCCAAACATAAGGGGCTGACTGCCTTGCTGGTCGATATGAAAACTAGGGGCGTTGACGTGCGTCCATTGCGGCAGATGACCGGCGAAACCGAGTTCAACGAGATCTTCTTTCATGACGTGCTGGTGCCGGTTGAGAACGTGGTTGGCAAGGTGAATGAAGGTTGGGAAGTGGCCATGGGCACGCTCATGCATGAGCGCGGCACACTCGGCGCAGGCATTCAGGTGATGTACCAGCGCAACATGGAGCGTCTGATTCAACTGGCCCACACAACCGAACGCAACGGCGGTAAAGCCTCAGACGACCCGGTGGTACGGCAGAAGCTGGCGCAATGCTACGCGGAAATTGAAATCATGCGCTGGAACCAGGGACGCGCTTTCAGCCGGATATCATCCACCGGCGTCCCGGGGCCGGAGGGTTCAATCCAGAAAATCTTCTGGAGCGAGCTGAACCAGCGCTTCCAGCAGATTGCGCAGGAAATTCTTGGGCCGTATGCGCAACTGGAAGCCGGCGATCCATTGGCGATCGACAACGGAGCGTGGTCTTACGGCTACCTGCGTGCGCGTGGCAATACGATTGAAGCCGGCACGTCGGAAATCCAGCGGAACATCATTGGGCATTTTGTGCTGGGACTGCCGAAAAGTTATTAGCCGAGCCGTTAGCACTTAGCCATTAGCACTTAGCACTTAGTAAAACCGCTTTAACCATGGACGACAGAGAGGAACACGAAGCATCTCGAGCTTGCCAGGGATACTTTTTCCAGTAAAAAAGGAATTGGGGCCCAGTTGGAAAAAACAAAGTGAAACCGGGTTTTCTCCGTGTCTCTGTGCCTCCGTTGTGAGATTTCGTTCTTAAGCCAGCAGCGGATACTCCGTTGTGAGATTTTGAATTCAGGAGCTAGCAAAAATGCAATTTGGACTCAGTGAAAGTCAGCAGATTCTGAAAGACACAGCAAAGAAATTTTTTGCGGGCGAGTCCGCCATGGCTGACGCGCGCAAGCTGATGGAAACCGAAACCGCCTATGACGCAGTTTTGTGGCGCAAGCTGGCTGACCAGGGATTTACCGGCATCATTATCCCGGAAGAATTCGGCGGCATGGGACTAGGCATAGTTGAACTGATTCTTCTGCTGGAAGAAGTAGGATATGCGTTGTTGCCCGGACCGTTGTTTTCCACATTGATGGCTGGAGCGGTGCTCACACAGAGTGGGTCGACGGCGCAAAAGCAAAAGTACCTGCCGCGTATCGCGTCGGGTGATGCCCGGGCCACCGTAGCCTTCCTTGAAGCTGGTACCAGTTGGGGAATGGAAGGCCTGCGCATTTCCGGTCCATCGGGAAAATTGAACGGCGCCAAGTTCTTTGTAACGGATGCGCAGGTGGCAGACGTGATCGTGGTCATTGCCAACGAGTGCGCGTACGTGGTGGAAGCCAAAGCTTCTGGAATGAACATTGAGCCGATGAAAGGGCTGGACCTTGGCCGCAAGATTTATTCCGTGAAGTTCAGCAGCACGCCCGCTGAGCAGTTGCAAGGCAACAAGGATTCCCTGAAGCGCGCACTGAACATCGCCACGGCGGCGCTGACTGCTGAGATGACCGGCGGGATGCAACGCGTAATGGAACTGGCTGTGGCTTATGCCAAGACGCGCAAGCAGTTCGGCAAACCGATTGGCAGCTTTCAGGCCGTTCAGCATATGTGTGCGGAGATGTATCTGGAAACGGAGAGCTCGCGTTCCGCCGCTTACTATTCAGCGTGGGCGTTGGAGGAGAATACGCCCGATGCGGCGACGGCCGTTTCCATCGCCAAGATGTATGCGAGCGATGCTGCAAGGAATGTAGGCAATCGCGGAATTCAAGTTCACGGCGGCATGGGATTCACATGGGAAAATGACGTTCATCTTTACTATCGTCGGGCCAAAGCCAGCGAAACCATGCTGGGAGATGCTACCTTCCATCGTGAGCGGATCGCTCAGTTAGTAGTTGGATAATTTTCAGCACGGAGACACGGAAGCACGGAGAAAGACCAGACGCAATACTTTTCTAATGCCTGAACTGAATGCCGATTGAGAGTTTTCCTACCCCGCAGCCGCAGATCAACGCAAAAAATGAAGTTCCGCTTTGATTTTTCTCCGCGCCTCCGTGTCTCCGTGGTGAAAATTGTTGTTTTCTCACACTAACTCAAACTTCAGCTCGCCCAGCTTTTCCACACTGCACGCAATCTTGTCTCCCGGCTTTAGCCATACCTGTTTGTCTTTTGGCTTGCCCTGGATCACGCCTTCCGGAGTACCCGTGTAGATAATGTCACCCGGGCGCAGCGTTATGAACTTCGTGATGTAGCTGATCATCTGGCGGGTATTGAAGATGAAGTCGCTGGTGTTGGATGACTGGCGGGTTTCGCCGTTTACGCGGCACTCAACCTTCAGCTTGTCCGGATCAATCTGGTCAGCTGTAACCATGTAGGGGCCGATCGGTGCGAATTGATCCGGCGTCTTGCCCACCATCCACTGGCCGCCAGTTTCAAGTTGGAGGTCGCGCGCAGTGAAATCATTTCCAGTGGCGTACCCGGCAACGTAGCTGAGGGCGTCGGCTTCGCTCACCAGGTGGGCCTGTTTGCCGATCACAATCACCAATTCAACCTCGTAATCAAATTTCTTAGCGCTCTCTACGGGAAGTTTCACGGTGCCGTTGTGATGATTCAGCGTGTTGTTGAATTTATTGAAGAGTACCGGCTGCTTGGGAATGGGAGCGCCGATTTCTTCCGCGTGGTGACGATAGTTAAGGCCCACACAGACAATTTTTTCCGGACGGGTTACCAGCGGCCCGTATTCGATTCCATCTTCTTTTATGTAAGCGGCTGCGGCTGGCTTGGATTTCTCCGCGGCCGTAACCAGCGCCTGAAGGCTGGGACCATCTTCATTTTGCAGAAGGTCATCCATAGTAGCTGGGGCATGCATATTCAGCAGTTTGGCCGCATGCTGCACATCCAGGATGCCCTTATCGGTCTTCACGCCGAGTTTCGGCTCACCCTGACTACGGAAGGTCAGAACGGTAAGACCCTTGGCCATACCGCGTTCGCGTTTTGGGTCGGCGCTGGTTTTGGCATCGCCATGTGCGAGGCTTCCTGTAGCTGCAAGTGCGACCATGGCACTGGCTCCCTTCAATACATCCCTGCGTGAATTATGCATTGTGGTTTCTCCGTTTCAAACTGACAGCGACGAAGTCTAAGGCCGGTAATTTTAGCTGTCAACTGTTGCGTGTATTTTGAAACCACTTTAATGTTGAACTTTCAGAATACACACTAGACTGTAAAGGTTGTTCGCGTCAGCGCAATTCCCAAAATGGATTTTGATCAGCTTAGAACGTTTATTGAAGTTGCAAGGCTGGGCAGCTTTTCCCGCGCGGCAGAGAAAGTCCTGCGCTCGCAGCCGGCGGTCAGCTCGCAGATCCGGCAGTTGGAGCAAGGCTACGGACAGAAGTTGTTTGATCGCTCAGCCAAGTCTGTTCGTCTCACGCCTGCGGGCGAAGTGGTGCTGGATTATGCCAAGCAGTTGATCGCCCTGCACGCGAAGTCCCTCAGCGCCTCATCCGACCACACCGGCGTGGCCACGGGCACGTTATCTCTGGGAGCCAATGAAGGCACGTTTCTTTATGTGCTGCCAAACGTGCTGACCAAATACCATCGCAAATTTCCCAAGGTGCGCATCAGCGTCTATCGCAGTTTCACGCACAAGGTGAGTGAAAAAGTTGAATCCGGTGCGATTGATCTTGGAATTGTCACCATGCCGGTTAAATCGCCCAGCCTTGAAGTGGTGCCCGTATTTCGCGATCGTATTTTATTGATGGTGGGGCCATCCAGCCCGCTGTTCAAGCGCAAATCAGTCAGTGCGGAAGAATTGGCGCAGCAGCCCATCATCCTGCCGAAGACCGGATCCATCCGCAAGCTTACGGAGAAGCATCTCCGGCCTTTCCGCGAAAACCTGAATGTGACCATGGAATTGACCAGCGTTGTGATGATTAAGCGCTTTGTGCGCGATGGTTTCGGCGTGTCACTGGTATGTGCGGCGTTTGCCCGCGAGAATGTCCGTCGTGGTGATGTGCGACTGCTAAAGATCGATGGCCTGGACATGTGGCGAGAACTTGCGCTGGTCTATCGCAAAGATCGCAGCCTGCCTCTTCTGGCAACGTCTTTTGTAGAGCTGGCGCGTAAAGAATTGGCTCTCGGGGCAAAGCCGACGGAAGTCTAGCTGGACAAATCGCTGCGCCGAATGACGATTCGGCATTTCCTTTCAAAAAACGAATGGCTAACATCCAAATTACCAATTTCCCTTTCTGCGTTCTGTGATCTATCAATGACCATGGACGGGAAGTTCTCCCATGGTGTAACGGATGATCACACTACTGCCTCCAGTGGGCATCCGGACCATGATGCTTGTGGGACCGGGTTCGTTGTTCAGCTCTCCGGTATCGCTTCGCATGAGGTGGTGGACCGTGCGTTGACTGCGTTGCAGAGACTGTCGCATCGAGGTGGAGTCGATGCTGACGGGGCAAGCGGTGATGGCGCTGGTCTTCTCACGGCCACTCCTCAGAGATTTCTACGTCGTCAGGCGGCGGCGCTTGGTATTGAACTGCCGCGCTGTTTTGGCGTTGGCATGCTTTTTATCCGGCCTGAATCTGTTGTCCGCGTGCAGGACCAGATAGCGGCCCTGGCTCCCGCCATGGGGCTCACCTCCCTTGGCTGGCGGCAGGTTCCGGTTAATTCTTCTGTTCCCGGTGCGCGTGCCGCGGAGACGTTGCCCAGCGTCTGGCAATGCTTTCTTGCGCCTCAGGACAATAGTGGCCGCTGCGAAAGCAAACTCTTTTTATTTAGAAAACGCGCGGAGACGGAAATTGGCTCCAGCGTTTACTTCTGCTCGCTCTCATCGCGAACCATTGTTTACAAAGGCCTGCTTGCACCCTGGCAGCTTCCGCTGTTCTATCCCGATTTGTGGGAGCAAGACTTTGAAACATCTTTTGCCATTTTTCATCAGCGTTTTTCCACAAATACCCAACCTGCATGGTCTTTGGCGCAGCCGTTCCGCTTTCTTGGCCATAATGGCGAGATCAATACCATCACGGGTAACCGTCGCTGGATGCGGGCTCGTGAAACTGAGGTTCGCAGCCGTCTACGCGCCGGCACGTGGTTCAAAGCGCTGGAAGAGAATGTAAGCGACTCAGCCAGTCTGGATAACGCAGTCGAAATCCTGGTGCAACAGGGACGAACGCTGGAAGCCGGGCTGATGAGCCTGGTGCCTCCGGTTACAAACAACAATCCGCGACTCAATGCTGAGTTGGAAGATTATCTGGAATGCTCTGCATGGGAGTATGAACCGTGGGACGGCCCGGCAGCGCTGATCTTCAGCGACGGCCGTACCGTGGGCGCAAAGCTTGATCGCAACGGTTTGCGTCCGCTGCGGTACACGCGCACGTCAGATGGATGGCTGATCGCGGGATCTGAATCCGGCCTGGCTGATTTTGACGAGAATACGATTCTCGAACGCCAGCGACTCGGGCCAGGAGAGATGCTGGCAGTGGACATACCTACAGGCCGCATCACGCGCAATGGAGCCACTCTCGCCAACACATGGCCTGTGGCTGTTTCGCGTCAGGCGCGTGATGTGACGCGGCTTTCGCCGGCGTTGTCGTCAGAAATCATATTCAGTGCGGACGAAGCGCCCAGAAAGATTGCGTCCGCGTTGGGCTGGACGCAAGACCAGATCAGGTTTCTCCTGCAGCCGCTGGCTGAAGGTAAGGAAGGCATGTTCAGCATGGGAGACGATACGCCTCCTGCGTTCATGTCAAAGCTGCGGCGTACGGTATGGGATTACTGCAAACAACGCTTCGCCCAGGTGACAAATCCTCCAATCGACGCATTGCGTGAATCGCATGTGATGTCTTTGGAGACGCGGATTGGCGAGACTGTGATTGCACCGTCGCCCGTTCTGGGCGAACAGCAGGTGGCGCAGCTGGAAACTTTGCTTGCGCCCTGCCAGAGAATCGATATTACCTTCCCGGGCGCGCATGGTTTTGCCGGCGGCATAGAGGCGCTGGAGCAGATACGCAATGCAGTTCGCTGGGAACCCGGTAACGTACCCAGGCTTGTGATCTTGAGTGACCGCAACGTCAGCCATGATCGCTTGGCTTTGCCGGCAATGCTGGCAGCCGCAGCTGTATGGCAAGACATGGCGCGCGCCGGGCACTTCAGAGTTCCGCTGATCGTGGAAACTGCTCAGGCCCTGGACACACATCATGTGGCTTTACTGTTAGCGGTGGGCGTGACTTGTGTGCGGCCGTATCTCGCGCTGCAAATCGCTTCAGAGTTACAGCCGGATGGCGCCAGCAACTATGCGCGTGGCATTGCCGCTGGACTTAAAAAAGTATTGTCCCGTATGGGAATCTCTACGCTGGCCAGCTATCGCAACGCGCAGCTGTTTGAAGTGATTGGCCTGGATGGAAAACTGTGCCGCTCGTTTTTTACCGACGCACCGAGGGTTGCTGAAGCAACGTCCATCGAGCAATTACTGGACGACTACCTCTACAATCACGCGCTGGCTTATGCGGCTGACCACAAAGCGCCTCGCGATGCGGGCCTGTATCGCTTCCGGAAGGAAGGCGAGATACACCAGACGTCGCCTGACTTGATGCGGCGTATGCAGGCGCACGTGAAGAATCCGAGCGATGAAAGCTATCACGCGTATGAGGAGCTCGCCGAGAAGCGCGAACCAACGGCGATTCGCGACCTGTTGACCGTTGTCTATCCGGAAACGACGGCGGCGGTGAACGTGGAGTCGCAACAGCAAATCATTCAGCGTTTCAGTGTGCAGGCGATGTCCGTGGGGGCCATCAGTCCTGAAGCGCATCAAACTCTGGCCCGGGCGATGAATCGCCTGGGCGCCCGCAGTAATACTGGAGAGGGAGGTGATGATCCAGAACTTTATGATCGGCAGCCGGAGGCAGCCAGTCGCATAAAACAGGTGGCCTCTGCGCGTTTTGGCGTCACGGTTGATTATCTGGTGCACGCGCAGGAAATTGAAATCAAGATGGCGCAGGGATCAAAGCCCGGCGAAGGTGGACAGTTGCCGGCGAACAAGGTGACGCCGTATATCGCAAAGCTGCGGCGCGCTGTGCCGGGAATGTCATTGATCTCGCCGCCGCCTCATCACGACATTTACAGCATTGAAGATTTGGAGCAGCTCATCCATGACCTGCGCCAGGTGAATCCGCAGGCGCGCATCGGCGTAAAGCTGGTGGCCGGAGCTGGAGTTGGGATTATCGCGGCGGGCGTGGCAAAAGCCGGCGCAGACGTGATCACTATCAGCGGACACGATGGCGGGACTGGGGCTTCCCCGCTCAGTTCCATCAAGAACACGGGGCTGCCGTGGGAGTTCGGACTGCGCGATGCGCACCGGACCCTGGTGGAATCCGGGTTACGCCGCCACGTGCGGCTCCGTGTTGACGGTGGATTGAAATTCGCGCGTGATTTGATGATTGCAGCGCTACTGGGCGCTGACGAATTTGGATTTGGCACGGCGGCCCTGCTGGCCATTGGCTGTGTGATGGCCCGGCAATGCCATTTGAATACCTGCCCCGTGGGCATTGCCACGCAGGATGAAAAATTGCGCACACGCTTTAACGGTAAGCCGGAAATGGTGATTGCTTTTATGCAGGGCATCGCCGCAGAGTTCCAGGGCATGCTGCAAAAATTGGGCATCGGGTCTGTGAATGAAATTGTTGGTCGAACGGAGTTGCTTCAACCTCGCTACGCTGAGTCTGCCGCCTGGGTGGACGGGCTCTTGCGGGCTCCGTCGCGCGCTCCGGAAACGCCCAGCGTGACCCGCATACGGAAAGGGCTATCCCACCAGCTCATGGAATCTTTGAAGATCAGCACAGGAGTCCGCTCAAGGGAGTTCACCATCACCAACGCTGACCGCAGCATCGGCGCCGAGTTGAGCGGCGAGCTTTCCCGCCGTTACGGAGCGATCATGGGCAGGTCCGGGTTGAGCAGGTCTGCGCCCTTACAGCTGCGCTTCAACGGCGTGGCGGGGCAGAGTTTTGGAGCATTTCTCACTTCTGGAGTGAGCTTCCAGCTTCAGGGTGAAGCCAATGATTACGTCGGCAAGGGACTGAGCGGCGGGACCATCTCGATTGACTGCGGCGCGAGTGCTTCCCTGCGACGCGATGTTCTGGCGGGAAACACGGTTCTTTATGGCGCGACATCGGGCGAGCTTTATGTCTCTGGGCGAGCCGGAGAGCGTTTTGCCGTACGCAATAGCGGCGCTCTGGCTGTGGTGGAAGGTGTGGGCGATCATGGCTGCGAATACATGACCGGCGGCGTGGTGCTGGTGCTGGGGCCCACGGGAATTAATTTTGGATCGGGACTGACAGGCGGTCTGGCGTATGTGCTGGCGCAGCATGCCACCCCCAAGACCTGCAACCTGGACTTTGTGAGTATTGCACCTTGTACACCGGAAGAGGATCGCGCTCTGCGTGAAGTTCTGCTTAAACATTGCCTGCTGACCGGCAGCCCTCACGCGGCGGCCTTATTGAACGCAGGCCCGCTCCTTCCGTTGGTGAGGGTGCAGCCGGTGCAGTTGCCGTGTGCCATCGAGACAACCTGGGCGCCGATTCTGGAAAGATTGCAGAACCCGATTGCTGCCATCCACGCAAAAACAGTCGGCCAACATTTCGATTCACCCATTGTTCCCAGACCTTCGCCGGAGATCGATCCCGATCATCTGACGGCGACGTGCTAGCTTGTGTTTGTTAATCCCGAGCAGAGCGAGGGATCCCTGCAGTCTCTCAAAAATCGACCTTAAGAATTTCATATTCAGCCAAGACGGAAACATGACCCATATCAGAATGAATAAGAGAAAGACCGCCACGGAAATTGTTATTGGTCCGGTGGGACGTCCGAAACGTGCGCTGCCAGGCATGAAGAGAAATAGACAGGAACGCGCCTGGGCTCTGAATGTAATGCTGAGGCGGCAAGAACGCGGCCAATCAATCCCCGATCGAGCCAACAGAACACTCTAATGCCGAATAGCATCTCTCGAGGCGGTCTAGCCAAAGTGCAAAGAACTACCGAAGATCTTCAATCGTTGTTGGAATCCCTTGCTCAGCTCGGGACTTAAAATCAAACGGCCAAGACACGCGAAGCCGTCCACGCGCTGAGCGTGTCTGCTGCGAGCGCCCGACGACCTGAAGCGGGAAAATAATTTCGAGCGGTTTTTAGTTAAACGACGGAATTTGCTGTGCAGGCTTCTGGGATTTGCTGCCATCGGCCATGGCCGCTGCTGGCTGAGCTTCGGTTGCTGCCGCCGCCGCTGCTTTCTCGTCAAGGATGCGTGTCTGCTGGTAGGTGTAGGCGATGCGGTGAATGATCGTGATGGTGGAGAGAACGGCCAATACCCAGAGTACGGGCGCCATGGCTCCCCAACGGGCGAAGAGCGCGCCGATGATCACCAGAACAATTCGTTCCGGACGTTCCATGAATCCGACCTTGCAGGATCCGATCAGCGATTCGGCACGGGCACGTGTGTAGCTCACCATCACGGAACTGACCATTACCACGGCAACCAGCACGAGATAAAAGAAATGATTTGCCCGAGCGTAATAGACCAGCAGTCCAAAGAAGAGCGCCACATCACTGTAGCGGTCGATCACAGAATCAAAGAAGCCGCCGAAGGAGGTGACCTGGTTAGTGGCGCGAGCCACACGGCCATCCACCATGTCAAAGATGCCGGCGCCGATGATGACCAGTCCGGCGTAAAGAAAGAGCCGTTGGTAATTGTGCTGATTGGCGTAGCCGAAAAGAACGGCAGCGATGATGTTGATTACCAAGCCGATGAACGTGAGTACGTTGGGAGAAATCTTGGTCAGGGCAAGGCCGCGAACGATTGCGTGCAGTAATACTCGGCAGGATCGTCCAAAAGCTCCGGTCCAGGTCATTGCGCCTCGTCGTGGATGGTGGTTAGTTGCAGAATCTCCATCTCGCGGTTGCCGTTAGGCGTTACCACGATCGCTGTATCGCCCACTTTTTTGCCAATCAGGGCCTTGCCGATGGGTGATGTGGTGGAAATCAGCCCCTTGCTCACGTCAGACTCTTCACTGGTCACCAGCTTATATTCGATCTCTTCTTCTTTTTTGTTGTCGAATACCTTGATGCGAGAGCCGAAAGCCACCCGGTCCCGGGGAATATTGGTGAGATTCACCAAGGCAAGCTCGCCCACGCGTTTTTTAAGCTGACCTAGCCGGGCGTTCACAAACTCCTGGCGCTGTTTGGCCATGTGATATTCGGCGTTTTCGCTGAGATCGCCCAGGGCAGCGGCTTTCTTAATTTCACGGGGAAGTTCGGTTGTCAGCTCGTGTTCCAGAGCCTTAATCTCTTCTTCCAGTTTTTTCCTGATGTGCTCCGGCATTGGGGGAAGAACTACTCCTGTGTCCTGAGACGTGTACCAGCCTTGGGTACAAGGAAGAATTATAAACCCGGGGGGCACATGCCGACTACCGTGCTCGTCAGGGATCACCAAGTGGTTGACTAATATGTGCTTAGCTGTGCAACGCCGGTAAAAATTGCTTAATGCACCTTATAGGACTATAATCAACTACTCTGAGCCGTTTCCCGCAGAAAGAGCCCCTACTGGTGTCTTCATGAATGGTCAATTATCGAGTTTCCAAATCGGCGATGCAGTAGTTTACCCGAATCATGGTGTTGGCGTGATTGAACAAATCAGCAGCCGGACCATTGGCATGAACGTGCAAAAGTTTTACTTGCTTAAGATTAAGGCAAGTAGCCTGAAGGTGGAAGTTCCGTTTAACAACGTGGGAATGGTAGGGCTGCGCCCGGTCGTGAAAAATGGCGAGGTCACAAAGATCATCAACTTCCTGACTGACGGCAAGTGTGACAATCATCAGGACTGGAAATTCCGCTTCAAGGAAAATTCCGACAAAATGCGGACCGGTTCACTGCTGGAAGTGGCCATTGTATTAAAGAGCCTGCTGTTGCTGGGCAAGGAAAAGCCACTCTCCTTCCGCGAAAAGAAGATGATGGAGCGTGCGCGGTATCTTCTGGTGACCGAGCTGGCCATGGCCAGAAGCATTCCTGAGCCTGAAATCGAAGACCTGCTCACCAAGGCACTGGCCAAGAGTAAGCTGAAATTCCCGGAAGTCACAGCCGACGCGTAAACGCGTTTTGTGGATTGAAATCAGCCGCTGGAACAGCAATGTTCCGGCGGTTTTTTTTTGGGGCGATTGTGTGCCGCTACCTACGGCGCTCGCGTAATTTTCCGCACCCATTTCGCGCTTCCCGGCGCTGATGGATGGGCAGCCCAGAAGCTATCGTAAGCTTGCAATCCGGGGCTATTCCAAGAGGGTGGGATCAAACCAAACATCCAGATAGTCACCATCGAGCAGAAATCTGTAACCTGGTGGCAGTCCGAGTAGTTTCTTCAGCTCCGGGTAAGATTCATAAATGTGAGAGGTGTGTACAGGAGCGAAGAAGTCCGGATTCTTAGAGAACGCCTCGCCGCACCAGATGTACCAACCAGTGGTTCCGTTTTCAGGGTAATGACGCAAGCCGTTAACGGGTTGTAAACCCTTCGTTGCAAGGGCAAAACCAGATTTGATTTCGAGGGGTGCAGGAACCGGATCAACGTGATATTCCGCGCATAAACGTTTCTGAGAATCGTCTAACTCGCCCACGTTTTCTTTCCCGGATTGCGCAGACATTAAAGCGCTTTAGGAACCGATGCCGAGCCAGATCTTGCCGGCTTCAAGCACACAGATAAAAATGCCCACAACAAAGTAGATGTTCTGAGCGGTGGCGTCGCTGGGCGGAGGCGGAAAGTTCATTCCATGGCTGCGGAAGAAGTTGTCCAGAGTGCGTTCATAGCGCATCACCAGCCCAGCCAATGGACGATGAAAGAGCGTAATCATCAAGCCCAGCAACAATCTTGTAAGTTCCACAATCATCACCTATTGACTGTAAGTTTGGCAGGTCTCGGGGACAATCGGTATAAAAACCTAGTTAAGGGGCTAAATCACGGGGTGAAGGGCGATTTGCGGTGTTAGAATCGAGTTTACACCTACCCCATGAATGCTGATCTGGAAAAGCTGATTGAGCTGGAAAAGGTTGACCGGGAGATCGGTCGCCTGAGTGACGAGGTTGCCGCATTGCCCAAACGGGTGACCTTGATCGAGGAAAAGCTCGCCGGCGACAAGGCCAAGGTCGAGCAGGCCAAGGCGGCCATCAAGAACAATGAAGTCAACCGCCGCAAGCATGAGTCGGATATCCAGACGGCCCAGCAAAAGATCATCAAGTACCGCGGGCAATCCACCAGCGTAAAGACGAATGACGAATATCGCGCGCTGATGCATGAGGTGGAGTTCGCGGAAAAAGAGATTACCGGGTATGAAGACAAGATCCTGGACCTGATGGTTTCTCTGGAAGCGGAAGAAAAAAGCCTGAAGGGCGCGGAAGTGGATCTTAAGGCTGAAGCCGCTGCGGTGGAGAAAGAAAAGAACGAAGCCCGCGCCAAGACCGCGGAAGATGAGAAGCTGCTGCAGGGTTTGAACCAGCAGCGGGCCGCGTTGAGGTCAGGGGTGTCGGACGGCAATCTGGCGCATTATGACCGCGTACTGCGGGCTCGCAAATTCGCCATTGCAGAAGCGCGTGATTCCAAATGCCAAGCTTGCTTTGTGATGATACGTCCGCAGACATGGCAGGAACTAACCACCAACGAACAGATCATAACGTGCAGCTCCTGTGGGCGAATTCTGTTTTACGATCCCACCCACGAACCGGAGATTCCTCCGGATGCTCCGCCGAAGAAGAAAAAGGCCAAAGCGGCGAAACCAGAAGCCCAGGCCGAGTCAGAAGTTGAGACAGCGCCAGAGTCTACCCCCGCGCAGTAGCTGCGTTCCTATATGCTGTTAAGCAATGCCGAACAGCGCGTCAATCTCAAAACCCACGCCTAAAACCAATATTCCCAAAGTCATTATCAATGACCGCTCTGCGGCGCGCCTGCGCGGCGGACATGCGTGGATTTATGCGTCGGATGTATTGAATGATGGCACGGCCATGCCCGGATCACTGGTGCATGTGGTGAACACCAAAGGCAAGTTGCAGGGATCAGCGATTTACAGTTCCTCGTCGCAGATCAAGCTGCGCATGCTGGCCAGTGATTACGCCATCAGTTCTGAAGCCGAGCTGCTGGAGCTTCTGGCTGCGAGGCTGAGCGAGGCCGTAGGCTACCGGCGGCGAATCGTGGAGAGTTCCAATGCCTGCCGGCTGGTCTTCAGTGAAGCTGACCGGCTCCCCGGGCTGGTGGTGGACCGCTTCAACGATGTTGTGACCCTGCAGATTCTTACCCAGGCTTGGGACCGGCCGGAGCGGCGTGCGGCGATTGTGGCTGCTTTGAGTGAACTGACCGGGGTGAAGAACATCATTGAGAGAGTGGATGAGCGGATACGCACGCTGGAACAGCTCCCGGCGCTGGAATCGAGCCTGATTCAGGGCAAGAAAAGCGCGACAACCATCACCATGAACGGGGTGAAGTTTCAGTATGACGGGTTAAGCGGACAGAAAACCGGGGCGTTTCTCGACCAGCGGGAAAATTACGCGGCTGCTGCGAGTTATGCGCACGGCGAAGCTCTGGACGTCTGCACCTATCACGGCGGCTTTGCGTTGCATTTGGCGCGAGTATGTGAGCACGTGACAGCCATTGACATGTCCCGAGAAGCGCTGGAGATGGCAGAGCAGAATGAAAAGCTGAATAGCGGAGCGAAGAATGAGATCGAGTGGATGGAAGCGAACGCCTTTGATCTGCTGCGGGACTACGCGGACGCGGGACGGCAATACGACACAATCGTTCTGGATCCACCGGCGTTTGCGCGGAGCAAAAAGAACGTGGAGGCGGCGCTGCGAGGCTACAAAGAACTGAACCTGCGAGCCATGAAGATGCTGCGGCCAGGCGGTATTCTGGTTACCTGCTCGTGCTCCTTTGCGGTTAGCGAAGACGAATTTCTCACCATGCTGGGAGAGACGGCGCACGACGCGCATCGCTCCGCCCGGATCATCGAAAAGCGGACCCAGGCCAAGGATCACCCCATCCTTCTCGGCGTTCCTGAGACCTTTTACTTGAAATGCGTCATCTGTAATATCTCCTAATTAGGTAAGGGGATGGGAAGGCGTGTGGGCCTCCCCATCTCTGTTTTTGGGTCATCCGATTGAAAGCAGTCGCGCTGGAGAAAAGCGTAGAGTGAGTTGAGAATAGGCAGGCACAGCACGCGCTGAAAAAAATGGAATTTTCCTGTGCCCGCCGAATCTAAGTAAGTTGAGCAGGAGTTAAAGAAATGGCAATTCGTTGGGACAAATTCACCATCAAGTCACAGGAAGCAATGCAGCAGGCTACCGAGTTAGCTTCGCAGAACGGCAATCCTGAGCTGCAGACCATTCATATATTGGCGGCGCTGCTTCAGGACCGTGAAGGCATCGTGATTCCGGTGCTTACCAAGCTGGGCGCCAACCCCGCGGATGTTCTGAGCCACGTGACGGAGCGCATCACGCACCTGCCTAAAGTCTCCGGCGGAGGCGTAGTGGACGCGCGGCTTTCCTCTTCCGCACAGACAGTGATCGAGCAGGCCTTTAAGGAGGCCGACAAGTTTAAAGACGAATACGTATCGACCGAGCATCTGCTTCTTGCGATCGCCGAAGACAAAGACAAGGGCAACGAGGCGAAGAAGATCCTCGCACAAGCCGGCATTACGTACGACGCGATTCTAAAGGCGCTTACAACGGTCCGTGGATCACAGCGCGTGACTGACCAGAATCCTGAAGGAAAGTTTCAGGCCCTGGAGCGCTATGCCAAGGACCTGACGGAGCTGGCGCGTCGCGGCAAACTTGATCCGGTGATTGGGCGGGACGAGGAGATTCGCCGTGTGGTGCAGGTGCTGTCACGAAGGACGAAGAACAATCCGGTGCTGATCGGCGAACCGGGAGTGGGAAAGACGGCAATTGTAGAAGGTCTGGCGCAGCGCGTGATTTCCGGTGATGTTCCGGAGAACCTGAAGAACAAGCGCGTGGTTTCTCTGGACCTGGGATCGATGCTGGCAGGAGCCAAGTATCGCGGCGAATTTGAAGACCGGCTGAAGGCAGTACTGAAAGAGATTGAAGACTCCAACGGGCAGATCATTCTGTTCATTGATGAGTTGCACACGCTGGTGGGCGCAGGCGCGGCGGAAGGGGCGATTGACGCCAGCAATATGTTGAAGCCCGCGTTGGCGAGGGGAGAGCTGCGCGCGATTGGCGCAACCACTCTGAACGAATATCGCAAATACATTGAGAAAGATGCGGCGCTTGAGCGGCGCTTCCAGATTGTTCTGGTGGGCGAGCCGAACGTGGAAGATACGATCTCCATTCTGCGTGGACTGAAAGAGAAATATGAAGTCCATCATGGAGTCCGGATTAAAGATTCAGCGATTGTGGCGGCAGCTACGCTTTCGCATCGCTACATCACCGATCGCTTCCTGCCGGACAAGGCTATTGACCTGATTGATGAAGCTGCGGCTTCGCTGCGGATACAAATTGATTCCATGCCCACGGAAATCGACCAGCTAGAGCGAAAAGCCATGCAACTGGAAATCGAAAAACAGGCGTTGAAAAAAGAGACTGACGCGAACTCCCGGGTCCGTCTGGCCGCGGTTGAGCATGAGCTGGCGGAGATCCGCGAAAATGCCAATGCGTTAAAGGCGCACTGGAAGCAGGAGAAGGAAGAGATTGGCCACATCCGCGAGTTGAAGGAAAAGATTGAGCAGCTCAAGCTGGAAGAACAGCAGGCGGAGCGTAAGGGCAATCTGGAGCGTGTAGCGGCAATCCGCTATGGCGATTTGCGCCAGGCAGAGACGGAATTGGCGCGTCTTTCCGCCGAACAGGAAAAGATTGGCCGCACGCGCATGCTGAAAGAAGAAGTGGACGAAGAAGATGTCGCCAGGATCGTGGCCAAGTGGACGGGGATTCCGGTGTCGAAGATGCTGGAAGGCGAAGTCCGCAAGCTGGTGAGCATGGAAGATCGTCTGCGGCAACGCGTGGTCGGGCAAGACGATGCATTAGTTCGAGTGGCAAATGCGGTTCGCAGATCACGTGCGGGATTGAGTGATCCGAATAAGCCGATTGGATCGTTTATTTTCCTGGGACCAACGGGCGTCGGCAAAACAGAACTGGCGAGGGCCCTGGCGGAATTTTTATTCGACGACGAGCATTCCATGGTGCGGATTGATATGTCCGAATACATGGAGAAGCATGCGGTGGCGCGTTTGATTGGCGCGCCTCCGGGATACGTTGGTTTTGATGAAGGCGGACAGCTTACGGAGGCTGTGCGTCGCCGGCCGTATTCAGTGCTGCTTTTCGACGAGATTGAGAAAGCGCATCCGGATGTGTTCAACATCCTGCTGCAGATTCTTGATGATGGCCGGCTGACTGATTCCCGCGGGCGCACGGTCAGTTTCAAGAATACGGTGATCATCATGACGTCAAATATTGGCGCCAGTTATCTACAGGCGGAGGGCGTAGCGTCAGAGGATGCGTTTGCGGAAGCCAGCGGCCATGTGATGGAAGCTTTGCGGCAGCATTTCCGTCCGGAATTCCTGAACCGGGTGGATGACATCATTGTGTTCAAGCCGCTGGGTGAAGAGCAGCTCACGCACATTGTTGAACTGCGGCTGGATGATCTGCGGAAGCTGCTGGCTGATCGAAAGATCACCATTGAGCTCTCTCCACAGGCCAAGGAGCTGTTGTTCATGGAAGGCTACGACCGGGCATACGGAGCAAGGCCGCTGAAGCGTGCCATCCAGCGATTGATACAGGACCCTCTGGCGTTGAAGATTCTGGAAGGCGAGATTCTTCATGGTGACCACGTGATTGCGGAAGCTGATGTGCCGAAACGAAAGATGGTGTTTACCGTGAGTGGACGTGCAGCGACTGGTGAAGGCCAGGCCGCTGCCGGGCGCAAGTCTAAAAAGTAATTGGCTATGCCAGATAAGTGATCTGTTTGTTGCTGTAACCGGGGCAACAAACAGGTCACCCGATTTTTTTGGTCTTGGGCCGGCCTGAAGATCCAGGCGCATGCTGCCAACCTTAAGAAATCTTCTTACGTCTCACCATGCCAAGGGAGAATTCTTTATGGCAACTAAGAAAAGCTCGAAGAAGAAATCGAGCAGCAAGGGCACGAGCAAAAAGAAATCCAGTGGCAGAAGGTATAGTCCCAAAGCCGGCAAAGAAGTAGAAACAGAAATGAAGCACATGAAGTCCGGCAAACATCCGGTGAAGAACCGCAAGCAGGCGATCGCGATTGGCTTGTCAAAGGCCAGGAAAAAGGGCGACAAAGTTCCTGCCGCTTAGCCGCTGCATTTCTTGAAGGCACTATCTCTTCTTACTGCCCGGCTTGGTAGCTCTGGATTCCTTACTCTCCTTCGATCGCTTTGATTCGGTGGAATCTCGGGATTCCTTTGATTCCCGGGTGGACTCCTTTGCCTCCCTTGATTCCTTAGAATCTTTCGCGTCGCCCTTTTCTTTGGCTGGACCGTGGGAATCGTCTTTTTCTGAAGCTGCGCTTGACTCTGTTGGGCTGGGTAAAGATTTGTCCCTGCCCTCCTTGTTGGCGTAATCAGTCACATACCAGCCCGTGCCTTTGAACTGCACGGCGGGAGCGGTGATGGTCTGCTCCACGGGACCACCGCATTCAGGGCACTTCTTAATGAGCCGGTCAGAGAATTTCTGGATCTTCTCAAACTTGTGACCGCACTTTTGACAGAGATATTCGTAAATTGGCACGCGCCACCTTATGCGAACGGATGTTGCTGCCCTGATTCTAGGGTGAGGGTGAGAAGATCGTCAATCGACCGGGCGTTCCAGGTCTATTCAGGAGCAGTATGTAAAACTGAGCGGATGCTATGCTTTGACTTTGCGAATACCGGTGTTCGCGATAGAAAATTCAATGTCTGAAAGCGTAAACAAAGGCGTGCTCTACGTGGTGGCTACTCCAATTGGCAATCTGGAGGACATTACTTATCGGGCCGTCAGGATATTGAAAGAAGTGGATCTGGTGGCGTGTGAGGATACGCGGCAGAGCCGTAAGCTTCTGGACCACTACGGAATTCAGGTGAAGACGGTCAGCTACCACGAACACAATGAGGCCGAGCAGGCGGAGGATCTGGTGAGCAAGCTGCTTTCCGGAATGAATATTGCGCAGATTTCAGACGCGGGCATGCCTGGAATTTCCGATCCGGGATACCGTGTGATCTCCCGCGCCATTGCCAGTGGCATTGAAGTGGTGCCTGTACCCGGACCTTCGGCGGTGATTACGGCGCTGGTAGGAAGTGGACTGGCGTCAGACAACTTCCAATTTCTGGGCTTCCTGCCGGCGAAATCCGGCCAGCGGAAAACTGCCTTTGAGTCCGTTCGAGATTCCCAACATACGTTGGTCTTTTACGAAGCTCCTCATCGAATACACGAAGCCATTTCCGATCTTGCGGCAGTGATGGGGCCGGCTCGGCCGGTGGTAATTGCCCGTGAACTGACCAAAATCCATGAAGAGTTCATCCGCGGAACGGCGGGCGAGCTGGAAGAATTGCTCCGGTCGCGGGAATTAAAAGGTGAAATTACCTTGTTAATCGGAAAGGCTCCCGCGGGAAGTATGCCGGAACGCGAGCAAGGTCTGATGGTGCGATTGGCCGCCATTGTTCGCGAACAAAACATGGATGAAAAAGCAGCCATGAAGATACTGGCACGGGAACGGGGAACCTCCAAGAGTGAAATCTATCGCGAGCTTCAACGCGAGCAGGGCCGCAAAAAACCGTAGCTGACCGCGGTAGGATAAGTCGGCGAGGAGCAATGACCCAGCAAGCCATTTATGCTCGCGGAAGAACCGCCGCCAAACCATTAGTCTCCCTAAAAACAAAAATCTAGTTTCCCGCCCCAGAAGTGTGGTCCTGCACAATCTTCCATCCGCCCGGCATACGCTTGAATACCAGCGTAAAGAAGCCATGCGGATGCTTCCCCGTAGACATGGTCAATCCCCAGCGGCCGGTAACAACAGCAGCGCGCCGGCTCAGCAGATCAATGTTCAGGTCCTGAAATTCCAGGTGACCCATTTCATTTCCTCCCTGCTGGTAGTTCTTGCGATATCTCTCCAGTGTGGGCTCCCAGCCTTTGGTGATATCTGACCCTGAAATAAAGGTGAGATCAGGAGAATTCCAGTAGCCCTGCATGAATCCCTCGATGTTGCCTTTGTTCCAGGCCTCCACCTGTGAGAGCAGGACATGCTTGATTCCCTGTTCCAGCTCTTCGCGCTGGTCTTCAAAACTCAGGGGTTCCACTGCCCCTTTTTGGTCCTTTTGATCTTTTTGCTGATCTGGGGCCTGCGTTTGGGCGGACAAAATTCCTTCTAATGACCCTGCCAAAGCGAAAGGATTCAGCAAGATAGACACCAGCAAGAGAACAAGTTGTAATTTGCGCATGCGGCCTATTCTACTGCCGTCGGTGGTACATGGACTGACCTGTTTTTAGGGCTTACTAAAGTCATGTCTTGGGTGAAAAGGTACATTGACCTCGGTACAAGTCCGCGCTAAGGTCAAAGGATAAGCAGTGCTGTCTTCCAGCGGAGATAAGTCTTTATTTAAGAAAAGGCCACCTAAGCAAGGGCGCCACTTGGTCGAAGGAAATGTAACTAAGCCCTTTTTATGCCTGTAGAGACAGTCGGCAGATACGAAATTCTCGATGAACTTGGTCGCGGGGCCATGGGCGTGGTCTATAAAGCAAAAGACCCCACCATTGGCCGAACCGTCGCACTCAAGACCATGCGTCTCGACGTCCACGGTCTGGACGCCGCGGAGATGGTGCGCCGTTTCCAGAATGAAGCGCGCGCAGCCGGCGTACTCAGCCATCCCAACATCGTCACCATCTTTGACGCAGGCGAGCAGGACGGCATTTTCTATATCGCCATGGAGTTCATTGAAGGCACCACGCTGCATGAACTTATGGCGGAACAACGCATTCTTCCCGCTGATGATGTAATCCAGTATTCACGCCAGATTTGCCGAGGACTTGATTACGCGCAGTCGCACGGCATCGTCCACCGTGACATCAAACCGGCCAATATCATGATCACCGCCAACGGCACGGTGAAGATCATGGATTTCGGCATTGCCAAGTCCGGCGGCAGCATGACCAGTACCGGTCAGGTCCTGGGTACGCCAAACTATATGTCTCCCGAACAGGTGAAAGGCCGCCCCCTGGATGGCCGTTCAGACCTGTTCAGCTTCGGTGTGATTCTGTATGAAATGCTCACCGGAGAGAAACCCTTCGTGGGCCAGAACGTCACTACGATCATTTACAAGATCGTGAATGAAAACCCGATCGCGCCACGCGATCTTGACGTTACTGTTCACCCCGGATTGAGCGCAATCGTAGTGCGGGCACTGGCCAAGTCACCCGACGAGCGCTATCAATCCGGAGCGGACCTGGTCCATGACCTTGAAAGTTACAAAGTGACAGGCGCACCGATGCACGCCACTTCAGTGTTGCCCGCAGCCACGCTGGCCGCCGGAGCTGCCACTTCCAGCTCTTTCACTTCGCACGAAAAAACCATGGTTCTGCCCATGAAGATTGTGGCCGGAGCCGCAGTGCGAGCGCCGGAACCAGCGCCCAAGCCGCATCGCGTTCCAATGCCGTTGCGAATGCCGAGGATCAGCGTTTACCAAAACAGAAAATACACATACATAGCTGCGCTGATTGCCTTGTTACTGGTGGTGAGCAGCTTGAGTTCGTATGCCGTGTTTCATGCCCGGGCCAAATCCCGCCAGCTTGCTACTGAAGCCAAAGCCCGTGAAGAAGCGCAGAAGCCGCTGGTCCAGGTGCAACAAGCGCCTCTGGAACAGATGGCAGTACCTGCGCCTCCGTTGCGCACAGATAGCAGCGTGATTGCCCATGACACCACAGTCAAGTTCGTTAAACAGATCAAAGCCCCTTCCGCCATGCCGTCGGCCCCGGTTCTTGATCCACAATTTGTCCGCGCGCAGAAGGCGTTGAGTTCGCCAAACCAGGTCTACGCTCAGCAGAGTGAGGTTCAATTCAATTCGTCGCCTGCCGGCGCCAAAGTTGAAATTGACGGATGGAGTGAACCCAATTGGGTCACGCCGTTCAGTGCTTCGCATCTTGCCGCCGGATACCATACGGTAGGTTTCAGTAAAGCGGGATATCTGCAAAAAGGTCTGGCAGTTGAATCGTTTGCAGGCAAGAGCGTTCAGGCCTCAGCGGAATTGAGTCCTGCGGTTTCCACCCTGGTTGTTACCAGCAATCCTGCGGAAGCAAATATTTATCTCGACGGACAAGATACAGGCCAGATGACACCGTCACAGTTGACGGTTGAAAAAGGTATCCATCGTCTTATCGTGCGCAAAGCGGGTTTTAAAGACGCCGCGGTGGATGAGACGTTGAATGAAGGTCAGACCATCAGCTTTTCACCGGTTCTGCTTAGCGTAAATGGCGATGGCGACAAAACACCCAACAGCGGTCTCTTCAGCCGTATGTTTGGCGCTGATAACGTCCCTGACGGTAAAGGCCTGGTCCATATCCGCACAGCTCCTGAAGGCGCAACCATCACAGTAGACGGGAAAGTCGCGCCCAAGAAAAGCAATGCTCGCTGGCCTGCCGACCCTGGTGTCTATACTATCGTTCTGGAAATGGCTGGCTATAAGCCCATTCATCGCAATATCCGCGTACAACAGGGCAAAATCGCTGACCTGGATGAAATCCTGGAAAAGCAGTAAGGTCTCGCCGGTAGTAACCTCCGTCCCGCGCTTTCGTAACCTGAGCGCAATTTAGCAAGCAGCCGCGAAAGATATATCCTGATAAGCACGAACTTCGCCGCCCAAGGGGCCGGCAAGGTTGGAAGTAAGTGCTATGGCACGTCTCATCATCTCTTCACCCGACGGAAAAAAAGGCGTCCTCGAGCTCACCAAAGCGGTCATCACGCTGGGCCGCGGTAACGCCAATGACCTGGTGCTGAATGACGCCAGCGTCAGCCGCTTTCATGCCGTAGTAAAACTACACGAAGACAAAGTCCTGGTTGCCGACCGCGGGAGCACCAACGGTGTTGTTATCAACGGTGAGCGCATTGAGAACGAGCGTGAGTTGCAAAACGGTGACGTGATCCACCTGGGCCAGTATGAGCTTCGTCTGGAACGCGTGGACGAAAAAGATATCCAGGTCCGCAAGGCAGACTGGCCGTCCACCCTGAACCACATCATGCGTGGCCGTACCGGACAGGCAGCTTTGTGGGCAGGTACTGAATTTGCCAGCAGCGCCGTATCTGATCTTGCGGGCCGGGTGAAAAAACTGGAACGCGAGAATTATCTGCTCACCGTGCTCTACGAGGCCGGCAAGGCATTGCAGGCCAAGCTCTCCATTGACGATATTAGCCGCCAGGTGATCAGCCTTGCCTCATTAATTGAAGGTGTGGAGCGCGGCTTTGTAATGTTATTCGATGGCGAGGGAGCTGTGGTAACGCAGAGCGAAGTGCTGTATCGAAACAATGAGCAACCCGGCCCGCAACCCCAGATCATCCTCAGCCAGAAAGTGCTGGATCTGATTCGCAAAGAACGCCAGCCCATTCTCATTGACGATCTCAGCGTGGACGAACGCTTCAATGCCAGCGAAAGTCTCAAGATTTCCGGGCTCCGCTCCGCCATGTGCGCGCCTCTCATCGGAACCAATCGGCTATTCGGCATTGTCTACGTGGACAACATGGAAAAAGCTTCCGCCTTCACCCAGGAAGAGCTGAATGTTTTCGCGCTCGTCGCAGCCCAGGCCGGCGCTGCCATTGATAACGCGGAAGCCCATCGCCAGCTTGCCCGCCAGGCCGAGCAGCGTCTGGCGCTGGAACGTTTTCTGGCCCCGGAAGTAGCGGAGATGGTGGCTGCCAATCCTGACATTCGCCTCGGTGGCAGCAACCAGAAAGTGACAGTTCTCTTCGCAGATATCCGCGCCTTTACCGCCATGAGCGAAAAGCTTGAGCCCGGACGCGTGGTTGAGATTCTCAATGAATATTTCACCCGCGTCACAGACGTGATTTTTGATCATGGCGGCATGATCGATAAATACATTGGCGACGCAGTGATGGCCGTTTTTGGCGCGCCCATCAGCAAAGGTAATGACGCTGCCAATGCTGTGGAATCAGCAATCCAGATTCAACGCACCATGGCGAAAATGAATTTAGACGCCGAGGCCAGAAAATGGCCTGAACTCGCCGTGGGCATCGGCATCAATACCGGCGTGGTGACGGCGGGCAACATCGGCTCGCCTCGCCGCCTGGAATATACCGTGATGGGTGACAGCGTGAATATTGCTTCGCGGCTTGTCGCCCAGGCTCCGCCGGGACAGATCTTCATTTCGCAGTTCACTGCTGCGGAACTGGAAGACAAATTCCGTCTGGTCAACCTCAATGCTTTACGACTGAAGGGCCGCAAGGAACGCGTCGCTTTATTTCGCGTGGAATGGGATGAGCGCCCGGTTAAAAAGAAAAAGCGTTCGGCGCGTAGCGCGAAGACGTCTGGCTAGGGATGTTTACCGGCCAATAAAAAAGCCACCCTCATCAGGGTGGCTGGCAAAACCGGAACTCTTTATTTCTTTTTGGCTTTTTTCGGCTGCTTGGCAATGATCATGTCCTTGATCTTGTCGTACGTTGCCTGGGGGACTACCTTCTTGTTCACCAGATCGTCCTTGCCGCTATACGGACGTCCATCAATGATCTTCTGTGAGTAGGCATCGCCGATTCCCGGCAGGGCTGTCAGGTCATCTTTACTGGCGCTGTTAATATCCACCAGCTTGGTTGATTTTTTCGTGCCGGCGTCAGCAGTCTTCTTGGCCTGGGCGTTTGCCATTGTCGGCTGTACCAGACCGGTGGCCAGAACAAGAGCGCAAAGGGCAATCATCACCCGTATCGCATTACGAACCATAAAGTCATTCTCCTTTTTCAACGGTGGCAACTGTAGAAACCCATGGCCACTCGTGTGATTGCGCTTACAGCTTGCCTTTCAGCATTCCCATGGCAGCCTCAAGCATCCCGCTGCCGCCTTGCGGAAGTTGGCCATTCGGACTGAGTTTATCCATCACCTGAGGCAGGAGCTTGCTGAGTTCTGCCTTCGCCTGTTCAGGAGAGATTCCAGCTTTTGCAGCCAGGTTCGCCACTTGGCTGCTACCCAGAACGGCTTGAATTTGTTCGGATGAGATCGGCAGGTTTTGCCCCGTCCCGATCCAGGAAGATACCAACCCTCCCAGGCCATTCTGATGGAAGCTGTCAATCAGTCCGGTGATCCCACCCGGATGATTCTTAATCATGTCCAGGACGTGTCCAATCATTGGGTTGTTGGACTGTCCCTGACCACCGCCGGCCGCATTTACAACGTCATCAAGTAATCCCATATTTTCCCTCCAGAGAAAACTTCGGGAGTCGCGGCCAGCAGCTCCCGTGGTTAAAACTAGCCGCCTTTTTTTGCGTCTTTATAACCGGCTTTAATGGCATCTTCTTCCGTCATCCATTTGCCGTTCTTGGTATTGCCATACCATCTGCCGCTCTTGTGGTACACGCCAGAGTCGGTGTTTACCCACACCATTCCTGGCTGTGGAGGAGTCTGTGCCTGCGTTGCGCCAGAAGACTTCTTCTTGGCGCTGGAAGTTGACCCGCCGGAACTGCTGGACCTTGAACTGCTGGACGAAGATGACGCTGCTGCTGGAGCAGGAGTGCCGGCCGGAGCCGCGTCTGCCGCCGGTGAAGCTGCCGCTGCCGGTGTGGGGCTCGCGTCTGCGCCTTTTTTCTTGCGGGATTTCTTTGCCGGTGCGCTCGTACTTGTATCAGCAGCCGATCCGGCAGTTGGTGAGCTGGTCGGCTGTGCTGCGGCCGGGGCCGTGGTTGTGGTTCCCGTTCCGGTGTCCTCGCCTTTTTTCTTCCGCGACTTCTTGGTGGTTGGTGCGCTGGTGTCCCCAGCCGCCGCGGGTGTGGGCGATGCGGTTGCGCCGGCGTCACCTTTCTTCTTTTTCTTCTTCTTTTTAGTGGTGGTGTCGTCGCTCTTTTGATCTGTCTGCGCTGAGGATCCAGCGGATGCTGCTTGCGTGGCATGCATCTGGCGTGGCGTGACCACTCCCAGCGTTAGAGCGAGCGCGATTAGCCACAGAGAGAGTCTTGCTGACTTCATTCTTGATCTCCTTTGAGTTGATCTTGGCTGAACCTGTGCCCGTAAGGTACAAACTCCAGCAAAAAGGTGGATGAGAAGAGAGCTGGCCGTCAGGCCATAAACCTAGAACCCGATTCGGCCCGTGAAGTTGACTGGCAGGGATGATACAAGAGCGGCGAGGATGGCGGCAATTTGCACACTGCTGCCTCAGAACCTCAACGTAGAGACGCGGCAATGCCGCGTCTTAGAAATCGCGATCGTGAACTCTGGCTTGGGCTACGAATGCTGCGGAAAGAAGCGCGGGGTAGGGCGAATCGAAAAAACGCACAACCTCGCTGGCACAGGCAGGAGCGCTGGGCTAGCGGAGGGAAAAAATTAAGACTGAAATGGATGAACGACGCGGACGAGTCGTCGTCCCTAAGCCTTTTTGCCGCCAACCGGCGCAACAGCCGGCTTTTCCCACGCGCGGGTCGGGCGCTTGGCTTCAGGCAGGTCACGGTCTTTCACGCGGTCATACATGTAGCTGTCGCTCACCGTGCCGAGAGATTCGTTATACAGGCTCACGCCACCCATGGCTTCGCGTAGCTCTTCTGAGAAATCGTGGATGGCTTTCAGGTGGTCCGCGGTGGCCGGAACCTCGGTCTTCGTAGTCTTCAGAAATTTCTGGTAACCCTTGTCCACCAGCCGGGATATCTCGCCGCCAATCAAATAGCCAGGTTTGGCAAACAGACGTGCGCCGCCGGTGGCCGCATCACGCTCAATGGCAGCCGATGCGCTGTATTTCTTGGCGAAAATCCGGTTCTGCGTTCCTGCTGGTTCCAGGACTTCAAAGCCGTGTTCGCGAAGCCAAGTTACGGCGTCTTCATATGTGCGCTGCTCATTTTTCTTTCCCATATTCACCTTCTCCGGTCGCCAAACGACCCGCGGAAGTTTCTCTTTATATATTCGGAATTTAACCGTTACTGTCGCATATTGGATGCACTTTGGGCAACATTACCGTTGGGCAGACCGCGCAATGGCCGTCCAAAAGTGCCAAAACCGCCCGCCTCTTGAGGCCGAACTACGTAAAAGCTGATTGAGCTTAGGTCATGGTTTAGGCATAATGCAGGCCTTTGTTGCTGGATAGTCCCTGGGCCATCGGTTGAACAACACCAAAAGCGGCTTTGATATTGGCCGCCCGCCTCCTTTGTCCCAAGGGCGCATACATTCTTCAGATGATGCGCTTCATGCGTCAGGACCGCGGCCACTCAGGCCGACGTCAACAAAGACTTTGTCATGCTGGTTCCCATTTATATCGAGATGGGAAATGGACGCCTGGCTCGACTGGGCTCGGCGCGAATGTCGGGCAATATCACCATTGACCAGCATGTGCCATTGAAAGGACTGAAGGAGAAGCCGAAACGTGCCGTGATCGCCTACTACGATGATGTGCTCGGCAACGTGGAGAGCAAATAATTTGAAGACGAAAAAACCGGCGCCTATTCTCCCCCGAGATTTTCAGCGCCGGCTTTGGAGTCTTCCCTCTTCCAAGGGTTGACCAGGCCGCTCATCTGCTTTCGGCCAACTGTTTCGCGTGTGCTGGGGGCTGCTGCGAATCTGGTAAATCCAAGAGTGTCATCTACTCTGATTAAAGATGGACTGTAGCTGTTACTCAGGTCAACAACAAAGGCATTGTGATCTGTTTACTGTGCGGATAACCAATATGGCCGAATTTACTGTCTCAGGCTGATGTATACTGGGCCGGAATAAACACGGAGCACGCTCATATTAACTTTCATAGCTCCGAATAAAGCTGCGGGGGCAGCGATTTACTCATACGGATACTGCGGTGTAACTTTACATTTCTTTAGCTTTCATTGGGCAGCACTGTCCCCTCGTTGGGAGGGTCCCTTTTATGGACCTGTTACTCATTCGCATTGTTTTCGTTATCGTCGTAACGGCAACCTGCTGGTTTCTGCATCCCTTTGGCCTCTACGGTTTACCAGCCATCGGAGCAGGCCTGCTGATGAGTGCCATGGTGGTCGCCTTTGAGATCAGGCTCCGCGTCGTCAGTCTCAAGCGGCTCATTGGTGCGGTCATCGGCAGCATTTTCGGCATCCTGGGCGCTTACCTCTTCAGCGTTGTCCTGAAAAACAGCATTACCCATCCGGAAACCCAGCGCTTTTTGCAGTTGATGGTCATGCTGCTGATGTCCTACGTGGGCCTCGTGGTCGGCGCTAATAAAGGTGATCTGCTGAATCTTGCCGCTCTGGGCGGTGTGTTCGGATCAGAAAAGCAAGGCCGCAAAAGCTTCAAACTGCTCGATACCAGTGTGATCATTGACGGCCGCATTGCTGACATTGCAGATACCGGCTTTCTTGATGGCGTTCTGGTGATTCCGCAATTCGTACTGCGCGAACTGCAATTAGTCGCCGATTCGGCCGATTCCCTGAAGCGCAATCGCGGCCGTCGCGGACTGGATGTTCTTCAGCGGGTGCAGAAGATCGTGACCGTCAACGTGCAGATCGTGGAAGATGACTTCCCCACCATACGTGAAGTCGATCTCAAACTAATTGAGCTGGCCAAGGTCTTTGAGGCCAAGATCATCACGAATGATTTCAACCTCAACAAAGTGGCGCAGCTTCAGGGTGTGGAAGTCCTGAACATCAACGAACTGGCCAACGCGCTGAAGCCCATTGTTCTGCCCGGTGAGAGCATGCGAGTGTTCATCCTGAAAGAAGGCAAGGAGTACAACCAGGGCGTCGCCTACCTTGATGATGGCACCATGGTTGTGGTGGACAACGCGCGCAAGCTGATCGGCAAGAACGTGGACATTGCCGTGACCTCGGTTCTTCAGACCACCGCCGGCAAGATGATCTTTGGAAAGTTCGATGAGCGCGTGCGACCAACGGAGCCACGCCTGGATTCCGGCAAAGCCGACGTGCGTAAGGCCCAGCCGATTGTGGTGGAGACTCCCCAGATCACGAGTGAGTAGTGTTGACCAGTGAGTGACGCGGACGAACACTGTTCTCAGCGCTGCGGGCCATGTACCGCCCGCTATGGCAGCTAGTCTGAAACTCGCATAAAATCGTGCTTAGTCGCGCAACGAATCGCTGGTCTTCCAATCTCCTAGTCACTGGCGCGGTTTCTGGCTGTCGTGTTTTCTGACCCCCGTCCAGATGGGCCACAAGGTAGCGCAATTTGTCATCTCGATTTCAACGTCGCCTTCTGATTTTGCTTTTGGTCATCTCTGCCGCAGCCTGGGCAGCCGATCAGAAGCCGGGATTGCTGCTTCAGGCAGCAATGACCGGGCAGGTTGACGTCACGGTGACTGACCAGAACGGGCAGCCTCTAGTGGCAGCGGTCATCAGCGTGGAGCAAAATGGCAAGCAAGTGGCAATGCAGCGGACGCTCCCGTCCGGTAACGCGGTCGTTCGCGGCCTTGCCGCCGGCCTCTACAAAATCACAGTAGAAAAGCAGGGCTTCTACGCCACGGTTTTGGACAAGCTTGATCTCGCCGCCGGGACCAGGCAGGCTGTGGAAGTGAAGATGCAGCCCCTGCGCGAGTATCGCGAAGAGGTTGAAGTCAACGCTCAGCCTTCGCCCATTGATCCCGAACAGAGCGCAAGTTCGCAGGCCATCACCGCCGCTGATATCTCCACCATTCCCTATCCAAGCACGCGCGACTATCGCAACGTCCTTCCCTATATCCCGGGCGTTCTTGCCGATAGCGCCGGACAGATTCACGTGGCCGGTGGCAGCACCCAGGAAATTCAGGATTACGTGGACGGCTTTGAAGTCAGCCAGCCCGCCGGCGGAGCGCTTTCAGTGCGCGTGAATCCTGATTCGCTGCGCAAGATTGACATTCAGAGCAGCCGCTATTCGCCGCGCTTTGGCAAAGGCTCAGCCGGCCTCGCCGACCTTGAAATTCAGGATGGCGACAATCATTTTCGCTTCAATGCCACGGATTTTGTCCCGACCTTTCAGAAAGTGAAAGGCCTCGACTTTGATAATTGGACGCCGCGCGCTTACTTTTCCGGTCCCCTGATGAAGAACAAGATCTGGTTCAACATTTCCCATGAGGGTGAGAACGATCTCAATATCATCAAGGAATTGCCGGACGGCGCGGACTCCACAAGGATCTGGCGTACAGATGATTTGGCCCGCGTGCGCATGAACCTCACGCCCGGCAACGTGATTACCGCCAGCGCGCTGGTGAATCTCTTCAACGCGGATAACAGCGGAATTTCACCGTTTGATCCGGTATCTGTTTCCACGAGCGCACATTCCTCTCTCTATGTGCTCACCTTAAAAGACCAGCTCACCATTGCGCGCAATACTCTGCTGGAGTTCGGCGGTGGCTACCATCGCACCAAGAACGCCAATCTCCCCCAGGGCACAGGTGATTACATCTTCACTCCCACCGGCCGTGAGGGAAATTTTTACTTCACCAGCCACAACGCTTCTTCGCGTGCGCAGGTCTTCAGCAATCTGTTCCTTCGTCCATTGAAGTTCGCCGGCACGCACCAGTTCACCGTGGGCGGCCGAGCCGATCGCATTGTGTTTGGTGGCGACAACGTGCGCACCTCACTGGATTTTGTAGACGGCGCCAACAATCTGCTGCGCAAGACCACATTCACCAACACCGGCCAGTTCAGCCTGAACACCGTGGAAACTAGCGCGTTCATTCAGGACCGCTGGATGCCCGTGCCGCGAGTGGTCATTGAACCTGGCGTACGCTGGGACCGTGACACGTTTCTCAATCGTGACGTCTACTCTCCTCGCATTGCCGGATCAGCTTTGCTTGAGCGCGAGCATGAAACCAAGTTCACCGCCGGCATCGGCGTTTATTACGATCGCTCCAATCTCTCCATGGCCAGCCAGGCCCTTCAAGGTGAACGGATCGATACATTCTTATCACCGGTCGCCAAGGTCATTCCTGCCCGGTTCTTTGTCGATCCCACGCAACTCATCCTGCCTCGTTTCATCAACTGGAGTGTGGGGCTGGAGCGCAAACTTCCGTGGAACCTCTACGCTCGCGTGGACTACCTGCATCGCCACGGCAACCACGTCTGGGCGTTTGAACAACAGCCGGATGGCACCTTCCTGTTGGGAACGAACAAGGAAGATAGCTATGAGGCCGAGCAGATCACCTTGCGCAAAGAGCTCAAGCGCGGCTATCCGATCATGGTGGCATGGACGCACTCTAGGGCGCGCTCCAATGAGAGCCTCGATTTCAATATCGACAACTTCACCACCGGCACCCAACAGGGCGGCCCACTGCAATGGGACGCTCCCAATCAGGTGACTTCCTGGGGCTCATATCCACTGCCAAATATCTGGAAGTTCCGTAAGTTTGATTTTTCCTACTCGCTGCTCTACCGCACGGGCTATCCGTTCATCACGGTCAATGATTTTGGACAACTGGTAAATGGCACCGGCGCTTTCCGCTTTCCGTATTTCATGTCCCTCAGCCCGGCCATTGAGAAGAAGTTCGCCTTCCACGGCTACAAATGGGCGGCGCGAGTAGCCCTTGAAAACATCACCAACAATCCGAACGCCAACGTGGTAGACAACGACGTGAATTCTCCCACGTTCCTCACCTTCTTCGGACAGGCGCGCCGCACGCTCAACGGAAGAATCAGGTTCTTGGGGAAACAGTAAACAGCAGTACTTGGCCATTGGTACTTAGCCAAAAGCAAAATCAACACCCAGACCAAAAGCAAAACCTCTACAGCGGGATCAAACCGGCTCAGGAGTAGCTTCTAAGAGTGCCCGTGTGTAGGGATGATTTGGCGCTGACGTGATCTGCTCTGCCGTTCCCAGTTCCACGATCTCTCCAGCCTTCATCACCGCGATGCGATTACACAAATACCTCACCACGGGCATAGAGTGAGAGATAAACAGGTAGGTCAGTCCAAAATCGCGCTGAAGCTGCTTGAGGAGATTAATGATCTGCGCGCCCACGCTCACGTCCAGCGCTGACACGGGCTCGTCACAAACAATCAACTTAGGCCTCAGCATCAGCGCCCTGGCAATGCCGATGCGCTGGCGCTGTCCCCCGGAAAATTCATGCGGATACCGCCGCAACGCCGATTCGTCCAGCCCCACAGCCTTCATCATCTCGGCTGCCGCATCCGCCATCTGTGCTTTGCTGCGCTTACCCGCTTCATGGATCGCCAGCGGCTCGCTCACAATCTCCAGCACCTTCATCCTTGGATTGAGTGATGCGAATGGGTCCTGAAAGATGATCTGCATTTCGCGGCGAAGGTTGCGTAGCGCAGAAGGCGACGCCTTAAGAACATCCTGCTGCTGAAAACGAACGCTGCCCGAGGTGGGCTCAATCAGGCGCAAGACCATGCGTCCCAGGGTGCTTTTGCCGCAGCCTGATTCTCCTACAAGGCCCAGCGTCTCACCGGCTTCAATATCCAGTGACACGCCTTTAACGGCTCTAACCTCGCGCTGCGCCTGGCCGAATGCGCCTTCAGTCTTGTAGACCTTCACCAGATCGCGGATTTCCACCAGTGGCATGGTTTTCACTATAAATGACCCGCGTAATCGGCCCGGTTTATGCGCAAGTCCTGGGCGGCAATTTCGTTCCTTGCAGGGGTAAATTCATTGTCTGCTTCTAGTGCGGCGGAAAAACAACCTGCACCCCAGCTTTTGACCTTAGAAACCGGTATGTTTGCAGTAAAGTGTCTATGCTCAGCGTGTTAGAATTTTGACAACTCCTGGCAGCAACCGATATTTGATTCAGGCGAAAGAATTCATCTTGTGATTGAGCTAGCGCCTTCCATATTGTCCGCTGATTTTTCTCATCTGGCCGACCACGTTCACGCCGTGGCCGAAGGTGGGGCTACGGTCCTGCATGTGGACGTGATGGACGGACATTTTGTCCCCAATCTCACCATCGGGCCGCCGGTAGTTGCGTCGCTGCGGAAGGTAACACGCCTGCCTCTTGACGTTCATTTGATGATCGAAAATCCTGATCTTTTCATCCCGTCATTTGTCGACGCTGGCGCTGACTGGATCTCTGTCCATCAGGAAGCTTGTATTCACCTGCATCGCACGCTGGAGCTGATCCGCAGCCACAACGTGAATGCAGGCGTGGTGATCAACCCCGCCACTCCCGTGGAGATGCTGGAAAACATCCTTGACATGGTTGACCATGTGCTTGTGATGTCAGTGAACCCGGGCTTTGGCGGACAGAAGTTTATTCCCATGGTCCTGAACAAAGTTCGCCGTCTGGTGGCTATGCGCTCTGAACGCCGGGCCAATTTCCGTATTGAGATTGATGGCGGCATTGGGAATGACACCATTGGCGAAGCCGTGCGCGCGGGCGTGGAGATTTTAGTCGCGGGAAATGCCGTGTTTGGATCGGGCAGTCCAAAGGAAAACACCCAGCGTCTGTTGAAACTTGCTCAGGAAGCTACCCTGCAAAGGGTCTAAATAAAATCCGTTCAGTATCTGAGGTAGGAATGGTACGCAAAATCGTTTTATCACTGGCGTTGGCCTGCACATTGTTGCTGGCTGCCGGATGCCATCATAAAGTCCAGAATCCTCTTGCCAACATTGACTCCAAGCAGCCCGACAAGGCACTTTACGATCGCGCCATGGACTCCATGAAGCATGGCCGTTATCAGGAAGCACGTACACTGTTGGAAACGCTCCTGAATACCTATTCTGATTCAGAGTACCTCGCGCGCGCCAAGCTCGCAGTAGGTGACTCCTGGTACAACGAAGGTGGCACGGCGGCCTGGCAGCAGGCTGAGGTGGAATACAAGGACTTCCAGACGTTCTATCCCAACCTGCCGGAAGCCTCTGAAGCCCAGCTCAAGGTTGCCAGAATTCACTACCGCCAGATGGAGAAGCCTGACCGTGATTACAACCAGGCCATGCGTGCGGCGGAAGAATATAAATCGCTGATCAGCACGTATCCGGATAGTCCACTGGTGCCGGAAGCCAAGCAGCGTCTGCGTGAAGTACAGGAATTGCTGGCGGAACGGCAATATCGCATCGCGCACTTTTATTTCCTGCGTGACAATCTTGCCGCCTCGCAGGCGCGTATGGAATCGCTGATTGATTCCTACCCGCTCTATAGCCAGATCGATGAAGCTTTATATGAGCTTGGCATGCTGTATGAAAAAGAAGCTGGCACCATGCGCAAGCAAAGACTGAGTGAAGCGGCCAAGGAAAAGATGGCGGCGCAGTTTCAACTGAAAGCCATTGAGGCTTATACCCGGATCATCAAACGCTATCCGGCCATGGGCCGTGCTGATAGCGCTCGCCAGAGGCTGAAGGCCTTGAATGCGCCTATCCCCACACCCACGGCGGAAGCCATGGCAGAGAGCAAGGCGGAAGAAGAAAGCCGCGGCCATCTTACCCACATGCAGGGTCTGACCGGAGACTTTAAGAAGCATCCTGATCTTGCCCGTGCGGCTAAAGTCGGCGAACCTAGCCTGGAAGAAGAAAAAGTAGCCAGCGCACCGGCCATGGTCAATGACCTGAATAAGCAGCTAATTGGAATCAACAATGAACCCAGCGCCAACATCGGCTTACAGCCGGTAAGAGGCGGAACTGGAGCGGCTCCGGGACCGAATGAAGCGCCGCCAAACAGTTCCACACCGAAGGAAGGCGCGCCGCCGACCAAGGCTCCTGCACAGGTGAATGAGGTGCAGGGATCGCCGTCACCAACCAGCAGTGCGCCCACAACGGAGAATCCGCAGGCTACTGGGCAGACGGCAACCCCAGGAAATACCGGTTCCGGTACTGCCAAGGCAACAGATAACAAGGACGACTCAAAAGATGAGTCGACCAGCAAAAAGAAAACCAAGAAGGGGCTGCGCAAACTGATCCCGTTTTAGAAGTTCCGCAACACTCCAAAAGGACTAGTACTTCTGATGGAGTAGGGAATATACCTCACTAGGTACTGAGGTGGTCTTTCCATTGACTTCAAAGGCGTTTACCAGTAACGTGAGCTCGTTTCCTGCCTGATCGAAGGTTATAGACGTGTCGCTAAGAATTTTATTTGCCGATGACAGCGTGACTGCCCAGAACATGGGCAAAAAGATCCTCACTGAAGCGGGATATGAGGTGATTGCTGTCAGCAACGGCGCTGCCGCAGTTAAAAAAATCGCCGAGCAAAAGCCGGACATCATCATTCTGGACGTGTACATGCCGGGCTATAGTGGCCTGGAAGTATGCGAAAAGGTCCGCGCCAACATTGCCACCATCAAGACTCCGGTGCTTCTTACGGTTGGCAAGATGGAGCCATATAAGCCTGAGGATGCCAATCGTGTCCGCGCAGATGGTGTGATCATCAAGCCCTTTGAAGCCAGCGACCTCCTTGCCATCATCAAAAAATTTGAAGAGCGCATCAAGGCCATGCCTGCGCCCGTCGTCATGGCGCCACCGCCCGCGCGCAAAGTGGATCTTTATCCTGAGCCGGAAACGCCTGAACCACCCGCACGCGCCAAGGTGATGCAGCCAACCGTGGAAGTACCGGACCACATGGCCTCGTCGTCCGCTTTCAGTGACCTGCTCAGCAGTGAATCAGGCTATCCCACTTCGCAGTTCACAGCGCCAGCGCAGGCGGACGAGACTGCCAGGCTTTCGGCTCTGCCAGATTACGACTCGCCCATGTCCTGGCGTCAGGATAGCGCTCCTGAGCCCATCGCTATGGTTCCTCCAAGCCAGGTGGCAGCCCCGGTTGCTACAGCGCCCGTGGTAGAAGCTCCTGCCCCGGTATCCGTATCTGAACCTGAGCCACAGCCCGCAGCGGAGGCGGTCTCTGAGCAAGAGGATCTGCCCGTGACTGAAGTAGCCATGGATGCACCGCCCTCTTTTTCGGATTCCGCGCCAGTCGCCGAGGCCCCAGCTGCTCCAGTGCCCGCGGCCGTACGTCCTATTCAGATTCCGGTTTATCAGGATACTGCTCCTGCGGAGTTCATGCCGACAGCAGCCGCTCCCACAGGTGATATCGAGGTTCCCCGCGAACCTGCGCTTCAAGAATCGGCTGAGGAAATCACCCGTTCCACGGTGGCTGACGCTCGCGAGGCCGGTCTCATGCCGACCAGCCATGCCGAAGCCAATAATAGTTCGGCAGCAGAAGCGGCCCACAAGTCCGATCCAATGACTAATTCACTGCCGGTCGCTGAAATCAGTGTAGGAGCTCCAGAGAGCGTTGCTGAAGCCGAGCCATCTCCGCCCATCATGGACAGCCAGACCGCGGAACAACCGGTTGAACCCGCTCCATTGGAAACCGCTCAGACACATGAGCCCGCGCCCGCAGAGTCTCTCGCGCCAGCACCCACGCTTACGAATGATGACTTTGAGGCTCGCGTCGCCGCCGCCATGGCCGCCTACGGCCAGGCGCAACCCGCTTCCTCAGTGCCTGCGGAGACCAGCGTTGGCAAGAATGGCCTGAGTGACGTGCCTGCAACAGCCGTGCCGCCAGCGCCTTTTATCGCCCATGAAGCTGCGCACACCGTTCCTGCGACACAACCAATAGCAAGCGTGCCACAGCCCGTAGTGAGCCACATGCAGCCGGCACCCGTGCAACACGTTGCTGCGCCGGTGGTGGTTGAACCGGAACCGCCGCAGCCTGAAACGCAGACGCCTGAACCGCAGATGGAAGAGCCCAAAGCAGAACCTGCGCCTGAAGTTGCAGCAGTGCCAGGTAATGTGGCGCCGTACGTTGCCGCACCTTCGCCTGTGGAGTCCGCTAGTGTTTCCCACGCTACAGCGGAAGCCGTTGCTGCCAAGGTTGAAGCAGAGCTGCCCGCGGCCGCGAATGCCGTGGCAGAAGCTGCGGAAGCCGCTGGCGCTGAACACCACAACATTGCCCAGGTCGTTCATCGCGTGATGGAGCGTATGAAAGGCGATCTGGTGGACGAAATTGTTCGCGAATTGAGGAGCAAAAAGTAAATCCCATAACTTAAGCAATCATGGAGCGCCAGGCTTGGCGCTCCTTTTCTTTTGTGCGATTTCTTCGCGCCAAGCCTGCGCGTGAGAGCTGCCGGCCTTCGCGACAGAATGAGAGACTCTGGCCAGCTACTCACACATCTTCACAACTGCCTCTCTTAATCCGGAATCAAAGCTATTGGGGCCGATTCTGTGGGGAGCTCCGGATTTCGAAGGAGGAACAATCATGCGACGCTTCTTAACGGTAGCCGCATTTATCTGTATCGCCGCTTTCTGGGGGACGACGAGCAGTGCTCAGGGAATTCCGCAGGGAACATATCAGCAAACTTGTAACAACGTGTCCGTAAGTGGTGACACTCTCATCGCCAACTGTCAGGATTCCAATGGAACATGGCGTAACACGCAGCTACCTGGCTTCCAGCGCTGCAGCAGTGAAATCAGCAACGATAACGGCAATCTTCGCTGTGCCAACGCCGGCCCGGGACCGGCGCAACACTGGCGCGGCAACGGTCCAGACGGATCGTATGTGAATACTTGCCGCGATGTGAAAACCAGCGGTGATGATCTGCATGCAAAATGCCAGACCAATGACGGCGCATGGCGTGGCGCCAAGCTGGATGACTACCAGAAATGCAAAGGCGACATCATTAATGACAACGGCAAACTGCATTGCGTCGCCGTCGCGCCGTATGGAGCAGGCCCTGTGGGCGCCTATGGTCCTGGCGGAAATGGCCCCTACTATCAGAATACCAGCGGTCCTGCGGGGACCTATGGTCAATCCTGCCGCGATATTCACGTTGGTGGTGATGATCTCCACGCGAGCTGCCAGACCCGCAATGGTGACTGGGCTGACGCCAAGGTGGACGACTACCAGAAGTGCCACGGCGACATCATCAATGATGATGGACATCTCCGCTGCGTGGCGGGAGCGCCCGTGGGTGGTGGTTATTATGGCAACGGTCCTGCGAACAGCGGCTATTACGGTGGCCCCAACGGTGCTGTGAATGGCCCCGCTGGCTCTTACACACGCAACTGTACGGACATCCATGCTAAAGGCGACGATTTGCATGCGCGCTGCCAGACCAGCTCAGGTGAATTGCACGATACCAAGCTGGATGACTACCAGAAATGCCACAGTGACATCATCAATGACAATGGCAATCTGCGTTGCCAGAGATGACGATTAGATAAAGTCTGTTCGCAATACTGTCGCGCGATTGATCAATTCAGTCGCGCGATATTATTTTTCCCTGAACAAACAACGTCTCGCCTCAGCACACTCGCGTTTGCCCACTTCCACTTTTCGCCTGTAAACTCTTCTCTTAGCCGCTTCGCATCGCATGCCACACGAACTTTCAAAAACATACGACCCCGGCGCTATTGAGGTCCGGTGGGCCGAGTACTGGGTCAACGAGAAACTGTTCTCGGTGAAGACGCCGGAGCCCGGCTCGGAAGCCGCCAAAAAGCCTGCATTTACGCTGCTTTTGCCGCCTCCCAACGTTACCGGCCGTCTCCACATGGGCCACATGCTCAACCAGACGGAGATGGACATCATCATGCGCTGGCGGCGCATGCGTGGCTTCAATACGCTCTGGCTGCCGGGAACGGACCATGCCGGCATTGCCACGCAGATGATGGTGGAGCGCCAGCTTGCTGCCGAAGGCAACAGCCGGCAGAAGCTGGGCCGGGAAGCATTCCTCGAACGCGTCTGGGAATGGAAAAAGCATTATGGCGGCGCCATTCAGGCGCAGATGAAGAGACTTGGCGCGTCGGTTGACTGGGACCGTGAGTACTTCACCATGGATGAAAACCTCTCACGTGCCGTCACAGAGGTCTTCGTCCGCCTGCATGAGCAGGGACTAATTTATCGCGGAAAATATATCGTGAACTGGTGTCCGCGCTGCATGACGGCCATCTCAGATCTTGAAGTGGTTCACGAGGATTACGCTGGAAAGCTTTATCAGATCCGTTATCACGTGGCCGGTGATCCCAGCCAGTCACTCACCATTGAAACAACGCGTCCGGAAACCATGCTCGGCGATACCGCGGTTGCTGTGAATCCACGTGACGCGCGCTACAAACATTTGCATGGCAAGAAGCTGGTGCTGCCATTGCTGGAGCGCGAGATTCCCATCATCACCGACGAACTCGCTGACCCCGAGTTTGGCAGTGGCGCGGTGAAAATTACGCCTTCGCATGATCCCAATGACTTCCAGGCTGGTCTGCGCAATAACCTGCCGCAGATCAACATCATGGACGATCAGGCTCGCATCAATGAAAACGGCGGCCCGTACGCCGGACTTGATCGCTATGAAGCCCGGGAAAAAATTCTGCATGACCTCACGCAGCGTGGTCTGCTCGTCGGCGTTAAAGACCATGCCTACGCCATCGGCAAATGCGACCGCTGCAAGACCATCGTCGAGCCGCGCCTTTCCACACAGTGGTTTATCAAAATCCAGCCGCTGGCAGATCGTGC
>Ga0209863_10000038_pt1 | contig 75487 bp, 68 predicted proteins | sample OrgsoiDNA2013046_FD_185796 | JGI IMG/M metagenome (GOLD analysis project Ga0209863, IMG submission 185796) | Permafrost soil microbial communities from the Arctic, to analyse light accelerated degradation of dissolved organic matter (DOM) -... | ecosystem: Environmental > Terrestrial > Soil >...
TGGATCATCTTTTCAGCCAATATCCCTGTGAGTCCATTGCCTTGAGTCCTGATCCGGCATGGAATATTGTTGTAACCATCTCAAACCGGTCGGGAGCATTCGGGTATCGGTTTTATCCGGATAAGACATCCGGAGAAGGCTTTTTTCTTGCCGTAATTCAAAAAAAACGAATGGTAGATTCTGAAAATCAGGATAAACATGCCGGCCGTTACTCAAATAAACGGGTTCATTCAAATAAATTAAACGAATACCCCGAGCGGATTCCCAGGTCCGCAGAACTACAAATTAAAAAATGGATGAAGGAAGGCTTACTGGAATATATACCTGTCGGGGATTCCGTTCATGCGTTGGCACCTGGTCTTGCGAATGACTTTGGTTTACTGAAAAAAAGCCTCTATCTGAAAAAGGCAGGCATTCGGGTTGGAAAAGCAGGCGGGCAGGATTGGATTCCGGATCATGAACTGGCCCTGGCAAATTATTTGAAGAAAGATTCCACGACAATTGAGATTTCTTATCCTGATGCCATTCATTATTTAAGGGGTGAGCCATTTGACGTCGATATTCCATTGAAGGGATGGCATACCGTAGGATACCAGGGTCTGGACCTGGGATGGGTAAAGCTGCTGGAAAGCAGGATGAATAATTATTACCCAAAATCATGGAGAATCCGGCAATAGACTGTTTTTTAATATTTCATTTGCAAGATTATTCAGCATCTTTGCGTTCATCCATAAATACCTGAAATGAAAAACAGGATAGCGATAATTATTTGTCTGATTTTCTCTTTTTTTGCCGGTTATTCGCAAAATCCACAGCTCACAATCGAAGGTAGTCAGGGTAGATTCTACCTAGCACATACAGTAGTTGCAAAAGAAAACTGGTATAGTATCGGTCGTTTATTCAATTGCCCCCCGCATGATATCGCCAATTTCAACAATATGAGTTTCGATAAACCGCTGGATGTGGGAATAACAATAAATATCCCGCTTACATCCGGAAATTTTGATCAGAAACAGGCAAAATCCGCTGGTGAATCATTAATTCCCATTTATCACATTGTGGATGATAAAGAATGGATGTTTAAAATCAGCTCTGTTTATAACGATGTGCCGGTAGGCAGTCTTGAAAAATGGAACAAAATTAAAAGGGATGATGTAAAAAAGGGAACTCCTTTAATTGTCGGATTTTTGAAAGTAAAAACAGATCTTTCACCATTGGCAATGGGCGTCTCTGCGAATCCGGCAACGACGGCAACCGCAACGGATACACAAAATAAATCTGCAAAGCCAATTGATCAGGCATCTAACCCAATTTCAAATAAACCAGTCCCCGGATCGTCTACCGCCTCTAATTCCCAAACTCCTGCAAAACCAGTGGTCATAGCGGTTCCAAACAATTCTCCGACCAGCACGACAACTATACCCGTCAGCAATCCGTCGGAAAGAGTGAACAATTATGCAATCTCTCACAGCAATGGTGGATTTTTCAGCATTGATTATACAGGGGGCGGAAAATCTGCCTCGGGGATTGCCGGAACTTTTAAGAGTACGAGTGGATGGACAGACGGGAAATATTATGCATTAATGAATGGTACTCCGGTGGGGACAATTATTCGTGTCTCAGCTTCCAATGGAAAAACGATTTATGCAAAAGTATTGGGCCAGCTTCCCGAAATGAAAGAAAGCACCGGCCTTCTCATCCGGATTAGTAATGCAGCTTCTGCGGAACTCGGGCTGGGGGAAGGGAAATTTTCCGTGGACGTTAAATACTGATTATTTCATTTGTAATAAAACCTGGCCTGAACCTGTCATCCTTTTGCCAGGAAAATCCGGAGACCCGTGGTCAGTATAAAAGGCAGTCAGAATAAAAACTCCATGACTCGATGTAACGCCTGGTTTTTTCAATGGAATGGATCCCTGCAATCCCACAAAATAATCCCATCCCGGATCGTTGGCATAACGAAATATCCATTTCACCATTTTTCCGGCTGCCGAATCCGATAATTCCGGATGCGTAGGCATCACTTCTTTCCCCCATATCCCGGTGGATCCGTTTTGAATATGTTTTACCAATTGATTCAGATTGGGAATAGTATTGGGATATTTTCTGCTGATATCCTGAAAAGAAGGACCTGCAAGTTTTGTCTTAAATCCATGACAACCAAAGCAATTTGATACCAGCATGTCGCCTACACCCACCGTATCATTAAATTTTTTCTGCTTCAGATAACCTGCCGCCCTTACCGAATTTTCCACATATCGTAATTTAACCAACACTTCCGAAGATTGAATTTCCTGGTATTTTGATTCACCATCTTCAGTGTCTGACACTTCAATGGAATAGGCAAGCTGGTCATTCCATGCGTATTTCGAATTATTAGCCGGCAGAATAATTTTAACTACAGGTACATGATTTGAAGTTTGTCCGGAGAAGACAATAGAAATTAATATACCGGCTTTCAAAGCTTTTAAATGCATTTGTTTATACTGGTAAAGTTGTGGATCAGCTATGATTAATTTCTTCTGCAACGCGTTTAGCCGAGCGGAGGCAGGATTCCATTCCACGGCTCATATTGTCAGCATAGGTTCCCACAAAATAGATTCTTCCCTCAGGTTTTAAAATCTGTGGCCAGAACTGATGCATCTTTCCAACAGGAAAGGGAACCATTTCGCAGGTCGGCGCAAAATTATCTTTTGACCAGTCCTTCGTCAGTGCCTGCACAATAGTATCCTTTTTGCCTGGATATAATCTTCTGAATGCCGCCAATACTCTTTGCGGAGATAAGCCCGAGGGCCCGTAAGCAACTACAATTACTCTTTCTGTTTCTACTTCATCAGCTGTTTGCCAGGTTGCCTGAATATCCGGGTCATCGAATTCCAGATTGATGGATTTCAGGCCATCATCAAGCCAGAATTTAGAACTCGCCTCGAATATATAATGAGGATGGGAAGTGTAAGCAAGATTATCAACGACAAATTGTTTTTCCGGAGACAGGGCCGGACTTACCGCAATTTTTTTAAATGCAGGAAAGGAAATTGCATTCACGAGAAAATCTGCTCTGATCTGTTTTTCCTCATCGTACCCGAATTGCTTATACTTAACCATCACGGTCTGCTGCGATTGACTAACAGAAATAACCGGTGAACCCAGATGCAAATTTGTGCCGAGTTTCCTGGCAAATGCATTCGTCATTTCCTGGTTACCACCTTTCAATCTGAATGTTTTTCCTTCCGAAAGTGGTATACCACGAAATCCCATGATGGCCAGTCGCCACATTTTATACAAGGCAGAAGTATTATGGCCACCGAGGTAATCCAGGGCCATTTCGGAGGCTCCCTGCTTTTTATAAAGATCAGCCAGGGAAATATTATCCAGATCATCCAGTCCCACACCAAATGGCTGAAATGGATTCGTAATTTTTGAAATATAGGATTGCAGATAAAATGATTGCAGGTCCCACCATGGATTTTGGGAAAGCAGCTGAACTTCCTTTTCATTAAATCCTAAGGGTTTTAAAATGGAAGGATCGCGCAGTTGTTGCTCGGAATAAAACTTGCCCCTGATCATCGTCAGTCCATCGTTCCCCTGGCGGTATGGCAGTATCGTGAGATTAAATTCCTTACAGTATTCAAAGAACTTTTCGTAACCGGGATCCGTTATATGGTCCGCTCCGTAATCTGCATATAATCCATCTGAAAATCCGTCTCTGCCGGTAAATACGTGCCCGCCATGCCGCCCACTGGCTTCCAGCACAGTCACATTATGTCCTGCTTTCATCAGTTCATACGCACAGCAGAGACCACTAATACCGGCCCCAGCCACAATTATTTTTTTACGGCCCGACACTTTTTGTGTAACTGTGTCTGGAGACTGTTGGTTTGGAAATGGATTTAAAATTTCCGGAATAGTGAGTGAGATCCCGGCGCCTGCCAGAAAACTGTTGCGGATAAAAGCTCTTCTTTTTAAATCCTCCATTTAATTTTTTTGGTGACCGCCACCATCTTCCGGCTTTTTACAGCAGGTCGGCAGTTTTTTATATGCTTCAGGATCGGCCGCCACATCACCGGCATCGTAACCGATATTGGCAATGGCTGTTTTAATATTTTCAATGGTCGTACGGTCCCAGATATAAGTCACTTTACAGGTATGATTTTTATAATCTACTTTGACCATCTGTATTCCGTCTTCCCGGGAAATATATTTTTCAATCCTGTCTTTACATTGTTCACACTGAACTGTGGGAACGGAAATGGTGGCAGTCTCCAGTGCACCTTTACGTACAGGTTGCTGAGCTTGGCTCAGCAGAAAAAAAAAGTTCATGATTATCGTAAGACTCAAAATCTTTTTCATAGTATATATTTATCTTCAAAAATACGAAACGGCTTTCCAGTTTGCGGGATCCTCCCGCCATTTAACAAGTGTTTCATGTTGCGCGGCATTGACAGTTCCTTTTTCCACAGCCAAAGCGATCAGGGTGGAATAATCGGTCAGTGACCTGGTTTTAACATCTTCGGCAGCAAATGCACGGGCGGCTTCATCAAAACCATAGTTAAATATAGAAACCAGTCCGGCAATTTGCAAACCAGCTGATCTGAGTGCATGTACAACCCCAATGCTGCTTTTCCCGGTTGAAATCAGGTCTTCGATGACGAGCACCTGTTTACCTTCTTCATAATATCCTTCGATTTGGTTTCCCATTCCATGTTCTTTCGGTTTTGACCGAACGTAGATAAAAGGCATTTTCAGCTGGTCTGCTGCCATGGCGCCCCATGCAATTCCTGCGGTCGCTACACCGGCCAGGTATTCTGCATCGGGAAATTCTTCAAAAATCCGGTTACACATTTCCGATTTAATAAATTCCCGGATAGGAGGAAAAGAAAGTGTTTTACGATTATCACAATAGATCGGACTCTTCCATCCCGACGCCCAGGTAAATGGCTTTTCCAGATTCAGTTTAATGGCCTGTATTTCCAGGAGTTTTTCCGCAACTGCTTTTTCATTGGTCATAGTGTGAAGATAAAAAAATTCCATTTGTTTCTATGATTGTGTCAGTCGGCTTTATCTTTACCTGATCATGGCAATATCAAAAAAGATTCTGATCCAGGCAGCGGGCGGACTGGTTGAAAATGAAATGGGAGAAATACTCTTTATGTTCCGGCGTGGTAAATGGGATTTACCAAAGGGAAAACTGGATCCGGGAGAGACCCTTGAAGAATGTGCCCTTCGGGAAGTAGAGGAGGAGACAGGTGTGGGACAACTGGTGCTGAAAAAATTTCTTTTGACTACTCTTCACGAATATGAAGAACTCGGCAAAGTGATTGAGAAAAAAACTCACTGGTATCATATGACGACGTCGAGCCATCAACAGTTGATCCCAGAGGTGGAAGAAGACATCACAGAATTAAGATGGATTGTTCCCGACAATTTTGGAATCGTGCAGAGAAATACGTATCCGGCTATTGTTGAAGTGCTCAGAGCGGGAGGCCTTTTAGTATGAGAGTATGAGAGTATGGGAGTGAAATGCGGTAATAATTTTATAGAGCTGTTTTCCGTTAATAATTTTGAATTTCACTCCCATATTCCCATACTCTCATACTAAACCGAAGGTTGCTTCCTTTTAACAAACACCGTCAGCCGGCTTACGCAGACAAGCTTTTCATTCTTATCAATGATCTTGACATCCCATACATGAGAAGACAGGCCGATATGCAATGGAATCGCTGTAGCGGTTACAAAGCCATCTTTTACACTGCGCAGATGATTGGCATTGATCTCCACTCCAACACAATAGAATTGTTCCGGATCGACTACCATAATGGAACCCACGCTGCCAATGGTTTCTGAAAGAGTAGCCGATGCTCCTCCATGCAACAGTCCGTAAGCCTGCCGGGTACGGTTATCAACGGGCATCGTGGCCTTGAGATAATTTTCTCCGACTTCAATAAATTTAATTCCAATTAATTCATTTATGGTATTGGCTGCAAACAGGTTCAGCTTACCAATATCCCAGTCTTTCTTAAACCAAATCGACATATCCTTCATTTTATTTTAAAACCGTATTTGCATTAGTTGACCGCTGACTAATTCACTTTCCTACTTCCACATTAGTTTTAGGCTTTAGGCGTTAAGCTTTAGGCTTTTTAAGGGAATCTGAAACAACCTGGGGCAAAAACTGCGTCACATCGCCTCCATTACGAAGCACATCACGCACGAGGGTTGAGGCTACGGAAGTATATTGGGGAAGACAGGTGAGAAAAACAGTTTCAATCTGAAAATCCAGACTCCGGTTCATGTCTGCAATGGCTTTTTCATATTCAAAATCGTTCACATAGCGGATACCACGAATAATATAATGAGCGCCGACCTGTTGACAACATTTAATTGTTAACCCATCATATAAAACTGCTTCCACCCGTGGGTTGTTTTTATAAATTTCTCTAAGCCAGGCAATCCTTTGTTCTTCTGAAAACATCGGCAGTTTGTTTACATTCCGCCCGATACCGATAACCACTTTATCAAACAAACCCAGTGAACGGTTGATTATATCAACATGTCCGATGGTTATCGGATCAAAAGTGCCAGGAAAAACTGCGATCCGTTGCATACGATTATTTGAAGGATTATAGATTAGTTGATTTACCCGCCAGTAAATACAGAACTGCCATGCGTACCGCTACGCCATTTTCTACCTGCTGCAGGATGATGGACTGTTTACTGTCCGCTACATCACTATCCAGTTCAACACCCCGGTTGATAGGACCCGGATGCATAATCACAATCTCCTTTGATAATCCATCCAGCAGTTTCCGGTTGATGCCATAAGCCAGACTATACTCCCTTAATGAAGAAAATAATACCTGGTTCTGTCTTTCCAGCTGAATCCGTAATACATTGGCAACATCGCACCATTCCAGGGCCCTGCGAAGGTTATATTCCACTGGAATGCCAAATGCCTCGGTTATGTGTATTGGAATAAGTGTCGGGGGGCCCGCAACCATCACTTCAGCACCCATTTTCTTGAGAAGGTAGATATTACTTAATGCTACGCGGGAATGCATGATATCGCCAATGATCGCTACTTTTTTTCCTTCAAGTGAACCGAGTTTTTCTCTAATGGAAAAAGCATCCAGTAAAGCCTGGGTGGGATGTTCGTTTATACCATCACCAGCGTTTACGATGGCCGCCGGAATATGTTTGGCCAGGAAATGTGGTGCGCCGCTAGCACTATGACGCATTACCACCATATCCACCTTCATGGAAAGGATATTATTTACAGTATCTAATAGGCTTTCACCTTTTGAAACGGAAGATCCCGATGCTGTAAAATTGATGGTATCTGCGGAAAGTCTCTTTTCCGCCAGTTCAAATGATATTCGGGTACGGGTGGAGTTTTCGTAAAACAGATTTACAATAGTTACATCGCGAAGAGTGGGAACTTTTTTGATTGGTCTTTGAAGAACTTCCTTAAACTGCGTGGCAGTATCTAAAATAGTCTGGATGTCGGAAGTTTGTAAATCTCGAATGCCAAGAAGGTGTTTGGTACTGAGTTGCATTAAAAGTCAAAGTTATATTTTCGCGGTCACACTCCAAAACAATTTAAGCGGGAGGCTCGAGGTATGAAGCCGGAGGCTCTAAGCTTTTGAATATAAACAAGTCCATTGCATTAATATAGATGAAGAGCTTCACGCCTCAGGCCTCATGCTCACAAAAGAACTACTTCCTCCGTTCCATCCCTTTCTTTCCATAAAACTTTCACACGTTGCGTGATGATGGTGTCTATGGAACGGCCGACAAAATCGGCCTGGATGGGCACTTCACGGCTAAATCGGCGGTCAATTAATATACAAAGCTCCACTTTAGCCGGTCTGCCAAATGCCAGGAGGGCATCCATGGAAGCCCGAATGGTTCTGCCGGTATATAAAACATCATCTACCAGGATCACGGTTTTATTTTCCACGCTGAAAAGCATGTCTGTGGGGTTCAGAGTATGAAGACCCTGGCGGACATCATCCCGGTAAAACGTATTGTCGAGTTTACCATAGGTAATTTTTGCCGGTTTGATCTGGTCGTTGATTTGCTGAACGATTCGGTCAGAAAAAAAAATCCCTCTCGGTTGTATACCGATGATCACGAGATCCTGGTAACTAAGATGATTTTCGAGGAGTTGATGACTCAACCGCTGGATAGTGATACCGAGTTCTTTTTCAGTCAGAATCGTCTTCAATCAGAATATTTTTATAAAAATAACGAATGCGTCATGCTTCTGCTAAAAAAGGATATTCGTACCCGGTAGGCGGATCAAAAGTTTCCTTAATGGTACGCGCACTCAGCCACCGATACAGATTTAAAATGGATCCAGCCTTATCATTGGTTCCGCTGCCCCTGGCACCGCCGAATGGCTGCTGGCCCACAACCGCGCCGGTTGGCTTATCGTTGATGTAAAAATTGCCTGCTGCGTGACGTAGTTTTTCCGAGGCGAATTCAATAGCCTGGCGGTTGGTGGAAATGACGGAACCAGTCAGTGCATAGTTGGATGTAGTATCCACCAGGTTTGTTGTTTCTTCAAATTTATTTTCATCGTACACATAAATGGTTAGAACGGGCCCGAATATCTCTTCTTTTAAAGTCACGTAATTTGGGTCTGTCGTTTCAATAACCGTTGGATAAATAAAATATCCTTTCGTTTTATCAGTTTTCCCGCCTGCTAAAATTTTTGCTTTCGGATCGGCTGCCGCCCGATCTATATAACCTTTGATTTTATCGAAACTTCTCTCATCAATAACGGCATTAACAAAATTGCTGAAATCCTCCACTGTACCAACTTTCAGACTTTGTAAAACGGCTGCTAACTTTTCTTTTATACGGCCTGCCAGGTTGGAAGGCAGATAGGCTCTTGATGCAGCGGAACATTTTTGCCCCTGAAATTCAAAGGCACCTCTTACCAGAGCGGTTACTACTACATCAATATCTGCTTCTCTGTGGACCAATACAAAATCCTTTCCACCAGTTTCTCCCACAATACGGGGATAGGATCTGTATTTGCTGATATTTTCACCTATATGTTTCCATATCTGGTTGAACACAGCGGTAGATCCGGTAAAATGAATACCGGCAAAATCGGGGTGACCGAAACAGATATCTCCGAGTTCCGGCCCATCAGCATAAACCAGGTTGATCACTCCGTTGGGCAATCCCGCTTCCTGCAGAATTCTCATAAACATATGGGCACTGAAAATTTGTGTATCTGCCGGTTTCCAAACCACAGTATTTCCGCATAAGGCAGCTGAAGTTGGAAGGTTTCCACCAATGGCAGAAAAATTAAAGGGTGTAATTGCCAGTACAAAACCTTCCAGAGACCGAAATTCCAAACGGTTATGGATACCCGGTGAACTAATGGGTTGCTGCCTGTATATTTCGCTCAGGTAGTGTACATTAAATCTCAGAAAATCAATAAGTTCACATGCACTGTCAATTTCAGCCTGATAAGCATTTTTACTTTGTCCCAGCATTGTTGATGCGTTCATCAGGTACCGGTATTTTCCAGCCAACAGGTCGGCTGCTTTTAGAAAAACAGCGGCGCGGTTTTCCCAGTTCATGGCTTCCCAGGAAGGTTTTGCCTTTAGGGCTGAATCAATAGCCTGCCTTACCTCTTCTTTTGTAGACCGGTGAAAATATCCAATGATATGAGAAAGCTCATGGGGCGGGCGCATTTTTATTTTGTTACCGGAACGAACTTCTTTTCCATTAATGACGGAAGGAATATCATGCTCTGTTGATTTCAATTCACCAAGCGCCTGTTTCAATAATTTTTTTTCGGGGGAACCGGGCCCATAAGATTTGACCGGTTCATTTATGGGGAGGGGATAGTTGAAATAACCTAGATTCATAATTAAAAATTAAGCAGTTTCTTTTTCAGACATCAGGTACGCCTTAATAAACCCATCCAGTTCTCCATCCATCACGGGTTGAATGTTTCCTGTTTCATAACCGGTCCGGTGATCCTTTATCATTTTATATGGATGAAAAACATAGGAACGAATTTGCGATCCCCACTCTATTTTTTTCTTACTCGCGTTATTGGCGTTTTTTATAGCTTCCCGTTTACGCATTTCTTCTTCGTATAAGCGGCTTTTTAGCATGGCCATCGCCTTTTCCCGGTTTTCTCCCTGGGTGCGGGCCTGCTGGCATTCTACGATAATACCACTGGGTTTATGTGTGAGCCTTACTGCCGTTTCTACTTTGTTTACGTTTTGTCCGCCCGCGCCACCGCTTCTGAAAAACGCCCATTCTATATCCGCCGGATTCACTTCTATTTCTATCGTATCATCAATTAGCGGATAAACATATACAGACGCGAATGAAGTATGTCGTCTTGCGTTACTGTCGAAGGGTGAGATACGAACGAGACGATGTACGCCACTTTCTGCTTTTAAAAACCCGTAAGCGAAAGGGCCATCAAACTGCAGGGTCACGCTTTTAATACCGGCGGATTCGCCATCCTGAAAATCGAGTTCGGTAACAGACCATCCCTGTTTTTCCCCATACATGCGATACATACGCATCAGCATTTCTGCCCAATCCTGGCTTTCCGTACCACCTGCACCGGAATTGATTTGTAGCACGGCTGGTAATTCATCCTCCGGTTCATTGAGAGTTGATTTGAACTCGGCTTCATCAATCAGTTCGAGGGATTTTTCATATGCAGCGCGGGTTTCTTCTTCTGTCGCTTCACCTGCTTTCCAGAATTCCATCAGTACGGCGAAATCTTCTATAGCTGCTTCAACAGCCTGATACAGTTTCAGCCAATACTCATTTACTTTAATATTCTTGAGAATGGCGGTTGCCCGTTCATTATCTTCCCAGAATCCTGAACTGCCTGTTAATTGTCTTTCTTCATTGATTTTAATCTGACGGTTCTCGACGTCAAAGAAACCTCCTCAGTCCGCTCAGCCGGGACCTCATATCGATAAGCTTTTCCTGTGTCATAGGGACGCAAGTTAAAGATTCATTTACAAATGGGAAAGTAAGATGGAATAAAAAACCCTTCCGGAAAAAACCGGAAGGGTTCTGATGAAAAGCCCAGTTAAAGCCTGCTTTTTTCCCTGTTGGATTCCTGATAGGAATTGAACCATTTTTTTAATTCGTCTTTTGATTTTCCTGTTTTTTTCTGCAGACGACCAAGCAATTCATCTTCCTTTCCTTCTTCATATTTCAGGTCGTCATCGGTCAGATTGCCATAGGCTTGTTTTAATTTACCTTTCACCGTGTTCCATGTTCCTTTCACAATTAAATTGTCCATAATATTTAATTTTATACCTGAATCGTTTCAATCTTCATGCCACCGGCCATACTAAAATAAAGCTTTAACATAAAAAAATATGATCACTGATTTTCGTTCCGATACAGTTACAAAACCAACACCGGGCATGCTGGAAGCCATGATGAATGCGGATGTCGGAGATGATGTTTTCGGAGAAGATCCGACCGTCAACTACCTGGAAAAAAAGATGTCGGAAACTTTTAACATGGAGGCAGCTCTCTGGTGCGCCAGTGGTACTTTGTCGAACCAGGTTGCCATTGCCAGTCACACGAGACCCGGAGATGAAGTGATCTGTGAACAGGAATCCCATGTATACTATTATGAAGGCGGAGGCATCGCCTACAATGCGGGCTGCCAGGCGAGAACATTGGCGGGTGAAAGGGGAAGAATAAATGCCGGCCAGGTTTTGAAATCCATCAATCCGGATGATGTACACCGGGCTCATAGTTCACTGGTCTGCCTGGAAAACACCTCAAACCGGGGAGGAGGAAGTTGTTATGATATGGAAGAAATAAAAAAAATCAGGGATGTTTGCGATGAACATAATCTGATACTGCACCTCGACGGTGCACGTTTATACAATGCACTGGTGGCGAAAAATGAAAAAACCGCTGACTACGGAAAACTCTTTAATAGCATATCTGTATGTTTTAATAAGGGATTGGGATGTCCGGCAGGCAGTATGTTGCTGGGTACGGAAAAATTCATACGGCAGGCCAGGAGGGTACGAAAAGTATTTGGAGGCGGCATGCGACAGGCGGGATTCCTGGCAGCCACCGCTTTATACGCGTTGGATCATCATGTAGCAAGACTTGCCAGCGATCACCAGCACGCCAAAAGAATCGGCGAAGCGCTGCAAAAACATCCCCTGGTGAAAATGGTGCTGCCGGTGGAAACGAACCTGGTTATTTTTGAGTTAATTGATGGAAAGGACCCAAAAGTATTTATAGCCTCCTTGAAGGAAAAAGGAATTCTTTTACTGACGATATCGGATAAACGTCTGCGTATCGTAACACATCTGGACGTAAGCAACGATATGGTAGACTATTTTTTAAAAACCCTTATCAATATTAAAACGCTTTAAGCTTTGCGCATTACGCTTAAATAACGTACCATTTTGAGTTTGCATCTTTTGCATAAGAAAGACCATTACTCATTACATGCATTTCACGATGATTCTCCGTATCCTTCACCAGATGTTTTTCATAAACCCGTATTCCATTATTTTCGCGGGTCAGATAAATGACCAGGGCAGTAATGGACGGAGAAACATCCTGCAACAACATTTCATCGCTTTCTTTAACAAAGGCCTGACTCATAAAGATGTTTTTAAAATGTGAATTCAATCCTCAACCATTAACAACATTCAAACCTTAATTTTGTTATCAAACAAAAAGCCAACCCTTCCCCATGTTCCCAAATATTTCCCCTGTAGAAACCCTGGCCTGGAAAAAACTGCAGACTGATCAGCAGTTTCTGAAAGGAATCCAGATGAAAAGCCTGTTTACCGAAGACAAGGAAAGATTCCAGCGATATTCTGTCATATTTGGGGATATTCTATTTGACTATTCAAAAAACCTGTTAAATGCGGAAACTTTTTCACACTTGCTGGATCTGGCGGCAGAATGTAAAGTCTGGGAAGCTCAGCAGGCCATGTTTTCGGGTGAAAAAATAAACAATACGGAAAACCGTTCCGTTTTGCACACGGCACTGAGGAATTTTTCTGGCGAACCCGTCTATTCCGACGGTAAGGATGTGATGCCTGAAGTAATGCAGGAACTGGAGCATATGAAATCTTTCAGCCAGAAAATTCATTCAGGTGAATGGCGTGGATATAGTGGTAAACCCATCAGGAACATCGTTAATATTGGTATCGGGGGCAGCGATCTTGGACCAGTAATGGTAACTGAAGCCCTTAAACACTATTGGATTGAAGGCATGGAAGCTTATTTTGTTTCCAATGTGGATGCTACTCAAATTGTAGAAACATTAAAAAAAATTAACCCGGAAGAAACCCTTTTTCTGATAGCTTCCAAGACTTTTACCACGCAGGAAACCATGACCAACGCTTTTAGCGCGAGGGACTGGTTTTTAAAATCCGCCAGGGATGAAGCACATATCGCCAGACATTTTGTGGCGCTTTCTACAAACGAGACTGAAGTTGTAAAATTCGGAATCGACCGTTCCAATATGTTTGTTTTCTGGGATTGGGTGGGGGGAAGGTATTCTCTCTGGAGTGCTATCGGACTTTCGATCGTGTTGATGATCGGATATACCCGTTTTGAAGAAATGCTGCAGGGCGCACATGCTGCAGACAAGCATTTCAAAAATACAGCATTCGAAAAAAATATCCCGGTTATCATGGCTCTGCTGGGAATCTGGTACCGCAATTTCTTCGGCTCCCAAACAGAAGCCATACTGGCATATGATCAGTATATGCACCGTTTTGCTGCCTATTTTCAACAGGGAAATATGGAAAGTAATGGTAAATCTGTGGACCGGAACGGCATCCCGGTTACCTATTCAACCGGACCCGTGGTATGGGGAGAACCCGGAACCAACGGGCAACACGCCTTCTATCAGCTTATACATCAGGGAACCGTTCTGGTGCCCTGTGATTTCATTGCTCCTGCGATCAGCCATAATCCTCTTAGCGATCATCATCAAAAATTATTATCGAATTTTTTTGCACAGACAGAGGCCCTGATGAATGGAAGAAGTCCCGAAGAATTGCTGGCAGCCAATATAAAACCTGAACTAATACCTTTTAGATTTTTTAGTGGAAACCGGCCGACTAATTCTTTCTTTATTAAAGCCATCACCCCATATACCCTTGGCCAGCTTATTGCACTTTATGAGCATAAGATATTCGTTCAGGGTGTTATCTGGAATATCTACTCATTTGATCAATGGGGCGTGGAACTGGGCAAGGAACTGGCAGGCAGGATACTTCCTGAATTGAAAAATGGCGAAGAAACCTCTTCCCATGACGGGTCTACAAATGGCCTGATAAACTGGTACAAAAAAATCAGTTTTTAACAGGAATATTTTAAAATAAAGACTCTCTAATAGCGTTTTGATTCAACGAATGAGTAATATCTGTTCGACAATCTACATCCCTATGCAAATTTCTCCGAAGACAGCCGGAAAACCAGGCATTCTTAAGAAGCAGTTTATTATTGTACTGTTCTCCGTTCTTGCCGGAATTACCGGTTTATATTTCTACCGGGCTTTTGGCTCCGGAAACCTTTTTCACCGCAATTCCAACGAACTACTCGCCAATGTCAAAGATACCGTCGGAAATAAGGATTCTTCCCAATTGGTAAATCTCCGGCCTACCGTGCTGGACACTCTCAAGTACGATCAGTTAAACCATGCACTAAGTAATGGGGATAGCTCAGGTCGCTGGCCCGTTAAATTGCAATATCCGCTGCCGGGTGCAGTTTTTCCATTTAACCGTGTGATTGCATTTTATGGCAACTTTTACTCGAAAAAGATGGGAGTTCTGGGAGAATATCCTACAGATACCATGTTCGCCAAGCTCAGTGCAGAATTAAAAAAATGGCAGGCTGCGGATTCTACAGTGCCTGTTCGGCCTGCTTTGCATTATATTGCTGTTACCGCCCAGGGTTATCCTGGTAAAGGAGATAAATACCGCTTGCGGATGCCATACAAGCAGATAGATTCTGTAATCCGGATGGCAGCCAGAATCAATGCCCTGGTTTTCCTGGATATTCAGGTTGGAATGAGTACAGTTCAGGATGAAGTTCCTCTGCTGGAGCCTTATTTGAAAATGCCGCAGGTTCACCTGGGAATAGATCCGGAATTTTCTATGAAAACGGGTAAAAAACCAGGTTCAGTTATAGGAACTATGAATGATTCCGATATCAACTTTACCATCCGGTATCTTTCAAATCTCGCTAAGGCTAACCAACTTCCGCCTAAAATATTGGTCGTTCACCGCTTTACTCAGGCCATGATCAGGAATTATAAAAACATTAAACCGACACCAGAAGTGCAGGTTGTTATCGATATGGATGGCTGGGGTGCAAAGTCCAGGAAACTGACAACATACCGGGAGTATGTTTCCAGAGAACCGGTTCAGTTTACTGGTTTCAAATTATTCTATAAAAACGATTACAGGGAACCCGGAAGCAGTATGATGACACCTGCAGAAGTGCTGAAATTGAAACCGAGGCCTGTTTACATACAATACCAATAAAGCTGGTAGCTTGAAGCGCGAGGCCCGGGGATCAGTGTGGTAATTATGTAAATGTATTGCCCGTGTGCCGACGCGGAAGCTTTGGCGCGAGCGTCCGGAACTTCAGCGCAGGCGAATAGGATGTAAGGATTCGAAATTGAATATGGTAATCATAATTTGAAAATATGGCGCTGTCGACATTTAACTGTCATCGGTCATCCGTCATCGAAGAAGGTTATGGCCTTAAGCCTAAGCTTCACGCCCCAAGCCTCAGTGGAGCAGCATACGGACAACGACATATCCTACTATTGTAAGGAGGAGGATAATAATAATCGCCCAGTAAGTCCAGGATAATTCGTCGATAGATCTTCTTTTCTTATGCGTTTTCTTATGAGATAGCCGGTGATGCATCTGTTTGTTCAATTGGTCTAAAACAGATTCCAGTTGTTTCGTATCATTTAATTGGGCGAGACCTTCTGATGCATCAGAAAGAAATTCAGCGGGTAATTGTTCCCTAAAGCGGTTTAAATCCTTATCCGCCATAATCGCCCGCAAATGACTGTCAAGCGAAGATGGCAGTTTGTTGTCACCCGGATTTATATCGTCTTTTTCTTCTTTCATGGTTATTCTTCCAGATTATCTAATTTCTTTTCCAGTAATAAACGCAGGTTTCTCTTCCCATTCTGTATATAACTTTTTACTTGCAAATGACTAAAGCCGGTTTCAGATGCAATAGCCTGGTAGGATTTTTTTTCCAGGTAAAACATCCGGATGCAGCTTTTTTGTTCCGGGTTCAGGTGCTGCAATGCTTCTGCCAGGTTATTTAAAAGGGTTTCGTTTTTTAGTGGGTCAGGATCATATGATTCGGAAACGGGCTCAGCAACCAGGTCAACGGACATCCCGTGCCGCTGGTTTCTTAACTGCATCAGGCAGTGGTTTTTTGCGATCATATAAAGCCACGATCCGAAATAGGTGACTTCATATTTATGCAATTCCGTAATGGCCTTTAAAAAAATCTGTTGCACGGCATCCCTGGCCTCCTCCGGGTTTTTCAGGTACTTCATCGATACACCATATAATAACATGGTGTATCGCTCTAACAGGGTTCCCAGCCATTCATTGTTGTGATCAGCGTAAAAATGCCTTAATATTTCCTGATCGGTCAACCGGGTATATGAAGTAGGATTCACGGTAATAAATCAGCTTTCATATGAGATGCAGAAACCTTTGATTTACATATTACGCTTAAAGCCCAAAGCCTAAAGCCTAAAGCCTAAAACTTCTTTTTAGGTTCGGGAAACAAATTTTATGATTAGTCAAAAAACAATAGTTTTTAGCTTTAGGCTTTAGGCGTTAAGCTTTTTCACCAAATTCCTGTTTGTAAAATGCAATGGCATTTTCAATCACTTTCAATGCCATGGTTTTATCCTGGAATTCTTCCACTTTAACCGCTTTGTTTTCCAGCTTTTTATACTCTTCAAAGAAGTGTCTCAGTTCATCAAAAAAATGCTTGGGCAGTTCTTCTATATTATTATAATGGTTTACACCCGGATCTTTGGCTGCTACCGCAATGATTTTATCGTCCCCATCGCCATTGTCAATCATTTGCATTACACCCAGCACTTTAGCTTCCATCAGACATAAAGGCACTACGGGCAGTGAGGTAATCACCAGGATATCCAGAGGATCCTTGTCATCTCCGTAGGTTTGTGGTATAAAGCCATAATTGACCGGGTAGTAAAATGAAGAATAAATAACCCTGTCCAATTTTAGTAATCCGCTTTCCTTGTCAATTTCATATTTGGCGCGTGCGCCCTGGGGAATTTCTATTATAGCATTTACGATTCGTGGAGCATGGCTTCCATAGGGGACTCCGTGCCAGGGATGTGAAACATTCATCTTATTCATAAGTTGGGTTGAGGTCACAAACCTACTCATTCAGCATCATAGCACAAAGCGAAGGAAGACTGTGATTTAATGTTTTGCGTTCAGGATCTCTTTAAGATCTACCAGCCATTCCCCGTTCCTGCGCACAATGTGAACCGTAGTGGTGTCTTTTCGAAAACTGTTGGAAAAAGTGTAAGTCGTTACAGAATCATTTATCGTCTTTATATTCATCGCGATAATGCTGGCTTCCCGGTAGTTCTGCCGGGTATCCCTGTCCAGTTTATCAAAATCCTGCTGCCACTTATTGATCAACAGAAGGTTCACGGAATCATTCAGCAGGTAAAACCGGGCTTTTTCATAATCCCCGTCTAGAGATGCACGTATGAATTGGCGACCTGCGTCCTGGGCATCTTCAGCCGGAGTAAATGTTTTTCCCGCGTGACAGGCGATCATAAAAATAAGCAGGCAACAAGCCAGAATGGTTTTCAATGGAATTATTTATTTAATAATAGGGAGCTACATAACCGATGATGGTCAGCGATCATTTCCTCCCTGTTCAGTCAACTTGTCTTTTTCGTATGCTTTAATGATTGCTTTGACCAGTCGATGTCTGACAACATCTTCTTCATCCAGCTCAATATGGGAAATACCATCGATTCCCTTCAGGATATAAAGGGCTTTGGCTAATCCGCTCTTTTGGTTCTTCGGCAGGTCAATCTGTGTCAGGTCACCTGTGATGATCGCTTTGGCACTGGCACCAATACGTGTCAGGAACATTTTTAATTGCAGATCGGTAGCGTTCTGGGCCTCATCCAAAATGATAAACGCATTGTCAAGTGTTCGTCCCCGCATGTAAGCGAGTGGTGCAATTTCAATTGTTCGTGTGGTCATATAGTATCCGAGCTTGTCGGCTGGAATCATATCATCCAGGGCATCGTATAAGGGGCGCAGGTAGGGATCAATTTTTTCTTTAAGGTCACCAGGAAGGAACCCCAGGTTTTCACCGGCTTCTACTGCCGGGCGTGTGAGAATAATTTTTTTAACCATCTTATTTTTCAAAGCCCTTACCGCCATCGCAACAGCAGTATAGGTTTTTCCGGTTCCGGCGGGCCCGATTGCAAAAACAATATCATTCCTTTCCGAGGCGGTAACCAGTTTTTTCTGATTGACCGTTCTGGCGCGAACGGTTTTTCCATTTGGGCCAAATACCAGGATATCATTCGGGTTCCTGTCCACAAAATGATCCACTGTCTCGGCATCGTCACCGCCAAGAATCTGGTTAAAGTAGTTTTCCGTCAGGCTTCCGTTACGTTCGAGGTACTGGAGAAGGAGATCTATTTTCTCTTTTGCGTTTTCTACCTGTTCAGGTGCTCCGCTTAATTTGATTTGTGTTCCGCGGGAAAGAATTTTTAAAAGTGGGAATTTTTTTTTAAGGATATCTAGTTTGCCGTTGTTAACTCCAAAAAATTCGATCGGGTTAACAGTTTCAAGGTTGATGATCGTTTCAGTCAATTCAGAGAATTTTAAGTTTTCAAATGAGGTTTCTACAGCATCATCCGACGCATCCAATCAAATTTAATAGTTTATGTGCATATTTCCGATAACTTACTTATTAACAGATTGTGCATTCAATTTGAGCATTTCAGCATAGGTCAGATTTTTTTCCATTGCCAAAATCGTTAGCCCGATTCTTTTTGCCTTCGTGCCGACGGTTTTAGCAGACTCAACCCATTTGCTGTAATACATCTGATGCGAGAGTGGCAGCGACCTGAATTTTTTTTCTGCTTTTGGTGAATCTGCAAAACATTCCATCAATTCTGCTGAAACTTTAAGCGGTTTCTTATCTTCTTCCAGGGTTAGTTTCAGCATAGCCCCTTTATTTTTATGAATTGCTTTTCGAATGCTGGCTTTTAGCGGTAAAATAAATTCTCCATTACCCATGGGAAGAAGGGCTTGTTGGGAAATGGAATAATTATCCAGTTTTCCTTTTACACGAAATGATTTTTTAAAGCCGGGCTTTAACTGATCAGCAATATCTGCAGGAATAGTAACATATGACCACCCGGTCTTCTCACCCTGCTCTGCGAATTGTAATATAGTAGCGGTAAATTGAACCATTCAAATCGAAGATCGCCACGATAAATATAAGAGAAAGCCGTGATCAGGAAACCCTGAGTTCTTCTTCGATAGCTTCTTTATAGCGGGGACTGTAGTTTTTAACCCAGTCTGGAATTGGATTGTCTGTTGCGATATACCATTCATTTCCTTCTTTCCGCATTTTGAACATAATACGGTTTCCGCGGTCATCACTTACATCGACTGTAAATAATTCTTCATGTAGACCATTCACTTTTCTGAAATTGAATTCCCTTAAATGGCCTTCTGCTTTTATGAGCTTAGTAAACTGGATGTTGCGGTTGAATTGTACAAGCATAATGGAGGAGTTAAGTTCATATGAACAATATTCGTGCTATAAATTGATAAGAGATTATTAATTTAAAGGCCATTTATCCACATGAACCTATTTTTGCCGGATGGAAGAGGAGGTCTTTATTTCTATCTGCATACCGGCATATAAAAATGTTTCGTTTCTCAAAAGGCTCCTGGATTCGATTCAAATTCAGACATACCGCCATTTTGAAGTAGTGGTTACGGACGACAGTCCTGATAATGAGGTGTTTGAATTGTGTAGTACGCATTCCCTGAAAGATTCGCTCCGGTATTTTAAAAATGACAAAAATCTGGGAACACCGGAGAACTGGAACGAAAGCATGCGCCGGGCAAGGGGGGAATGGATCAAACTGATGCACGACGATGACTGGTTTGGCGTTCCTGAAGCATTGATCATTTTTGCGAACTCAATTAGGCAGCATCCGGAAGCCACTTTCTTTTTTTCCGCATACACGAATGTTTATCTGGAGCGGAATTCATTTGAAGAAGTCCATATATCCGGGAAATGGCGGAAATACCTTGCTAAAGACCCAAAATCTCTGCTATCCAGTAACCGGATCGGACCACCAAGCGTTATAATTCATAAATTAAGCCCCGGTATTTTCTATGATCCGGCCTTTAAATGGCTTGTGGATATCGATTTTTATATCCGTTTACTTGAAAACACGCCGGTTGTGTATATCCCGGAAACCCTCGTCAAAGTCGGATTGGGTAATGACCAGGTCACCCAAAAGGTTTTTAGAAATCCTACTGTTGAAATTCCTGAAAATCTATGTTTATTGGACAAAATCGGAATCCGCAGTCTCAAAAACATAGTCGTTTATGATGCGTTTTGGCGATTCATCCGGAATATGAATCTACGGTCCATTTCCCAGGTCCGGGCGGCCGGTTATGATAAACCTGTTCCGGCGATCATTTCATCCATGATCAGGATTCAGTCTTTCATCCCGAAAGCAATATTAAAAACCGGTATCTTTTCAAAATCCTTCATGTTCCTTCATTACCTTTTTAATTACAGCAAACTGACCCGTGGTTAAGTTATCCATCATCATTATTAATTATAAGAGTGTCGATCTGATCCGGGATTGTCTGGCTTCCATTTATGCATCTAAACTGTCCGTTTCGTTTGAAATCATTATAGTAAATAATGACAAAGCATTTGATCAGTATAATCCTTTATTGCCTGATTTTCCTGAATTGCGTTGGATAAACATGCGTTATAACGCCGGATTTGCCAGGGCAAACAATGAAGGCATCCGTCAGGCGAGGGCAGAAGTGATTTTATTATTGAATCCGGATACGATTGTTCCCGAAAATGCGATGGATAGCTGTTTTCAGCAGTTTGCCGGGTCGGAATATGTCGCCTGCGGGGTACAACTTCTCAATGAAGATTCAACTCCCCAGATTTCAGGCAATTATTTTGTTCCGGGCGGATTGAACTATCTACTGCCATTGCCATACACAGGAAAATTAGTCAGGGCTCTTGGAAAATTTTTTTCAATCGAGGCACCTCATGTCGCCGATTCCAGGGAATTAGTAGAAGTGGACTGGATCAATGGCGCCTTTTTAATGGTAAAGCAACCTGCCATCAGAAAAGCGGGCCTGATGGATGAAGATTTTTTTCTTTATTCTGAAGAAGCGGAATGGTGTGCCCGGTTAAAGAAAACCGGAAAGCTCTGCATTTTCGGAAACGTGAAGGTATTTCACCTCCAGGGGATATCTTCAAATGAAGCATTTTCTTCTGCCGGCAAAGGATATTATAATCTTTTCGACAAAAAGGGAAAACAGATTATTCTTTCAAACCTGGTCAGAATCAGGAAACAATATGGATTATGGTGGTTTCTCTTCATTTTATTCATCTACAGTATGACCATTCCTGTATTCTTCACGGGAGTGGTTTTGTCGGGTTTTCCCCCGAAATCCGACAGATTATACCATTACAGTGATTTTAAGGGATTCTGCCTGAATGTTGCTTATTTATGGTCAAAAACGCTTAAAATTATTTTAAACAAACCCTACTTCTACAAAGCCGTCTAATAACCCTTCTATTCTTTTGATTATCTGTTGATTAAATAGGTTTATATATATATTTGAATTTTAACGTTATAAGTATATTTTTACTCCCAATCCTCTAAACAAATATCTGACATGAAACCTATTCTCCTGTTCTTACTTTGCGGATCCCTGATCATATTCAGTACAACAAATTGTACAAAATCTACCGACACTATACACGATACCGTAACCCTGCATAAAACTGACACGGTGACCATTCATAAAACAGACACTTTATACCATGGTGATACACTGATCATCACGCTTACCTTACAACCTGGCATCGATGAAGGCCAGAATACGCTTGTTACCAGTGACCTTTACGCCACATTTAATCTGAATGCGAATCCGGATTTATACGCCGGCACCTGGACTTATGCCGGACAGGGAGGCGGAACAGGGATCGGAAGAACTTATCTAAAATTTATCGGTTTAGATGGAATGCCAGACAGTGCAACCATTATCTCGGCCAAACTTTCATTATACGGAATCAGTGCAGGTACGGCTGCGCCTCAGGGAAATTCAATCGGTATCGACAATTCGGTCTGGATTCAACGCCTGACTACTGACTGGAACCCGGATTCTGTGACCTGGAATTCAAAACCTACCTCCGTTGATTTGAATGAGGCGACCATTCCGGCTTCCGCTACTGTCTGGAATAATGATGCTTTAAACATAGATGTAACTGCTTTAGTAAATGATCTTCTAAATGATAATAACTACGGATTTGCGCTTCAGGGTAAAACCGAGCAGATTTATCGAAGTATATCATTTGCTAGCTGCAAAGTGGCTGATGCCACCAAACGACCCAAACTGGTGGTCGTATACGAGATATACAAACATCACAGTATATAAATATTTGAACCCGGTTTTAACCGGGTTTTTTTATTCATTCATTATATCACCTAATTTTCCATTTTATTTAATCAGATGTAATCAATGAATCGTTATTTCAATGAATAAAAAATTTCAGTATGGAAATGAAACGCTTACAATACTAAAAGTCATTCAGCTGGCTGAAGGAAAGATGCAGGGTACGTTGCCGGAGGAAACACTTGTCAAAATCCGGAGAAGTCAGCAACATGTATCGGATATTGTTTCAGATAATAAAACAGTGTATGGCATCAATACGGGCTTCGGTGTCCTGGCTAATACGCATATCTCCGCAGAAGACACGAAAACACTCCAGCACAAAATCCTGCAGAGTCACAGCGTGGGTGTGGGAAAACCGATCAGTCCATTCCTGTCGAAGATCATGATGATAACCAAAGTGCATTCGCTGGCACAGGGTTATTCAGGTGTACAGGTTGAAACCCTGGAAAGGATCTGCTGGTTTATAGATCAGGATATTTGTCCTGTGGTTCCTGAAAAAGGTTCAGTCGGAGCTTCCGGCGACCTGGCGCCACTGGCCCATCTTTTTCTTCCATTAATTGGTTTGGGTGAAGTGTGGGTAAAAGGAAAAATATTTGCCAGTGCAGATATACTTGCTGAACGAGGGCTCAAGCCATTACAACTCGGTCCGAAAGAAGGACTTGCTTTGATCAACGGTACCCAATTTATACTTGCCTACGCAGTTGCCAATTTGCAAAGAATGCATTTCTGTCTGGAGTCCGCTGACCTGATCGGAGCGATGAGTCTCGAGGCGCTGACAGGAACCAAATCGCCCTTTGACGAAAGATTGCATGCACTCCGTCCATACAAAGGAAATCAACTCGTGGCCCAGCGTCTGCGCAAACTATTATCTGGATCTGATATCATGCAAAGTCATGTGGATTGCGGACGTGTTCAGGATCCATATTCCCTGCGCTGTATGCCGCAGGTTCACGGAGCGAGCCGGAATGCCTGGTTGCATTTGAAGGAACTTACTAATATAGAGCTAAACTCCGTAACAGATAATCCATTGATTTTTTCTGCTGATGATACGATCAGTGGCGGAAATTTTCACGGTCAGCCATTAGCTATTCCGCTGGACTATGCTACGATCGCTGCTTCTGAGGCCGGAAATATATCAGATCGCAGATGTTATCTGTTACTTGAAGGAAAATGGGGGCTTCCGCTTTTGCTGATGAATGATGTGGGCCTGAACAGTGGATTTATGATTCCCCAGTATACGACGGCGGCGCTGGTGACGGAAAATAAAACGCTTTGTTTTCCTGCCAGTGCGGATAGTATCCCGACATCCCTCGGACAGGAGGATCACGTGAGTATGGGAAGTATCAGCGGTCGCAAACTGGAAATGGTATTGGAGAACCTGGAGTATATCCTGGCAATCGAGTTGTTGACAGCCTGTCAGGCTATAGAATTCCGTCGGCCCCTGAAAAGCAGTTCCATTCTGGAGCATGCACATGAATTCGTACGGCAACAGGTCAAGTTCGCCAATGAGGACAGGATATTTGCGGATGATATCCGGAAAATAAAGGCCATGATCGAATCCTTTAGTTTTATTCGTGAAGCAGATGCTTTTGCCATTTCCCAGGGAACAGATCTCAATAAGAATTACGGTGAATTTTCTCTGAATTAAGATTTGAATAGGATTTCATTTCCAGTCTGTTTCGTAGTGCGATCGTAGCCTACGATACCACTACGATGATTCATTGCTAAATTTGAGCCGGAGCTTTCATGATGGGTCAGATAAGAAACAGAAGAAAGATATCTAACAGGCACGCACTTTAATTTATAAAATATGCAACAAACGATAACCAGATACGATCCCGTCAAATATAAAACACCTACCGGTGCTGAATTGATTTGCAAAGGATGGATACAGGAAGCGGCCTATCGCATGCTGTTGAATAACCTGAATCCCGAAGTGGCTGAACGTCCCGATGAGCTGATCGTTTACGGCGGAAGGGGGAAAGCTGCCAGGAATTTCCAGGCACTGGACGACATCCTCGCAAATCTTAAGATTCTGGAGAACGATGAAACGCTATTGGTACAGAGCGGTAAGCCGGTAGCCCGTATGAAAACACATCCGGATGCGCCAAGGGTTCTTATATCCAATTCACAACTGGTTCCCAAATGGGCAACCTGGGAACATTTTGACGAGCTTGAGAAGAAAGGGCTGATGATGTACGGACAGATGACTGCCGGGTCATGGATCTATATCGGTTCTCAGGGAATTGTTCAGGGAACCTATGAAACCTATTCGGCTGCGGCTGATAAACATTTCGACGGAACGCTGCGGGGTACTTTAAATGTTACCGCCGGTCTGGGTGGCATGGGTGGCGCCCAACCCCTGGCCATTACTATGAATGAGGGAGTGGCCCTGATTGCAGAAGTGGAATGGTGGCGAATTGAAAAGAGACTTGAAACAAAATACCTGGATTATGGTATTCAGGATTTAGATGAAGCCATCGACTCGGCGGTAAAGGCAAAAAAAGATAAAAAAGCGGTTTCTATCGGTGTTCATTGCAATGCAGTTGATCTGCTTGAAAGATTATTGGAAAGAAATATCATTCCCGATACACTGACCGATCAAACCTCCGCACATGATCCCCTTATCGGGTACTGGCCGCATCAGGTAAGTGTTGAAGCGGCCAAGATCCTGCGCGAATCAAACCCCGATAAATATCTGGAGCTAGCTTATGAGTCCATGAAACTTCACGTGGAGAAAATGCTTGAACTTCAAAAAAGAGGTGCTGTCACATTTGACTATGGAAATAACTTACGGGCACGCGCACACGAAAAAGGATTAAAAAATGCATTTGATTTCCCCGGTTTCGTGCCAGCCTATATTCGTCCGCTGTTTTGTGAAGGCAAAGGGCCTTTTCGCTGGGTAGCGCTCAGCGGAAATCCACAGGACATTGCGGTTACAGACGAACTCATGGTAAATTTATTTCCTCAAAATCATTCGCTCCAGCGTTGGTTGAAGCTTGCCAGGGAAAAAATTTCCTTCCAGGGATTACCGGCCCGTATCTGCTGGCTGGGTCAGGGAGAAAGAGAAAAGGCAGGACTCGCATTCAATGACCTTGTCAGAAATAAAAAGGTAAATGCGCCCATTGTGATAGGACGGGATCACCTGGATACCGGATCCGTCGCCTCTCCAAACCGTGAAACAGAAGCCATGCTGGATGGCAGTGATGCTGTGGCGGACTGGCCCATATTAAATGCACTGGTCAATACGGCCGGCGGAGCCAGCTGGGTAAGCCTGCATCATGGGGGTGGGGTAGGTATGGGATACAGTATACATGCAGGTATGGTAATCGTGGCTGATGGTACAGATGCGGCAGCTGCCCGTCTTTCAAGAGTACTGCGAAATGATCCCGGGCTGGGTGTGATCCGTCACGCAGACGCTGGTTATGAGCTGGCGCAAAAAACGAAGACGGATTTTAAACTCGGATTATAATGCCCGGCATTCTGCTGACAAATATCAAACAACTCGTAAATGTCCGTGAAGATACCGGACCCCTCTGTGGATCAGAAATGGCGGAACTGCCGGCTATTGCGGATGCATGGTTACTCATTGAAGGAAATGAAATTGCCGGTTTTGGCAAAATGGATTCTCTAAAAAAAGATCTACCGAATATACCTGCCGAACAAATGGATTGCAGCGGCAGACTGGTAATGCCCTCCTGGTGCGACAGTCATACCCACCTTGTATTTGCTGGCAGTCGCGAAAACGAATTCGTTGATAAAATCCACGGTTTAAGTTATGAAGAAGTCAATGCCAGGGGCGGAGGTATATTGAATACCGTTCAAAAAATAAATGATATTTCAGAAGACGAATTGTTCAGGATATCCTGGGCAAGGCTTGAGGAAATTTCAAAACTGGGTACAGGAGCCGTCGAAATAAAAAGCGGTTATGGATTATCGGTAGCTGGTGAATTGAAAATGCTGCGTGTGATCCGAAAGCTGAAAGAAAAATCTTCGGTGCAAGTAAAATCTACTTTTCTTGGAGCACATACTTATCCCCTGGCATACCGGGAAGATCATGCAGCCTATATTAAAATGATCACAGAAGAGTTGCTGCCTGTAATTGCTAAAGAGAAGCTTGCAGACTATATCGACGTTTTTTGCGAAAAAGGTTTTTTTAACCCGGAAGAATCTGAAACTATCCTGAGGGCCGGAATGCGTCACGGTTTACAGGCTAAAATGCATGTAAATCAAATCCATGCCATCGGGGGAATCGAAACCGGAATTAATTTGAATGTTCTTTCAATGGATCACCTGGAAACAATGCCTCCGAATGATATGATCAAAATAAAAAATTCTGGATGGAAAGGGTTATGCACCTTGCTTCCCACAGCTGCATTTTTTCTACGAATGCCATTTCCTCCGGCCAGACATTTGCTGGAATCCGGTGCAGCGATTGCGCTGGCATCCGATTATAACCCGGGTTCTTCTCCGACAGGTAATATGAATCTTGTTGTAGCGCTCGCCTGTATTCAAATGAAATTATTACCTGAGGAAGCATGGAATGCAGGAACCACCAACGGCGCTTTTGCCATGGGCCTGGGAAGTTCACTGGGTACAATTACAAATGGCAAAATAGCCAATCTGATCATTACAAATCCAGTTCCGTCGTTAGCCTATCTGCCTTATCGCTTCGGAGCAAATCTTATCGATAAAGTAATACTCCGGGGTCGTTTCGTCGCCTAAGCTTTGTATATTGGGTATTATATCAGTGCTTATGCCCTTTATCCTTTCCCGCAAAAAAAAACCTGCAAATTTTATCGAATCAGTCAAAAGGCGCAGCACGGTGATTCATATCGGAGATAAAAAAGCGGGACTGGAATTTCTCATATCATTTTTTTCAACCATTCGTCCATCCAAAGGGAAAAAAGTTCCTTCCCAAAATCTGCAGAACCTGCTATCGGAGATGAGCGAGCATCCGATACTTTTATCAAATATTCATAACGCTCTGCTTTCTCAACTGGTACATACGGACCTTACTTCCGCACTCACTGAAAGCGGCATACCACTGGCAAACGGATTCTGGCAGGAATTTTTCGGTAGGCTCCGGCACAAAATTATCCCCACGCTTCAAAATGAAAATGATTTTTTATTTATTATCAACCGAATTTTTTATTACTCCGACGATTATAAATGGGTTGAGGCAATTCCCCATGTTTTATGGAAAGAATTTTTTGAAAATATAGGCCTCGCATTTTCGGTGGATGATAAACATATCCTTTTGCAACTGATGCAATCCCTTAAGATCCTTAGCGTGCAGGTTGCCAATCTGGGATTGGAAAAGGAAGTAAGGAAACATTTGACAATCGGGACCATTGATGAAAATCCTTTTCTGAATCAAACGGAGATGATCCGGAAAATTGAAAATGCATTTATTGCTGAAGATGATAAAGAACTGCGTGATGCAAGCGAAAGACTGCATTCACTGGTACGCCGTGGAATCGAATCCATTGAATTTATACGGCTGAATCATTCCGGCAGCGGAACCAGTATTCATCAAACATATATTCTGTTAATACTTAGTAATAAACTGGGACGGGTAGAATTGATCTCCGACATTCTAGATGGTAATTCAAAATTCAATTCAAATAATTTTATTTCATTCTTCAAGGTGATAGTGAGATATGAAAACACTAAAAACAGCATCCGCGAATTTCTTTCACTTTCTCTGGGTTATGTGGCTTACCAGATTGCCGAGCACAAAGGTTCGAAAGGAAGTCATTATATCACTACAACCAGAAAAGAATATAGGAAAATGATGTGGAGTGCCATGAAAGGTGGTGGTATCACCGCTTTCATCACGATCTTTAAGAATCTGCTGACGGCAGTTGAACTGCCCATATTCTGGCACGGGTTTGCATACAGCATGAATTATAGTATCGGATTTTTGCTCATTGATGCAACCGGATCAACACTCGCAACGAAACAACCGGCTTTCACGGCCAGTGCGGTAGCCAGTTCGCTAGATACTAAGGGAAATACTTATAAACCGAATTTATATAACCTGGCAGTAACTGTCGCCAGGGTATCCCGGAGCCAGATCGCATCATTTATAGGAAATCTTTTATTTGTTTTTCCCGGTACTTTCCTGCTCGCGTGGCTGTATGACGTCATTACAAAAACGAAAATTCTGGAAGGGGATAAAGCAATTGCTATGCTCGAGAGCCAGCATCCCTGGCATAGTCTTTCTTTGCTTTATGCCTGTAATACAGGCGTATTTCTTTTTTTAAGCGGAATTATCGCCGGGTACGTTCAAAATAAGATCCTTTATGGCCGGATAGGAGAAAGGTTAAAGAATCATCCCTGGTGGCGTTCTGCTGCTTCCCCCGAAAAACGTATGCGGCGGTCAAAATTTATTGAAAAAAATGCAGGTGCCGTGATCGGCAATATTTCCCTTGGTTTTATGCTGGGCATGTCGTCCATAGTCAGTAAAATCCTTGGTATACCATTCGATATCCGGCATATTACTATTTCTGCAGGTAATGTTTCAGTTGCTTTGTATGGGTTGGGTATCAGAAATGTTCCCGTTACGTATCTGATCACTATTTTTTTGGGTGTGCTGGCAATTGGCTTATTAAATTTCCTGGTCAGTTTTTCCCTGGCCTTTGTCGTTGCGGTCAGATCCCGGGGTGTACAGCTCAGGGACTATCCGGAATTCCTGGGAATTCTGGGCCGCTATTTCATGAAAAAGCCCCTTGATTTCGTCAGGCCCCGGAGGCAGCTTTCCGAAACAGATTGATTTTCTTTCCTTAACATTGGCATTCCAATTGAGCAATATGACCCCCATCATCGAGTGCGTTCCTAACTTTAGTGAAGGCAGAAATACCCAGATCATACAATGGATAACTGATGAAATTAAGTCTGTTGAAGGCGTCAGACTATTGAATGTGGATCCCGGAAAAGCAACCAACCGCACGGTCGTCACTTTTGTAGGATCCCCTGAATCAGTTGTGGAAGCTGCTTTCCGTTCAATCCGTAAAGCAGGTGAGCTCATTGACATGCGCCAGCACAAGGGAGAACACCCGCGGATGGGTGCCACAGACGTTTGTCCTCTGATCCCGGTGGCCGGTATCTCCATGGAAGAAACTGCTGAATGGGCGCTGAAACTGGCCGGGCGGGTTGGAAATGAACTGGAACTGCCGGTCTATTTATATGAAGCGGCCCAGAAGAATAAGGACCGAAGTAATTTATCGGTTATACGTGCCGGTGAGTATGAAGGATTTTCTGAGAAAATAGAAAGACCCGGGTGGAAGCCGGATTTCGGTCCGGCGGTATTTGATGAGAAAAGGGGCGCAACAGTAATTGGTGCCAGGGATTTCCTGGTGGCTTATAATGTGAATCTCAATACAACTTCCGTGCGACGCGCTAACAGTGTGGCGTTTGACGTGCGTGAAGCGGGAAGGATTAAGCGGAACGGTGATCCTGTTTATGGAGAAATTGTAAAAGACGCAAATGGCCTACCTGTTATGATCCCGGGATCACTCAAATCAGTGAAAGCGATTGGCTGGTTTATAAAAGAATATGGGGTTGCGCAGATTTCCATGAACCTGACCAATATTTCCATAACACCTTTACATATCGCGTTCGATGAGGTATGCCGGAAAGCCGAAGCCCGCGGCATCCGTGTCACAGGAAGTGAACTGGTAGGTTTGATTCCCCTGCAATCCCTGCTCGACGCGGGCAAGTATTTTTTGAAAAAGCAAAACCGTTCCGCGGGCGTTTCAGAAAAAGAGCTTGTCCGGATAGCCATCTTAACGCTGGGTTTGGATGAGCTGGGTCCTTTTAAGCCGGAGGAAAGGATTATTGAATATTTATTGAGAGACTCCGAAAATGAAAAACTCATACGTCTCTCACTGGCTGATTTTGCAGATGAAACTGCGAGTGAATCCCCGGCCCCGGGTGGCGGATCCGTTGCTGCTTATCTTGGTGCATTGGGTGCGGGTTTGGGCGCCATGGTAGCTAATTTATCTGCACAGAAAAAAGACTGGGAACCATTTAGCGATTGGGCAGAGAAAGCTTCCGGTTATAAAAAAGAATTAATCAACCTGGTGGACGTCGATACAAAAGCATTTGAAGCCATCATGGAAGCAAGGAATCTTCCAAAAACTACTGAATCAGAAAAGACCTTCAGAACAAAAGCGATAGAGCGAGCCACATTGCAAGCTATCGAAGTACCCTTTCACGTTATGAAAATTTCTTTGCAATCCATGGACGTTTTAAAAGCGATGGCTGTGGATGGAAATCCCAATTCAAAATCCGATGCAGGCGTCGGGGCCCTATGTGCCCGAAGCGCTGTAATGGGTGCTTACCTGAATGTATGCATCAACGCGATCGGATCAGAATCGAATAAAAATATTTCAGATATTCTTGCGGAAGGCAGGAAAATTCAGGCCACTGCGATTGCGAAAGAAAAAGAAATACTCGATTTAATAGGCTTAACGCTTAACTCTTAACGCAAGTTTGAATATATGGAGATAGGGAAGTTTCTTTTCAACAAGAATTCTCATTCCTACATTTGCGTTAAGCGTTAAGCGTTGCGCGTTCAGGTTAAAAAGGAATTCCAATATTCACATACCCCATAACTCTTTTCCATTGATCGCAGTACATGGCACTGATCTCAAGCGGTCCGAGGACAAAATTGTAAGTGAATGTCAGGGAGTAGCCGGACAAAAAATCGGGCGTGTCGAAAAAATTGTTTTCTTTGTTTACGAAATTATTGAACATCACATTCGCACGACCTGTCATGTAAAGATTCCCGTAAAAATTGTAACGAAATCCGGCCTGCAACGCTGCCGCACTGGAAGCATAGTAGGAGCCTTCCCTTAATCCGGCGAATGTTATCTGATTGTGGAAACTATTCGTGAGCCCGCCAATTGAGAATTGGTTCATAATATTTCCTTTCTGAAAATTTATTCCGGACTGAATCATAAACAAGAGAGTACTTTTATTAGAAAGGGGCGAAAAGCTTTCAAAATGAAATACAATTCTTGGGTAGGCATTGCTGGCAGTTACCGTATCAGCATCCCGGATATTAGAGTGCAACTGGATACCCGGATTCTGCGTGTAGACCCAGTCGCCTTCAAGTTCTGACTTAACACCTTTTTTTGGATACACCGGCCGGTCAAGGGAATTATGATTGAAGTAAATATAACTGGTCGGGAAATCATCAGTTCCTTTAAATTCCAATGCAGAAGTTATAGAAGGTTTGTAACGGGTCCATTCAAACCGGGTTCCGATGCCAATCGTCACATCCCGGTTAGTGGAATATCCCAGTTTGCCATCCAACAGGAAATAATTCTGGTTATAGATGCCGGCTTCCTTTGTATTGCTGTAAGTGGTGATATTCATTTGATCGAACTGTGTTGACAATTTCAATGCAAACTTCCTGTCCCTGGCCAGGTATTGCAGATGTTCTGCCTTGACCCTGAAATTTTCTCCGATATTTAATGTGAACGAACTTCTGGAATTGGGCGTAAAAAAATCCCGCGATGTAACATTTAGTATTGCACTGATGCCTGTAAACTGGTTGTAATGCAATGAAAGTTTTGCAAAAGTGAGCGGGCTTTCCGTTACATCAAATATAATTTTAGCGGATTGATCCGGTTGGGGATCCAGGTGATAAACAATCCGGGTATAGTACCGTGTTCCACCCGCCCTACGCACCATATATGAAAGCATTCTGGGCGTATATACATGATTTGTCAGCAGTCCTGTGGTATGAATAAAAAAATCCCTGGTGGTATTTTTAAGTCCATTTACTTCATAAGATGAAACTCTTACGCCCCGCAGATCCGGCAACTCCCTTACATCCCTTTCATTTCCATATAACGCATTGAGTGAATCTGCCAGTTTTTTCAATTGCGGATATAATCTTCTTCCTTCTTCAATCCCGGAATCAATGATTTCACCTGCCTGGGCAAATGTCCCCATCGTATATTTTTCCAAAGGCGTTTGAACATATATGTTACAAAGGGGTACCTCCAGTTTGGTATCCTCTGCTTCCCGGAAAAATGCAACCTGTAAAAGTACCTGGATGGCGTTATTCACTTTATTGGCCGGCAGTAAACTGGAAGTCACGTTACTGCCAATCACATACTGGGCGCCCATTTGCCGTACATCTTTTACAGGAAAATTTCGCACGATTCCTCCGTCAACCAATAATCTGCCATTATATTCCACTGCTGTAAAAACGGAGGGTATGGCCATGCTTGCACGAACAGCAGAAACGAGTTCCCCGCTGTCTAGTACAACCGCCTGACCGGTCGCAATATCAGTCGCAATACATTTAAAGGGAATGTCGAGGGAATCAAAGTTTTTTATCTTATAAACCGGAAATAAAAGCTCCGAAAATTTCAGCCATAATTCCTGGCCTTCCAGCACGCCGGTTGAAATCCTGAAAAAATTATTTACCCAGGGAAGTTCCAGGTCGTATTTGTTGTATTCATCCTTTTCCTCCATGATAATATTCCGAAGGGAACTCTGGTTTGAAAGAACCTGGTCCCAGTTCATGCGTTTGGCAATGTATAAGATAGTATCTGCCGAATATCCGGCAGCATACAGGGATCCAATGATGCTGCCCATGCTGGTGCCGGTGATATAATCAATGGAAAGTCCGGCGGAATCAATGGCTTTCAGAATACCGATATGAGCAAGCCCCTTGGCGCCACCGCCACTTAACGTTAAGCCGATTTTTGGTCTTTTATGCAAAGAATCGTCCCGAACACCAATCCCAGAAGCGGGAATATTTTCCCGGGACAGGCTATCCTGAGAGAGAGCACGAGAGTTGATAAATATAATCAGGAAACCGGCAATGAATAGAATACGGACTATACGTAAAATTGAATCTCTTTTAATAGTTAAAAAGGTTTGATATAAAATTACGCAAAGAAGAGGTATGAATGAGTTTTACTCTTCCAGTTCAATCAGTTTTTCTAATGCTACATCATATTGCTGTTTGGCGATATTTAAACTGAGTGCTGCCTTTTTATACTCCGATTCGGCAACCAGGAATTTTTGCCTGTCAGCATAAATTTCCGGGGCAGACAATTGCAGTTCCAAACGATTACTTTCCTGTTGAAGACGTTTTATATCTCCCTCGAGTTGCTCCACCAGCTTCTGTTGTTTCTGAAATAGTTTTTTTGCTTCTTTATTAATTGGCTGGATAGCCACCGGCGCTTTGGGTTGTTCCTGGACCGGATTATCCGGTTTGGGCTTATTTGTTACGGGTTTTCCCTGTGCGCTCATTCTTTTATTCCATTCTACCCATTCATCGTAAGTGCCCTTGAATTCCTTTATCCTGCCATCTTCAATCTCCCAGATTTTATTAGCCGTTTTGGAAATAAAATAACGGTCATGGCTAACCAGTATATAACTCCCTTCATATTTATTCAGCGCCTCTGCCAACAATTCGCAGGAATGAATATCGAGATGGTTCGTGGGTTCATCCAACAGTAAGAAATTGGCTTTGCCTGCAATCGTCTTCGCCAGTGCCACGCGAGCTTTTTCTCCTCCGCTCAGCACTTTGATCTTTTTTTCAACGTCATCTCCCGAAAAAAGAAAACAACCTAACAATGTTCTGAGTTCAAGCTCATTTTTTCCTGATCCTGCCTGTTTCATTTCTTCGAGTACAGAATCGTTGAGATTTAAGGATTCCAGCTGATGCTGCGCATAAAAACTAGAATCCACATGATGACCCCATATACGTTCTCCGGTAAACGATTCGGTTCCGGCTACAATACGCAATACCGTGGATTTGCCTTTTCCGTTCGCACCGATCAAAGCGATTTTATCTCCTCTTTCTATTTCCGCTTCGGCGTGCCGGATGATTTCATTATCGCCAAAACTTTTACTCAGGTCTTTTAAATGCACAAGTACCTTGCCCGGAGGCCTGTCGATGCGGAACTGTATTCGCATATCAGGCCTTTCCATCTCAACGTTTTCAATACGGTCTATCTTATCCAGTCGTTTCATAGCGCTTTGGGCGGCAGCTGCCTTGCTGGCCTTGGCTTTGAAGCGTTCTATGAATCTTTCCTGCTGTCTGATATAATCCTTTTGATTTTCATAAGCTTTCTGCTGAATGGTGATCCGCATTTCCTTTTCTTTTTCGTAAAAAGAATAATTCCCGTTATAGAAATGCAGGTTCTGCTGATAGAGCTCCACTATCTTGTCAACCATGCGGTCAAGAAAAAACTTATCATGGCTCACAATAACCACCGATCCCTGGTAGTTCTTCAGGTATTTTTCAAGCCATTCGATGGAAGGAAGATCCAGGTGATTGGTTGGCTCATCGAGCAGAAGCAGATCGGGTTTCTGCAGAATCATTTTCGCCAGCAGAACTCTCATCCGCCATCCTCCGCTGAATTCCCGATAAGGTCGTAACAAATGGGCATTAGAAAAACCGAGGCCCTGTAAAACTTCTTCCGTTTTATGATGGATATTATATCCATCCAGCAAGTCCATCTCATGGAGTTTGTCGGTATAAGTATTCAGTAGTTGTTCAGATTGCGGTTTACCTGCTTTCTCCTCCACTTCCATTTCATGCACCAGCAGTTCCAGTTCTTTTTCAACGGTTAGCACTTTTTCAAAAGCCCCCATGGCAACCTTTAGTATAGAATCACCTGTATCAAAGCTTAGCAGATCCTGGTGTAAGTAACCAATGCTGGTGTTCCGGCTGCGTTCAACTGTGCCACCCGAGGGTGTGTATTCACCGGCCAGTAATTTTAACAATGTTGATTTACCTGTACCATTATATCCGATCAGACCGATGTGTTCACCGGGCTGAATATGCCAGGTGGCATCTTCCAGGATTGTACGGGCACCAAACTCAAAAGTCATATTCTGAAAACCTGCCAGCATATATTAATGAAGTTTATTCCAAACGCGCAAAATTAAAGCAAATGCATTTAGAATTATCTTTGATTAAATTCTATTTATGAAGAAGGGCATTTTATTGGTTTGTGTCTTGGCTCTGGCCCTCGGTATTACCTATCTGGTGCTGCACAAAAGCGATTCCGGGAACGATAAACATGCAGAAAAAGATCCTGCTTTATCGGTCGGTTCTAAAACCTCAGCGTTTAACCGGTCCATCGCAGGCGTTTTAGCTGGTTATTTTGAATTATCAGATGCTTTTTTCACTAATGATACTGCCCTGATATCAAAGGCTGCCAGGAAACTCAGTCTGTCGGTTGACAGTATCCGGTTTGACCAGTTTAAGGCAGATTCTTCCTTGATACTGACTGCTATCAGTGTGGCTCAATCCATCCCGCCGGAAATTGTAGGTTTACAGGGTGAAAAGACGATGGAACAGAAAAAAAGGGAATTTAACATGATTACTGCGGATCTGTACTCACTGATCCGGGCTGTGAAATATGATGGAAGTGTTGTATACTACATGAGTTGTCCGACCGCATTTGCAGATTCAACGGAAGGAGACTGGTTAAGCAGAACAAATACGATCGCAAATCCTTATTCAGGAAAAAATGATCCGAATAATAAAACCGGAACGCCGGATTGTGGTGAAATTAAGGATAGCTTACGATTTCGTGCCGGCGAGTGAATGATGAAAAAAACATTGCTTTTCTGTTTATTGTTATACGCAGGAATAATCCGAGCGCAGAATAAATACAGTATAACAGGATATGTAAAAGATTCTCTCTCATCCGAAAACCTGATCGGCGCCACCGTCAGCTTTAATGGGCAACAGAAAGGGGTAAATACAAACGGGTATGGATTTTTTTCCATTACATTACCCGAGGGTCATTATATAATAACGGCATCATATGTCGGTTATATTTCGAAGGGCATCGAAATCAATCTGGACAGAAATATCAACTTCAACTTCCTGGTTAACCTGCGCAACACAGCGAATGAGGAAGTTGTTGTTTACGCCAGAAAAAAAGACGTCAATGTAACGAGCGCACAGATGGGAAAGATAGATATTTCCATGTCGCAGGTCAAGAACCTTCCCGTTCTATTCGGCGAAATTGATATCATGAAAACATTGCAGCTTCTGCCGGGTGTAAGCAACGCGGGTGAAGGAAATACCGGACTCTATGTGAGGGGAGGAGGTCCTGATCAAAATCTCATCACACTGGACGATGCCATTGTTTACAATACCGGTCATTTGTTTGGTTTTTTTTCCATCTTTAATTCCGACGCGATCAAAAATACAACACTGATAAAAGGCAGTATGCCGGCTCAGTATGGTGGACGATTATCATCAGTTCTTGATATCTCCATGAAAGAAGGGAATATGAACAAATATGAAGTGGACGGAGGACTGGGCCTGCTTGCTTCGAGATTGTCCATCCAGGGTCCGCTGATCAAGCAAAAAGCATCCTTTATTATCTCTTACAGAAGAACCTATCTGGATTTACTGGTCAGTCCCTTTGTTCCCAGGTCAAGCAGCTATTATGGTTCCGGCTATTATTTTTACGACCTGAATATAAAAATGAACTATCAGTTTTCTGAGAAAGACCGGATCTATCTGAGCGGATATTTCGGACGAGATGTATTTGATTTCAGAAATTCGCGTCGTTCCTTCAGCACGGATATTCCCTGGGGAAACTCCACAGCCACGTTGCGGTGGAACCATGTCTTCAACCGTAAATTATTTGCCAATACCACCTTGCTTTATAACGATTATAAATTCGCATTTAATGGCGCCCAGGATAATTTCGCCCTGAGTCTTTCTTCAGGCATCCATGATCTTTCTGCTAAAACCGATTTTGACTACTACGTGAATCCAAAAAATAAAATCCGGTTCGGCGCGCTGTACACCTATCATACATTCACACCGAATATTCTGAACGGGCATCAGGATTCAATCATTTTCACTCCCAATAATTCCAATATAAAATACGCCCGCGAGGCGGCCGTTTATTTGCAGGACGAATGGCAGGCAAGTGAAAAAATTGATATCAGTTTCGGCATTCGCTGGAGCGGTTTCGAACAGATAGGCCCCTACACTATTTACCAGACGGATGCTGATGGAAATAAGACGGACAGCACACATTTTGGGAAGGGACAAAATGTAAAAACCTACGGGGGCCCGGAGCCCAGGTTTACCGTTCGGTATTCTCTGGACGATCAGACTTCAGTGAAGGGATCCTTGTCCAGAAATCTCCAGTATATTCATCTGGTCAGCAATGCCGGCACAACTTTGCCTACTGATCTTTGGGTTCCGAGCACCTATATCGTTGCTCCGCAAATAAGTTGGCTCTATTCAGCTGGTCTGTTCAGGAATTTCAACAATAACATGTTTGAGTCCTCTGTTGAACTTTATTACAAACAAATGCAGAATCAGATCGAATACAAAGAAGGATATACGCCGTCACTCAGCGATCCGGAAAATTCTTTTGTATTTGGAAAGGGCTGGAGTTATGGAGCAGAATTTTTTGTGAATAAACAAAAAGGCCGCTGGACCGGATGGATCGGGTATACATTATCCTGGACCTGGAGACAGTTCCCTGCACTTAATAACGGACAGAAATACCCGGCAAAATATGATCGGCGTAACGATATTTCTGTAGTCAGCACCTATGAATTAAATAAACACTGGAAACTTTCCGCTGTGTTTGTTTTTGCAAGTGGAAACGCAACTTCTTATCCTGAAAAATTTTACATCGTAGAGGGAACGCTTACGCAGGATTTCAGCAGGATCAACCAATACAGGCTGCCTCCCTATAACCGTCTGGACCTTGCGGCCATATATACGCCCACTCATAAAATAAATAAAAAGCTCCATAGCAGTTGGGTCTTTAGCATTTACAATGTTTATAACCGGTTGAATCCCTATTTTATTTATTTTGATCAGACAGGCAGTCCCTATGACGGTACTCTTCAGGTGCAGGCGAAAAAAGTATCCCTTTTCCCTATTCTGCCATCCGTTACCTGGAATTTTCATTTTTAAATTTTCCGCTTATATAAAATCTGCTTCCGGATAGAATTCAGGTTAATATTTTCGCCAATACTTAAAAATTATACATGAGAAAAGGAACCGTCATCCTGCTACTACTAATTGCAGGAAATGTCTTCGCGCAATCGGAAAACTCAGATAAGACCATGATTGAAAAAATCCGGGATGAAGGAATGAATCATTCACAGGTAATGGATATCGTTTTCAACCTGACAGACGCTAATGGTCCCCGGCTGATGCAATCGCCTGGATATTTTAAAGCAGCCAACTGGGCAAAAACAAAATTGAGTTCATGGGGTTTGGTTAATGCAAATCTTGAACCCTGGGGAAATTGGGGAAAGGGGTGGGAACTGGAAAAATATTACCTGGCCATGACGGCTCCGTATTACAAACCCATTATCGGATTTCCGAAAACTTTTTCGATTGGAACGAACGGACTTCAACACGCAGAAGTCATATTGATTGAGGCTAAGGATTCTGCTGCTCTTCTTTCATATGCAGGTCAGTTAAAAGATAAAATTATTTTGATTAAACGATCTGATTCACTGAAACTGGGTTTTCAACCCGACGCGAATCGATATACCGATTCACAACTTATCAAACTGGCAAATTTTGATCCGAAGGACCCCGTTCCCGCAGCCAGTCCGATGATCCCTCCTTATCTTTCCGGACCAAGACTTTATGCGTTTAAGAGATTTGCGCTGGATCAGGGGGCACTTGGAATTTTAGACAGCAACCCGAGAAATTCCGACGGAACAGTATTTGTGCAAAATGGAATAGACCGGAATGTTGAAATGTTGCCGACTTTAAACGATATTTCGATTGCTTACGAGGATTTTATGACCATACAACGCTTATTGCAACATCAGATTCCGGTACATGTTGAACTGGATCTGCAGGCAAAGATTAATTCGGATGATCAACAGGGATATAATGTGATTGCAGAAATCGCCGGCACGGATAAAAAATTAAAAGAACAATTGGTAATGATCGGAGGACATCTGGATTCATGGCAAGGATCGACAGGTGCGACTGACAATGCAGCGGGATCTGCCGTCATGATGGAGGCAGTTCGCATATTAAAGGCCGTTGATTTGGAACCCAGACGCACTATACGGATTGCTTTGTGGGGTGGGGAAGAAACCGGCCTGAACGGATCAAAAAATTATGTGAAGAACCATTTTACAGATTCAACTACGAAGAAATTCAATGCAGCCGGCGATAAACTGGCTGTTTATCTAAATCTTGATAATGGTACCGGAAAAATCCGCGGAATATATCTGCAGGGTAATGTAGCGGCTAAGGCCATTTTCGATCAATGGTTCCAGCCCTTTCATGATCTGGGAGCGGCCACACTCAGTTTACAAAATACGGGGGGAACGGATCATCTTTCCTTTGACGCGATCGGTTTGCCCGGTTTTCAGTTCATCCAGGATCCTATGGAATATGGATCAAGGACACATCACAGCAATATGGACAGTTATGATCATCTCAGTGCCGGGGATTTGAAACAGGCTGCAACGATCATCGCTACTTTTGTTTATGATGCGGCCCAGCGGGAGGAGAAACTGCCCCGGAAACAAAACTAAAACACTTCATCAACTCAGTATGGAAGAATGGAAGTATTCTTCCATACTTGTTATTCTAGCTTTTTATAAACAAAGTTGATTTCCACATTTTTTTGTTCGGTGGAAATAATTCTTTCTTCATATCTTTTTTCACCATCTCTCACGACGAGCAGGGAAGTGTTTGGCGGAATATCACCCAGGTTTTCTGCAACCATCACAAGTTGGTGCGGGTGATCCGATGATTCGACGGTTATTCTCACCGTAATGGGTTGATCTGTAAGTCGTGCTTTTGAAATGATTAGTTTGTTGTCATAATAAACTGACACCGTATCATTGTCAATCGCTCCATCGTCATATATACGGAGTTCGATTATGTTGTGATTTACAGTCAGTGTTTTCAATATTTCATTCGTCCTGTTTTTTAATACGGTGGGCACCGGAACTAAAAGTGCGGGCTGGGAAATTTTCAGAGAAGAGTCCCTCATATTCTTACTTTCCACCGGTTGCATCTGGATTGAATTTTTCTGCACCGCAACGGATTGCGAAACGGCTGGCTGTTTCGTTTGTTTTTTGGAGGTTGTTTTAGATGCCTGATTTTTAGCTGTCAGAGGCGGCTCCGTCTTATGTTTGACAGAATTCGCATTTCCGGGTTTTTTTGCCGGTGACGCAGGTTTAACGGAAGAAGCAATAGGAGCCGGGACGTTTTCTTTTTTATGTGCCAGCAGTTCTTTTTCCTTTTTCTCCAGGAACGGTTCCTTATGAAAATCAGATTCCGAAACCCGGTGAAGGAAAATACTTCCTTTACCACAACCGGATGAAGAATCATTTATACTGGTGCTGTAATAAGTCCCCTGCAGGTATTCGTCATTTCCCAATTTGGAATATTGCAAGAAACAGGTCATAATACAGACAGTACCATTAGCAAATCTGACCTCTAGTAATTTCCCCTCCTTCAACACCACTTTTTTTGTTTCCCTGTTTAGTGTTCCGGTCGCCTCCGCCTTACCATAGAATTCAGTATTCTTATAAGAATAGGTGATGGCTTCAAACTGATTATGTGTCTGGGCAATTTGTACCTCCATTTTATACCGTTCGTCATAAATTCTATACCTGCCGTCTGAATTTTCCACGAGACGATCTATTCCTTCGTTGGAGCGGAAATGACCTCGCCAGATACCTGTCAGTTCCTGGGCATGAATCAAACCCGTTGATAAGCCATTCAAAAGCAACAGGCAGGAAATAATACGGATGCATCTTTTCATCAATGGCAAATTAAATAAAAATATTTTCCGCAGATTATCGGGAAGGCTAAATCTGGCAAGAGTTTGTTAATTTTGCAACCCTTAAAGGAATAGAGAACTGCATGATAAAAATTACATTACCTGATGGCGCTGTGAAGGAATATCCGGAAGGAGTCAATTCTCTGGAAATCGCGAAATCAATCAGTGAAGGACTTGCAAGGAAAGTAATTGCCTCAAATGTAAATGGTGAGGTCTGGGATGCCACGCGTCCCATTGAGAAAGATTCTTCGGTAAAACTACTCACCTGGAATGATGCCGAAGGGAAATCCACATTCTGGCATTCCACAGCCCACCTGATGGCGGAAGCTGTGGAATCCATTTTTCCCGGGGTTAAATTCTGGGTCGGTCCCGCAGTTGAAAACGGCTTCTATTATGATATGGACCTTGGCGGGCGGCAGATTTCAGAAGAAGATTTGCGAAAGCTGGAGACCAAAATGACTGAGCTTGCTGCCAAACAAAATAAATATATCCGAAAGGAAGTTCCTAAGTCCGAAGCCCTGCATTTCTTTCAGGAAAAGGGAGATGAATATAAACTGGATCTGCTTCAAAATTTAAAGGATGGGGAGATTACTTTCTATACTCAGGGTGGCTTTACGGATCTCTGTCGCGGACCGCATATTCCCGACACCGGACTGATCAAGGCATTGAAACTGACCAATATTGCCGGCGCCTATTGGAAAGGGGATGAAAAAAATAAACAGCTGACCCGGATATATGGGGTGAGTTTCCCTACCAGGAAAGAATTGGATGAATACCTGCTCATGCTGGAGGAGGCGAAAAAACGAGATCATCGTAAACTAGGCAAAGAGATGGGAATTTATACCACCGACGATGAAGTGGGACAGGGGCTGATCCTATGGATGCCGAATGGAGCCATTATCATTGAAGAGCTGGAAAAACTGGCAAAGGAAACGGAAACTGCAGCAGGTTATCAGCGGGTAGTAACTCCCCATATAGGTAAAGAAAGTCTTTACCTGAAAAGTGGTCATCTGCCATATTATCAGGAAAGTATGTATCCGGCCATGGAACTGGACGGAACAAAATATTATCTCAAACCAATGAACTGCCCGCATCACCATAAAATTTTTGCGGCTGAGCCCAGAAGTTACAAAGACCTGCCCCTGAGGCTGGCGGAATACGGAACCTGCTACCGGTATGAACAAAGTGGCGAATTATTCGGGCTTATGCGCGTGCGCTGCCTGCATATGAATGACGCCCATATCTATTGCAGTAAGGAAGATTTTGCAAAAGAATTCCGGGCTGTGAATGAGATGTACCTCAAATATTTCAAAATATTCGGGGTTGAAAAATATGTCATGCGGCTGAGTTTGCACGATCCGGCCAAACTGGGGGAGAAATACATCAACGAACCCGAACTCTGGCTGGAAACAGAGGCCATGGTGCGACAGGTTTTGCAGGATACCAACACACCCTATGTGGAAGTATTGGGTGAAGGCGCATTTTATGGACCGAAGATTGATGTACAGATCTGGAGTACGATCGGCCGGGAATTCACCCTGGCTACCAACCAGGTGGATTTCGCGCAGGGTCGTCGCTTTAATCTGGAGTTTACCAACAGTGAAAATAGCCACGAAACTCCGCTGATTATCCACCGGGCGCCCCTGGGTACGCACGAGCGTTTTATTGGTTTTTTACTGGAGCATTATGCTGGTAAATTCCCCTTGTGGCTGGCACCGCAGCAGGTTAAATTGCTGCCGATCAGCGACAAGTATCTGGACTATGCACAAACTGTGTTGGAATCCCTTAAAAATGCGGATATTCGTGCAGGCATCGATGACCGGAGTGAGAAGATTGGTAAGAAAATCCGTGATACCGAATTGGCCAAAGTTCCTTATATGCTGATCATCGGAGAAAAGGAAATGAATGATCATCAGGTATCGGTGAGAAGACAGGGAAAGGGAGATACCGGTGTGCAGGATGTAGAATCTTTTATAAGAGACATTAAATCAGAAATAAAACTAAGGTCCTAAAAAAATTAAAAAGGATCTTGACTATCGTTCAACTAAAAACTATAAATGGCATTTCCACCGAGACCTCCCAGAGGTAATTTTAATCCCAGATTCAGAAAAGAACAACAACAGGAGCACCGTACCAACAATATGATTCGCGTACCCAATGTACGTTTGGTAGGAGAAAATGTAACCGTCGGCGTTTACCCGACAACTGAAGCCCTCAAAATGGCGCAGGACCAGGCGCTGGACCTGGTAGAAATCTCTCCCAATGCAGATCCACCGGTTTGTAAAATAATTGATTATAATAAATTCCTTTACGAAAAGAAAAGGAAGGAAAAGGAAATGAAGGCCAAGAGCAAGGCCTCTGAAGTAAAAGAAATACGATTTACACCGAATACTGACGATCACGATTTCGATTTCAAAGCAAAACATGCAGAGAAATTTCTGAAAGACGGGGATAAGGTGAAGGCTTATGTTCAGTTCAAGGGCCGCGCTATCCAGTTCCGCGAAAGAGGAGAATTACTGCTCCTTAAATTTGCGGAACGATTGAATGAAGTTGGCGTTTTGGAAGGCATGCCCAAAATGGAAGGCAAACGTATGCTCGCCATCTGGGCACCAAAATCACAGAAAAAGAAATCCTAGTATATTTTATCTGCCCTGCGGCTTAAATCCTCATGGATATAGTACTCATTGGTTCAGGGAATGTGGCCACGGTGCTGGGTCGCAAATCACTGGCTGCAGGCCATCGGATAGTCCAGGTTTACAATCGGAACGCCGATCATGCAAACGTTTTAGCCACCCGGCTGGGAACAAATTCCACTTCTTACATTTCATCCATTGACAGAAAGGCAGACCTGATGATCATCGCCTTGCGGGATGAAGCCGTAAGTGGTTTTGTACAGGGAGTCGGCGAAATAAAATCTATCGTCGTTCATACTGCGGGCGCTCTTTCAATAAATGAAATCGGGGGAATGAGTAAATCATTCGGTGTTTTATATCCCTTACAAAGTCTTCGAAAAGAAATTGATGTCATGCCTCCCATTACCATGTTGGTGGACGGGAACAATCGGGAAACGAAAGATCTTTTGGTAAAATTTTCGACCAGCATCGCGGATGCAGTTCTGGAAGCAAATGATGAGAGCCGTATGAAATATCATCTGGCGGCAACCATCGTCAATAATTTTACTAATTACCTGTTTACCATGACGGCATCTTTTTGCGAAAATGAAAATATCTCTTTCTCCGTTCTGCAGCCTCTCATGGAAGAAACCGTAATGCGTCTGCGTAATACGGCCCCACTTAATGCACAAACAGGCGCCGCAATTAGAAATGACCAGGTTACGATTGAAAAGCATAGGGATCTGTTGAAAAAATATCCCGATATTTTGAAATATTACAATTTATTTACTGAAGAAATTCAGAAATCAGTTTTAGGCTTTGGGCTTTAAGCTTTACGCTTAATACGTACTTTTACCGCAAAATATTACATGAACCTGCTCGATGCATTCAAGCCCATCACCACACTCATATTTGATATAGACGGCGTGTTGACAGATGGATCGGTACTGGTTTATGAAACAGGCGAGCAGGTTCGCCAAATGAGCGTTAAAGATGGTTATGCACTTCAGCTGGCAGTAAAGAAAAAATATAATATTGCTGTCATTTCGGGTGGAAATGGTGTCGGCGCGAGTATCAGGCTGGAAAAACTGGGAATTAAAAATGTTTTTCTGAATGTAGAAAACAAAGTTCAAAAGCTGGAAGAGTATTTGAAAGAGTATCATTTAAACTGGGGCGAGACCTTGTATATGGGTGATGACATACCGGATCTGAAGCCGATGCAAAAGGCTGCCATGCCCTGCGCGCCTGCTGACGCAGTTCCGGAAATTCTTGAAACTGCCAGATATATTTCCACTCACAATGGTGGAAAAGGTTGTGTGCGGGATGTAATTGAAAAACTTCTCCGATTACACGGACAATGGGATCTTGAAACATTTGTCCCTTCGCGTTGAGGATAAAATTAATTATGAAATTAAGTGCAGTGCCAGCTTTTTTCCGATTGGTCCGTTGGCCCAACCTGCTGTTCATTTCGCTTTCCCAGTCCCTGTTTTATTTCTGCATTGTCATTCCGAGTTTTTATCTGGGTCACCCGCAACATGAAAACATCCTTAAACCAAATGATTTTATTTTACTTAGTCTTTCGTCAGTTCTTATTGCCGCAGCTGGATATATCATCAATGATTATTTTGACCTGAACATTGACCGGATCAACAAGCCTGAAAAAGTAGTAGTGGAAAAAATAATCAGGAGACGATGGGCCATTATCTGGCATTGGGTCTTATCCGGGATTGGAATCGGAATCGGATTTTATCTGTCCTGGAAAATCCGGAATATTTTTATCGGTCCGTCGAATATAATGTGCGTTTTGCTTCTTTGGTTTTACAGCACTACTTTCAAAAAGAAATTGCTGATCGGCAATATTTTGATTTCACTTCTTACCGCCTGGGTGATAGGTGTTTTATACCTTGCTGAATTCCGCCTGCATCGTTTTGTGGATCCGGAATTTCACGGAGCGTTGTCAAGGGTCTATAAATTCGCTGTTGTTTATGGGTCCTTTGCCTTCATTATTTCCCTGGTGAGAGAAGTAATCAAGGATATGGAAGACATGGAGGGAGATGCCCGCTATGGGTGCCGGACGATGCCATTGGTATGGGGACTAAATGCAGCAAAATTCTTTTGTGTTAGCTGGCTCACCATATTGGTTGCCGCGTTGATCTTTATCCAGTTTTATGTGTTGCAATACCGATGGTGGTTCACGATCCTCTTTTCCTGCCTGGGAGTGATTTATCCCATCCTGCGGGTATTAAAAAAACTATCCAAAGCCGAAGAACCCTCGCAGTTTCATCGAATCAGCCAGAACGTAAAAGGAATCATGTTGATGGGCATTCTTTCTATGATCTTTCTAAAATTTTATACCTCGTGGATCGGATAATTCTTGCTTCTGCTTCGCCCAGAAGAAAACAATTGCTGGAATGGGCGGAAATCCCGTTCGATGCGGTACCCAGCGATTCAGACGAAATGGTTCCTGATGGTATGATGATTTCCGAGATACCGGTTTACCTGGCCAGTCAGAAAGCGGCTATTGTAAGAAAAAAGCTAACTGTTGACAAAATCATTCTGGCAGCGGATACCATTGTAATTCTCGACCAGCAGATGCTGGGAAAACCATTAAACCGGACCGATGCCATTCGTATGCTTTCCCTGTTATCGGGACAGGTGCATGAAGTAATAACGGGAGTCGCCCTCACGAATGTAAAGAAGGAAATCCTGTTTTCAGAAACTACCCGTGTCCGCTTTCATACTCTTACGTGCTCACAAATCGAACACTACGTAGATCAGTATAGTCCTTACGATAAAGCCGGTGCTTATGCAATTCAGGAATGGATCGGAGTTACCGGCATCCATTCCATTGATGGTGATTTTTATAATGTCATGGGATTGCCGGTCAGCCGTGTATTGCAGGCGCTGAAATCCTTTTAAGGCAAAGCCTTAAAAGGATTTCAATGTGGTAAATGTGTAATTGTAGTAAATGAAAAATGGGGAAATGACTTGTCATTTTCAAATTTAATTTTGAAGTCCTACATTTCTACATATCCACATTTACCACACTAATACCAGGGGTTTTCCTCTTTCAAATCTGCAGTTTTCACTTTTTTTTCGACTGTCACATCATTTATTTTTAAACAACTTAATAGATGAGGATGACAGAAAAATTATTACAGTTCATCTGGAAACACCGATATTTCAATCAGCAGGGATTAGAATTGATAACTGGAGAAAGGCTGATGATAGATTATCCCGGTGAGGAAAATACCCACCAGGGGCCTGATTTTATAAATGCGCGCATTCGAATTAATGACCATAGCTGGATTGGCAGTGTTGAGCTGCATTTATTTTCTTCGGGCTGGGCAAAACACAGCCATTCGGAAGATGACAACTACCGCAATGTGATGCTACATGTGGTTTGGAAACATGACCACCTGAAGATTAATAGAAATATTCCCCAACTTGAACTCTGCGGCAGGATTTCCCGGCTCATGCTGGACACTTATGAGGGTTGGATGATGAAACCAGTTTTTATACCTTGTGAATTATCTGCTTCGAGAACAGATTGCGGTAAATGGGAGAAATGGGCCTCCCGTTTATTGATCATGCGTCTGAATCGAAAAATGCACCTGATCCTGGATTCGCTGCGTTTAAATCATTACCACTGGGAAGAACAGTTATGGTGGATGATCGCTGCGAATTTTGGCAATCCTGTAAATACAATGGCCTTCGAATCGATTGCCCGGAGTATTCCCTTTGCATTATTAGCAAAACACCGGGAGCATTTCCTTCAGCTGGAAGCATTATTCATCGGGCAAGCCAATTTGCTCGATAAGAATTTCCAGGATCCTTATCCCACTATGCTAAAAAGGGAATATGTTTTTCTGAATAAAAAGTATGGGCTGAACAAAATTTATGAGCCGGTTCATTTCCTGCGCATGCGGCCGGAGAATTTCCCCGGTATCCGGCTTTCCCAACTCGCAGCACTTTGTGTTAAATCTACGGCACTATTTTCCTGGATACTGGAATGTGAATCGGTTCTTCAGCTAAGAAAAAAACTGATGGTCAGGGCAAATGATTATTGGCACAATCATTATGTATTTGAAAAAACTTCTGTATTCCGGGAAAAACTACTTGGCTCTGACATGTGTGATAATATCATTATTAACAGCATTATTCCCCTTATGTATACCTATGGCAGGATCGTTCCCGATTCCGCCGTCTTAAAGAGATCGATCCGTTGGCTTGAGCAAATGCCGGCAGAACAAAACAGGGTGACGCAGGGATGGAAGCGGATAGGAGTATCAGTCAAAAAAGCAGTAGGATCCCAGGCGTTATCTGAATTAAAAAAGCAATTTTGCGACCAGCGAAAATGTCTGGAATGTGATATTGGGAAGCAACTGCTGCAACCCGACGAATGGGTTAATAATTAGAAAAATTCTCTGCAGCTGTCGGCCAGTTATAATTTGTCTCAACTTCAATATCCGGATGTATGCTTTTTATTACGGGACAGGTCTCTGCCGCCCTCTGGAGAATAGTTATTTGTTTTTCGCTCAGGTGTAAATTAGCTGGCAAATGAAACGTTAAAGAAATGCCTGAAATACGACGGGGATCCGGTTTCATTGTCTTTTGGATTTCGATCCGTGTTCCCTTCAGGTCTATTTTGAGATCCCGCGCTTTCTGCCCCATAATGGTCAGCATACAGGATCCCAATGCAGTCGCAACCAGGTCGGATGGAGAAAATCTTTCGCCTTTCCCCTGATTATCAACGGGCGCATCGGTCTCTATCGTAGTCCCCGATGAATTATGCAGAGCAACCGTTCTGAGTTCTCCTTCGTAAATAACAGTGGAGGTCATACATTTTTTCATAAATTTACAGCAGTAATTCCAATCATGCCGGTAAAAAACGCCTTGTTTCTAATCTTTCTTACCCTTACTACTCTTCCCATTTTAGCCCAGCAATCCGGCACCCCTGTTTATAGTAACGACAAAAATGCCGCAAAAAAACAGCGGATCAATCAGATGATGAAAATGGAAGAAGAGGGTGAGCTGATTTTTAACCATTACAATCTTTTTGGGTTCAAGCTGGCAACAGACGGATATGGCCTTTTCTATGAAAGGGGGAAATTTATCAGCAATACCAAGACCCGCACCCTGACATTTGAATTGAATGAAATCAAAGATCCGAAAGATCATAAGGAAGCTGTTTCCGGTGATGGTTATACTTACAATTATGTTTCAGTAGGGCGTCTGAATAATTTTTACGAATTCAAAGCTTCTATCGGTCAGCAATTTCTTCTCGGTGGAAAGGGGAATAAAAATGGTGTCGCGGTCACGTATCTATATAGCGGTGGGTTATCTCTGGGCATGCTAAAACAATATGTTTTGAATGTTTACCCGGCACAAAGTCAGTATTCAATCAAAAGTACCTATCCAACCATATTCGACAGCGCCTATATAGTATATGACGCCCTGGGCTTAAGCGGCGGCTGGAATCACCTTACCTTTTCACCCGGATTAAATGCCAAGGTCGCTATGCGTTTTGATTACGGCCGTTATAATACCAATATTGCGGCATTTGAAGCCGGAGCAACCGCTGAATATTATCTCAACGAAATGCCCCTCATGGCATATGTGCCTCCCAAGCACTTGTTTTTCAATGCTTACATCAGTATCATGTTCGGCAAACGAAAATGACAGGGTGGTTTTCAATTATTATACCTGAGGAGCGATTCAATAATCTTTTCCAGGTGCCTTGCATTTCAATTAAATTATCTGTACTTTTTCTCCATTCTACTTTTTAGCGGGCCCGGCTTTTGAAAGAAGGCCATAGAATGTTACTGGAAATCATCGAACATTCAGGTTCTTAAACTGTCCAATTCCTCAGAAATCCCCTGATTTTTTGTTTATCGCATTGACCGAACTGAATAAAAGGAAGTACAGCTTTAAGACAATCCAATGAAATACATTTTAGCCGTTGTTCTGCCCATCTTATTTATTGCCTTCTGTACATCCTGTACAAAAGAACTGGAAAAAGACATTCTGCATACTGTTCATGATACATTGTATGAAAAAATAACCGATACAGTAAACCGGTTTGGAATAAAAACGGACACTTTGATCAAATATAATTCTGACTCTACCCGTCAGGGAGCAAACAATACAGATACATTAATAATCACTACTACTAAAATAGATACCCTCATACAAATAAAATATGATACGATAATCAAGATAGATTCGGCGATTGTAATTGATACTGTTTACGGCATGTACGCCAGTAAGTCGTCCCGGAACTTAAACCATATCAAGGTAAATCAGTTTCCGGATTCAGTTAACGGATCCTATATAACACATATTTATTTCGGAGAGACGGAATATTTTTTAACGCCTGATCATTTTGTTGATGTACCCTGGAATCTTCAAACCACACTCAGCGTTGAGATCATGTACAAATATGGTGATGCAACCACGGTAGCCATGCGGGACTATTTTGATCCATTGGTAACTTATCAGTACGTTCTGCAAGTACAAGGCGGGACGGTCGGGCAGAGACAGGACTATATCGCCCAATTCCCCTATGTGAATACAACCAATCTTGTAACGATCACATTAAAGGACAATTTAAACGGGGAAGGAGGGCTCTTTGCCGGTGATTATCCCGGACAGGGTGACGGATTGAATGCGCATGCCCATTACGTAAAACCTGCATATAAACGGATTTATTAACTCCACCGACAGCTTTTTGAACAATTTTATGGGGTAGCTGTTGAAGATTCGGAACCGAAGAATATGCCTGATTCGATGTAACTTTACCCTTTGATCTCAAATGCAGGAACTACCCATAATTTCTTCCATAGATACCAGTGAAGCCCGGAACAAGAAACCGAACTGGCTTCGCGTCAAACTCCCCATTGGTGAAAATTATAAGCAGGTTCGTAACCTGGTTGATCAGCATAAACTCCATACCATTTGCGAGAGCGGTAATTGTCCGAATATGGGGGAATGCTGGGGCGCCGGTACCGCTACTTTCATGATTCTTGGCAATATCTGCACCCGTAGTTGCGGATTTTGTGCTGTTGCGACAGGCAGACCGCTTCCGGTGGACTGGGATGAACCCCAACGGGTAGCTGAGGCCATTTATCTGATGAAAGTAAAACATGCCGTTATTACATCGGTAGACCGTGACGAAATCCGGGATGGTGGAAGCATTATCTGGCAAAATACCATCCGCGCCGTGAAATCTTTAAATCCGGATACGACACTTGAAACTTTGATTCCGGATTTCAAGGGTGAAGAAGAAAATATTCTGCGCATTATAGAAGCTGCTCCCGAAGTGGTATCCCATAATATAGAAACCGTAGAAAGATTGACCAAACAGGTTCGCATCCAGGCCAGGTATTGGCGGAGCATGCAAACTTTGCAGATTTTAAAAAAAGGGGGCATGCGCACCAAAAGTGGAATTATGCTTGGTCTCGGTGAGAAAAAAGAAGAAGTAATCCAAACCATCAGGGACCTTGCAAATAATGGAGTGGACGTCATCACGATCGGTCAATATCTTCAGCCCACAAAAAAACACCTGCCTGTTGAACGCTTTGTTCATCCTGACGAATTCGCTGAATTCCGTGAGATCGGATACGGCTTGGGTCTTGATTACGTAGAAAGCGGCCCCCTGGTTCGTTCTTCTTACCATAGCGAAAAACATGTACTTCCGGGTTTTGGCAGAAGTCTCTGGCTCCAGGGGAAGGAATGGGCCCTTCGGAATCAATAAAATCAATTTGTGAAGTTTAATGCCAAATAAAGCTTGAAATGTTTTGAATTTCAATGGGTATTTGCATGGCACTTTAAGTGAAAACACTGTGTAAAATCTCAAACATCGTAACTTGATTTTATAATGAAAAAAAAGGAGATAATATTCCCATGGCATATTTTGAAACTGTTTTTTCTATTTCTTATAGTTTCTTGCCATTCAGGAAATAAAACCGGTGAGTTAAAATCAGTTACTGTAAATGGAGTTCGTATACATTATAATATAGAAGGGAAAGGGGAACCGCTTATCCTCATTCATGGCAGCGTTGTTGACATCAGATATTGGAAGGAGCAAATACCGGTTTTGTCTCAATACTTTGAAGTGATTACCTACAGCAGAAGGTATAATTTTCCGAATGATAATCCCTTAGATTCTAACCATTCTGCTATAGTCGAAGCAAAGGATTTACTGGGCCTTATGAATGCACTTAAAATTGAAAGGGCTTATATCCTTGGCCACTCTTACGGAGGATACACAGCATTACTATTTACCATTTCAAATCCAGGCAGAGTGAAAAAATTAATTCTGGCCGAACCTCCCCTGGAACGCTGGTTACCTGACCTACCCAACGGAGCCGGAAAATTTGAAAAGTTTATGAACAATACCTGGATACCAATCGGCAATGCATTCAGGGAAAAAGGCGATCAGGCTGGCTTGGAGGTAACATCTCAACATTTTTTTGGTTCTACCTTTGATTCTGTTCCGGAAATATGGAGATCCTTCATGCTTCAAAACGTAAAGGAATGGCATGCGCTCGCTATCTCCGCTGATGCATATCCGAAAGTAGACTCCAATTTGGTTAAAAATATCAGTATTCCAACCTTGCTGCTTTCAGGTGCACTCAATGCCGGGAAATCCAATGATATAATCGATATCCAGCTTTCTAGGCTTCTCCCAAACAATAAAAGGGTCATCATTGCAAAAGCCGGACATGAAGTGTTTACAGATAATCCAAAAGAGACCAACCGGGCGATTATCGACTTCCTAAAGAACTAAGGAGCAACTTGCACTGGGTGAATAAATCCATTATAATCAAATGGTTCACAAGGCTTAATTGACTTCCATGGGACGCGACATCCCTTGTCACCTATATCAATAATCAAATTGACTTTAACCTCCGTATTCCATTACTATTATTCTATGGAGCCGGCGGCGGAGGAGGAGGCGCAGGTGCTCCCGGAGGAACTGGAGGTGCTGACGGCTGTCCTTGATGTGGGGGCGCACAGCTGGCGAAGAATGCTGCACAAACAATGTAGACTAAAATCTTTTTCATAACGCGTGATTTTTAAATATCATCAGCCATTGCTGACTAAACATATATTTCAAAATCATGCCAGCCGCGGACTTTGAGGCTGGATAACAATCTTCTGACAGTTAGAACAAGCTTATAGATTGAAAATTAATATATTAGGGGCCAACCTTGTGTGACCCTTGTGTCATCCATGTGCTATTATAGCTGAAATGACCTGTTTGGTACATGGATGGTACAAGGATGGCACAAGTTTAGACGAATGTTTGAGCCACAGCCTTAGGCTTTCCGCTTTTGGCTTTCAGCTTATTAAGGCATATCCCAAACCAGGGCGCTTGCACCCAGGATGGCAGCATCTGACTCCCGCAGGTGACTAACCAGAATCTTTACCCTGTTTTGAAATACCTGGATCAGATTTGCCTCCATGTTTTCACGGGTTGGCTTGAGGATCAGATCCCCGGCTTTTGTTAAGCCACCAAATAATATGATTGCCTCGGGACTGGAGAACATGACGAAATTAGCGAGCGCCAGCCCCAGTATTTTCCCCGTATAATCGAAAATTTCCTTTGCAATTTTATCACCCTGAACAGCCGCATCGTATACTTTTTTGGAATCTATTTCGTCGAGATGAATTTTTCTGAGCAGACTATCGTCTGTCGTTTTATCCAATATTTCCTTGGCAGTCAGCATTACGCCGGTTGCAGATGCATAACTTTCCAGCGATCCGTATTTGCCGGTTCCTTCATGATATCTTCCGTCTGGAATAATTATGGTATGTCCGAGTTCGCCAGCGAAACCATCATGACCCAGTATCAAATGTCCGTTAGCGACGATACCGCTGCCCACGCCGGTACCTAAAGTAATCATTATAAAATCTTTCATACCCTGCGCCGCACCATACATCATTTCACCAATGGCCGCCGCATTGGCATCATTGGTGAGGTTGGTGGGTAATTGAAATTTATCCTGAATCAGTTGGGCCAGGGGGATAATTCCTTTCCAGGGAAGATTAGGAGCATAATCAACCGTTCCGGTGTAAAAGTTCCCATTGGGAGCGCCAACACCGATACCCCTTATCCTGCCAGGACCTCCGACAGTCTGTATGAGCGCAAAAAGTTTTTCGTGCAGCTCATCAATAAAGGTTTCTATTTTTTTATGCTTTTTAGTAGAAAGGTCACCTGTAAACAAAACGTTTCCAATACGGTCGACGATTCCAAACTTGGTTCCTGTTCCACCAATATCAATACCGATAGCGAGTGGCTCCAGGGATACCGGGGAAGAAGTTGCTTTTGACATGCCTTGATTCTTTTAATTAATGCCCACCACCAATCTGTTCATCGAAATTCAAACCCTGAGTCTTGAGAATTGTCCGCATACGGATTGCAAACATTGCGAGCGCGAAAAAACAACCCGCTGCCACAAGGTATGAGATGTGCATATTGCTGGTTGCATCGCCGATGGATCCCTGGAATGGAGGTATTACCGCTCCGCCTAAAATCATCATGATTAAAAATGCGGATCCCTGGCTGGTATATTTTCCTAGTCCCGCAACAGACAATGCAAAAATACTGGGCCACATCACAGAGCAGAAAAGTCCGCCTGCCATGAATGCATATACTGAAAAAATTCCATGACTGAATACACCGATCAGCATGGCTGCGGTGGCAAGCAATGCGACTGTCAGCAAGGTTTTAACGGGTTTTTGCTGACCGTAGAAAAATGCAGCAATTGCAACAGCCACCCAGGCTGCGTATCCGTACAGATTTTCAACATTATTCCCATAAGAATGGTTGATGAAAAGTACAAATGCAAAAGCAACAAATGGCACAACGACCGTCGCAATTTTTCGCCCGGTGTCAGAAAGATTGAACACACTGATGGCTCCGGTCCACCGGCCAATCATCAAACTGCCCCAATAAAGGGTGATATATTTGGAAATGTCTTTATCAAGTAATCCGGATTCAGTGATATATCCAGGTGTTTTCAGAAGGGCACCAAAATTATTGTCAATCGTGACCTCCACACCAACATATAAAAAAATGCCCAGCATACCCAATATGAGCTGCGGGTATTTCATAGCACCCCAGCCATCACTATTCCTGGAAGCACTGCTGTAAGAAAAGAACAGAACTATAAATACCAGTAAGATGGTGAGACCCGTTAATTCCAGTTTGCCGATGCCTGTAAACTGTCCTATCAGGATAACAATTATCATTAACAGAGTAAGTGTAATCAGAGATTTTGAAGCTTTTGCTGATCCCTCAAAAGCCGCGTCATCCTTGCCTTCCGGAAGTTTCGAAAGAGCGAAAAATATGGCCACCGCGGCAAAAACACCTGCAACAATCAGATATAGCGTATTGACATTGGTGACCGTAACGGTTGCGTTCGCGGCTGATGGAGTTCCAAAAAGAAAATAACTGACTATGATCGGACCCAGGGTGGTACCCAGGGAATTCACTCCACCGGCAAGGTTTAACCTGTGTGTTCCTGTGGATGGATCTCCTAAGGCAATGGCAAAAGGCTGGGCCGCAGTTTGCTGAAGCGAAAATCCAAGAGCCACAATAAAAAATGAACCCAGGATAGCCGGAAACGAATTCATATTGGCAGAGGGAATAATTAACAGAGCCCCGACAACAGAAATTAGCAGCCCGATAACAATACCTCTTTTATATCCTATTTTATTTAATATATCATAACCTGCAACGCTTGAAAATAAATAAAGAGCAAGTGATCCCATAAAATATGCCCCATAAAATGCAGATCCGATTAATTGGGATTGAAATTGATTCAACTGAAAATGTGTTCTGCAAAAAGGAATGAAGATAGAATTGGAAGCGGCAATAAATCCCCAGAAAAAGAAAACAATCACTAGAGTGGCTAAAGCTCCACTGTTGGTCGGCTGTTTAGTTTGGCTCATGAGCAGGCAATCATTTAAATGAGTGTTGAAAGTAGTTAAGTTTTGGCTTGATTAAAAATTTTTTCATATAGCATGAAGAATCCCTAAATCCTTCATAAATTGATCTCAATTCTCACGGGTTGCCTCGCCCATAACTTCATTTCATGGAGATTTTACATGTTTCAGCCGAATGTTATCCGGTCGCAAAAGCAGGCGGGTTGGGCGATGTAGTAGGTGCCTTACCAAAATACCAGACAACTGCGGGTCATATCGCCAAAGTGGTGATGCCCATGTACAAAACAAAATTTCTTTATAACAACGAGTTTGATGTGGTTCATAAAGGTTATACCAATTTGGGAAACTGGTGGTTTATTTATACTGTCATCAAAGAGAGAAAGAACATCCTCGGATTCGATCTTTACCTGATTGATATAAATGGTCTGCTTGACAGGGATAAGATTTATGGCTACGACGATGACTCCGAACGCTTCATCGCGTTCCAGATTGCAGTCGTTGACTGGCTTGCCACCTGGAAACACCATCCCGATGTAATACATGTACACGATCATCAGGCGGCACTGATTCCTTTCATGGTAAAGCATTGTTACCGCTACCAGCATCTGAAAGATGTTCCAACTGTGCTGACCATTCACAATGGAGAATACCAGGGTTGGCTGAGTTGGGATAAAAGTTACTATATACCTGCCTGGGATAACTGGAAATCCGGTTTACTGGAATGGAACAAAAGTATCAATGCCCTGGCCTGCGGCGTACGTTGCGCCTGGAAAGTAACTACAGTAAGCTGGACTTACATGGAAGAACTTCGGTGGGCTGCGAACGGACTGGAAGCCCTGTTCGAATATGAAAAGGGAAAATGTTATGGAATACTGAATGGTATTGACACCAAGGTTTGGGATCCCGCAACGGATACTTACCTGGAAAATCATTTTGATTTAAAAACGAATGCTGCCGGTAAAACAAAGAATAAAGAAATACTTTGCAAACGATTTGGGCTGGATATAAAAAAACCGCTCATTTCATTTATCGGAAGGCTGGTGGGGGAAAAAGGCGCAGATCTTTTACCACAGGCGATCGGAGATTCATTTTATTATATAGGTCGTAAAATGAATTTCCTGATACTTGGCAGCGGAGTTCCCTATATACAGGACAATCTCGAAAGAGTTAGCAGTATCAGTGAAGGTGACTTTAGTATTTTTATAGGATATGACGAAGGGTTAAGTCATATTATTTATGCTGGTGCAGATTTTATCCTGATGCCATCCCGTGTTGAACCATGCGGACTGAACCAGATGTATGCCATGCGTTATGGAACCGTGCCGATTGTAAGGACCACCGGTGGTTTAAAAGATACTGTGAAAGATTTCGGAGAGCCGGATGGATATGGAATCCGGTTCAATAACCCCATAGTAGGCGATATAACCCAAGCCATATGGCGCGCTGCACAATTATACCAGGAACCTCTTTTGATGGAGGAATTGAGGAGAAGAATGATGCGACTCGATTTTAGCTGGGAAACCAGTATGCAACAATACCTTGATCTTTATGCTTCGCTTTAACAGGATTTATTAAATCTGATTGTTATGTCAAAAAAAGTATTAGCCGTTATTTTAGGAGGAGGTGCAGGCACCCGTTTATATCCCTTAACTGCAAGTCGTTCCAAACCGGCCGTTCCGATAGCTGGAAAATACAGGCTGGTAGATATTCCGATTTCAAACTGTCTGAACTCCGGTATCGACCGGATGTTCGTGCTGACCCAGTTTAATTCGGCTTCTCTGAACAGGCACATTAAAAATACTTATCACTTCAGCGCTTTCAGCTCCGCATTCGTTGATATCCTTGCAGCCGAACAAACACCGGACAATCCAACCTGGTACCAGGGTACGGCGGATGCGGTAAGGCAATGTCTGCGGCATCTCGGCCCTTTTGAAGCGGAATATATCCTCATACTTTCGGGCGACCAGTTATACCAGATGAATTTTATGGAAATGCTGAATAATCATATACAGCAAAACGCGGAGATAACGATCGCCACCATTCCGGTGGCCGATCGCGAGGCTTCTGAGTTCGGAATTCTGAAAATGGACGATAAGGGTTTTATTACTTCATTTATTGAAAAACCAAAGAAGGAATTACTGAAAGACTGGACCAGTGATACCGGTCCTGCAATGCAGGCTCAGGGAAGACATTATCTCGCTTCAATGGGTATTTATATTTTTAACAGGCAGTTACTGCAGGATCTCTTACAAAATGAATACGTGGAAGCTACGGATTTCGGCAAGGAAATTCTTCCGCAGTCGATCGACAAATACAAAGTGGTCAGTTTTCAGTATGATGGCTACTGGACAGATATCGGAAATATTTATTCTTTCTTCGAAGCCAATCTCGGGCTGACCAAAGAGATTCCGGATTTTAATTTATTCGATAACAGCAATGCGATCTATACGCGAGCACGGATGCTGCCACCGGCAAAAATCAGTGGCACGACGCTGGAAAAAACAATCATCGCGGAAGGATGTATCATAAATGCTTCACGCATCGAAAGCAGCGTGATCGGGATTCGTACAAGGATCGGCATTGGCACAACCATCGTCAGCAGCTATCTGATGGGTATTGATTACTATGAAACGATTGAAGAAATCCGACATGATAAAGAACATGGGTTGCCCTCCGTGGGAATCGGCGACCGTTGTTATATCCGGAATTGTATTGTCGACAAGAACTGTCGCATCGGCGATGATGTACGGATTAACGGAGGTCCACACCTGGAAAATACCGATCATGCATTATATACCGTGAAAGACGGAATTGTAGTGGTGAAAAAAGGTGCGGTGATTCCGAATGGATTTGTGATTTAGTTTATAACGATTGCTATGAGCACAGCGACTTCTACCGCCAAAAATAGCCTGGTGGAAAAACCAAGGCTTTCCGTTTGGCAGATTGTGACGATGAGCTTCGGTTTCCTGGGCATCCAATTTGGATTTGCACTTCAAAACGGAAATACAAGTCGTATACTTCGCTCGTTCGGCGCCGATGTGGATCAGTTGCCTGCTTTCTGGCTGGTGGCTCCGCTAACCGGAATGATTGTACAACCGCTAATCGGTCACTACAGCGATCGCACATGGAACCGGTTGGGCCGGAGAAAACCGTATTTCTTAACCGGCGCGATTCTGACCTGCATAGCGCTGCTTATTCTTCCGAATTCCGGTTCTTTCTCATCTATTATACCTGCGCTGTGGATCGGTGCGGGCATGGTGATGATCATGGACACTTCCATTAATATAGCTATGGAACCCTTTCGGGCACTCGTGGCCGATAACCTTCCCGATAAACAGAGAACACTGGGATTCAGTATACAGACTTTCCTGATCGGACTGGGAGCCGTTGGAGGATCCTATCTTCCCGAATGGATGGGCAAGCATGGATTCAGTTTGTTGCCCGGCCCGAACGGTGTCGCGGACAATATCCGATACTCATATTATATTGGCGCAGCAGTTTTGATGATTGCCATTTTAGTAACCGTATTTTATTCCAGGGAATATGCTCCTGCGGAATATGAAAAATATCATGGAAAACCGGAGCAATCACATAAGAGATCGGGAGTCCGCGAAATAATCTATGATTTCCGGCACATGCCCAAAACGATGAAGCAGCTGGGCCTGGTTCAGTTCTTTTCGTGGTTCGCTTTATTTTCGATGTGGGTTTTTACAACAGATGCGGTGGCGACGCATGTTTATGGGTTGACCGGTGAATATGCAAAGACGGTTGAATACAATGAAGCAGGAAATAAAGTGAGCTCTGCATTCGGAGTTTATAACCTGGTTGCCATGTTTTATGCACTCCTTCTTCCTGCTATCGCGCGGAAAATAGGCCGAAAGGCAACGCATGCTTTTTCATTGATGGCAGGCGGTGCGGGGTTGATTTCTATTTTCTTCATAAAGGATCCTGCGATGCTAACTTTTTCGATGGTTGGAGTTGGGTTGGCCTGGGCCAGCATCCTGGCCATGCCTTATGTAATACTATCGGGTTCGATTCCACCGGGTAAGCTGGGAATTTATATGGGTATTTTTAATTTCTTCATCACGCTTCCGCAAATTGTAAATGGCGTATTCGGCGGTTCAATCGTCAAACATATCTATGGGGGCCAGCCCATCTATGCGATTGTGTTGGCGGGATTCTTTTTATTCTGCGCCGCCATCAGTGTATTGTTTGTATACGATGCCGGCGATATACGAATCAGCAGGAAAAAACAAAGACTGGCTGCAACATGAGAAAGTTATTTATTCTTCCTTGTCTGTTTTCATTTTATGTCGCTTTCACACAAAATGAAATAAAAGTTTATCCTTCTAACTGGTGGATAGGAATGAAGAATCCGCATTTACAAATAATGGTTCGTGAAAAACAAATTGGAAAAGCCACAATGAAGGATTTCCATATTTCATATTCCGGCGTTGTATTAGTTAATGTTCAGAAAGTGAAAAATCCAGATTATATCTTTCTGAATATAATAATCTCTCCGGAAACCAAACCCGGCATATTGAATATCCTTTATCAGCATGGATTTCACTCGACCTCCTATTATTTCCCCTTAAATAAACCTGACCCAGGCAATGGGAAAACATACGCCCGCGGTATCAATTCTTCTGACTTTATTTATCTCCTGATGCCCGACCGTTTCAGCAACGGAGAACCTAACAATGACCACTATGCGAATATGCGCGATACGGTAGCTGACCGCAAAAATCCGCTTGCACGCCATGGGGGAGATCTGCAGGGCGTAATTAGCCATCTTGATTATATTCAGCAACTTGGCGCAACTGCTCTTTGGCTCACACCAGTAATAGAAAACGATATGCCCCTGGAGAAAGAGCCCTCCGGCATGCTTAGCGGATATCATGGCTACTGGTTCACCGACCATTATGAAATAGATAAGAGAATGGGTGGTAAGGAAGCATATTTAAACTTAGTAACTGCTGCGCATAAACGCGGGCTGAAAATAATTCAGGATGCAGTTTATAATCATATCGGTGCAGAACACTGGTTCATGAAGGATCTGCCTGACAGCAGCTGGATCAATTGGTGGCCGAATTATCAAAATACAAGTCATCGGGAACAGGCCATCTTCGATATACACGCTTCCGCAAAAGACAGGGAAATCATGGAAGCCGGATGGTTTGTACCGCATCTGCCGGATCTGAATCTGAGAAATCCTTTGCTCGCAACATTTCTTATTCAACAGGCCATCTGGATGACGCAGACTTTTCAACTGGACGGGTGGCGGGTTGATACGTACAAATATTGCGACCCGTTATTCCTGAATAATCTGAATGCCGCCCTGGAAAAAGAATTCCCCTCAATTACGTCTTTGGGAGAAGCAACTGTCAATACGGTGGCTGCAGGCGCCTATTTTTGCAGGAATAATCTGAATGTATCATGGAAAAGTAATCTCACTGGTATCCTGGATTTTCCTGTATGTGATGCGATGCTTGAAGCATTGAAGAAAAATTATGGTTGGTCTGATGGCGTTATGCGGTTATATACGACTCTGGCTGAGGACATGTTGTACAAAGACCCAATGAATAATTGCATATTCCTGGATAATCACGACAGGGACAGGTTTTATTCAGTCGCCGGCGAAGACTTTGCAAATTTTCAAATGGGCATTGGTCTGTTGTTGACTGAAAGAGGCATTCCGCATTTATATTATGGCACAGAAATTCTCATGAAAAATTTTAAGAAACCTTCTGACGCGATGGTAAGGGAGGATTTTCCGGGAGGCTTTGTCGGGGATCCAAAAAATAAATTCATGGAATCCGGAAGAACGGATAGTGAGAATCTGGCCTTTGATTATGTTTCAAAACTGGCGAATTTCAGAAAGTCGTCTTCGGCTCTCTCAAAAGGCGCACTCATGCAGTATATACCTTCGAAAGGAGTTTATGTCTATTTCAGATACGATGCAAACCAAACCATTCTCTGTGCCTTAAATACAGATACCCTGACTGTGAATATCAATTTTCGAGATTATGCGGAAAGGACAAGAAACTATGTGACAGCAACAGATATTATGACCGGGGACAGTTACCCCATTTCTCAAAAAATGAATATTTCTCCCCGAACGATCCGTATACTCGAACTAAAAAATCGGCCGACTGCCAATAAGGTTGTACATTAGTAAAGGTGAATAACTTGATTACAGATTACGAACATACTCATTTTGTAGACTCCACGAAACCCGTTTGGAATTACTCCCTTTTTTCGGATGCGGACATTAGTAATTTCCAAAACGGAACCCATTACCGGTTATATGAAATCTTCGGATCCCATGCGCGCGAAGTGCTGGGAACCAAAGGTTATTATTTTGCTGTGTGGGCACCAAACGCAACGGCCGTTTCGGTAATCGGCAATTTTAATCACTGGAAAGCGGATGAGCATCCTTTGTTTGTGAGACTCGAAAAATCCGGGATATGGGAAGGCTTCATTCCCAATATAAACAGGGGAGAAATTTATAAATACCATATTCGCGGATTTAATAATTCGGAAACCGTAAAAGGAGATCCTTTCGGGCATTTCTGGGAACAGAGACCAAAGACGGCTACCATTACCTGGGACCTTGATTATAAGTGGAAGGACGAAGACTGGATGAATACACGTAAAAAAAACAACGCACTCGACCAACCCTGGAGTGTATACGAAGTTCACCTGGCCAGCTGGATGCGTCCATCACCGGATGACGAAGAAACTTATAACACCTACGATCAGATACGCGAACGCCTGGTCCCTTATGTTAAAGAAATGGGATTCACACATGTGGAATTGATGCCCGTGATGGAGTATCCCTTCGATGGAAGCTGGGGCTACCAGGGAGTTGGCTATTTCGCGCCGACATCACGATTTGGCGATCCACAGTCCTTTATGGAGCTGGTGAATGCTTTTCATCAGGCAGGTATTGGCGTATTACTCGACTGGGTTCCTTCCCATTTTCCCTACGATGCACATGGCCTCTATATGTTCGATGGTGCCAATACTTATGAGTATGCCGATATGCGTAAGGGATATCACCCTGACTGGAACAGTTATATTTTTAATTATAAAAGGGGGGAAGTCAAATCATTTTTGATCAGCAGTGGCCGGTTCTGGTGCGACCAGTTTCATGCAGATGGTATTCGCGTGGATGCGGTCAGTTCCATGTTGAAGTTAAATTATTCCAGAACTACGGGCCAATGGGAACCCAATGAATTTGGAGGTGACGGAAACCTCGAAGCCATTGCGTTCATAAAAGATTTAAATGAAACGTTATACCGGGATTTCCCCGACACACAGAGCATTGCGGAAGAAGCGACGGACTGGCCGGGCATCAGCAAACCAACTTTTGCCGGCGGGCTCGGTTTCGGAATGAAATGGATGATGGGCTGGATGCACGATACACTCGATTATTTTAAGGCCGACCCGCTCATGCGCAAAGGGCTGCAGGATAAGTTTACTTTCAGCATGATGTATTATTATGATGAAAATTTCATGCTACCTCTGAGCCATGATGAAGTGGTGCATGGCAAATCACCTATGCTTTATAAAATGCCGGGTGACGAATGGCAGAAATTTGCCAACCTCCGACTCATGTACACTTATATGTTTATGCATCCGGGAGGGAAACTGCTTTTTATGGGTGATGAATTCGGCGCAACAAGTGAATGGAATCACAAAAGCGAACTGCAATGGTATTTACTTAAATATGAATTACACTGGAAAATGAAGGATTGCGTCAGGGATCTCAATCTCCTGTTGAGAAATGAACCGGCACTTTTTGAAAACCAGTTTAACGAGTTTGGATTTGAATGGATCGATTTGGACCACCGGCAGGAATCCGTGATTGTATTCAGAAGAAAGGGTAAACTTCCTGAAAATGATGTACTGGTCATTTTGAATATGACACCGGTCGTGCGAAATAACTGGAAAGTATATGCAAACGGGAAATCAGCATGGAATGAAATTTTTAATAGTGACGAAAGAAAATATGGAGGATCGGGAAATATATTTAATCCGGAACCCATCGTAACTCTTGTAGATGAAAAAGAAAACCGCTACGAAGTAAATGTTCATTTGCCCCCCCTGGCTGCTGTAATACTCAGATAAGCGTAACGCTAAACGCGTAACGCCCAACGCTTAACGCCGGATAACTTTTACCAAGTCGTACCATGCGAAATTTCATTCAAATTTGTCTTTTGATTTTATTGGGTTTGCATGTATCGGCTCAGTCAGCTGACAGTTCCCGTTATTTTTCTCTTAAGGCATCTGAGGAAAAAACCGGCAGACTTTATATGCAGGCTTATCAGGATTATAAACACTCTCTTGCATTCGACGCAAGAAATCCCGACATTTTACGGCAACTTGGATTAACAGAAGTTGAATTAAGGAAATATGAGGAGGCGATTCCGGTTTTTGAAAAATTGATTACCCTGATACCGGCTGACACTACGGCGATAACGCAATTAGCCAAATTATATTTCTATGTACATGAATGGGAAAAAGTTATTCCATATGCAACTAAGGCTTTGCAAAAACATATCGGGCAAAGGAATTATTATATGATCGGAAAATCCTACTATGAACTCGAAGATTATGGTCATGCGTTCAGTTATCTTCCGTCTGCAGCTGCGGAAGAACCTAAGAATGCAGAGATACCTTACCTGATTGCGCGTTCCTATGTGGACATGAACAATTACAAGCCGGCAATACCTTATTTCCAGAAGGCGATTGAACTGGATTCAGCCAGGGCCCAATGGATATATGAATGTGCATTGGTTTATGCAACGATCTACGATGATCAGTCAGCCATAAAATATTATGACCTGGCATCTTCCAAAGGGTATAAAAAAGACAACGATTTTTATGAGAACCTGGCGGACTCATATATTTCTATCGGAAGGACCGATGAGGCATTAAAGATCCTGAATGATTTACTATTGAAAAAACCGGAAGACCTGGAACTGATGAACAGCCTCGGTTCTATTTACTACAAATTAAAAAAATATGATGAGGCCATGCCATACTGGGAACACATTCTGGAATATGAAAAACAAAACGCCCGTGCACTCTATATGATTGGAATGAGCTACCAGAAAAAAGGCGAACAGGAAAAAGGAAAGGCTCTGTGTGACAAGGCCATTGCCATAGATCCATCGGTGAAAAATCTGAGGACGGAATTGAGGATCAGACAATAGAAAGATAGTTTAAAGCTTCTGCGGTTATACTTTTAAACGGTCGTTATTTTAAATAAGTCTTTATATTGTGAGAGTTATGTTTCACTAAAACTGAGACGCCATGTCTACTGACCATTCCCGGAAATCTGAGATGAAGGATCATACGGTCTCGCTTAAAAAGTCTTCCGAGAGTATGACATCCCTGGTTTTTCAATTGATTAAGCCCTATAAAAAATGGCTTTTCGTCATTTTCGCCGCTATGATATTAGAGACGACGATGAGCTTACTCGCGCCATGGCCTTTGAAAATCATCATCGACAACGTAGTGGGCCATCACGCATTACCCGGATGGCTCCAATGGATAAATGATCTGCCATTTGGTTCCGACAAGATGGCTATCGCAGCAGCAGCGGGCTTTGGATTAATTTTTATAGCGCTGGTCGGTGGGATTGCCGGGTATATCGACAATTATTATACAGAAAGTGTGGCACAATATGTGGCGAATGATCTCAGGCAAAAAGTTTATCATCATCTGCAACGCCTTTCTCTTTCTTATTATGATTCCCATCAGATCGGAAATATTTTAAGTACGATCACTTCGGATGTTTCCACTATACAGGGTTTCGCTTCTTCGGCATTGCTGAGTATTTTAATTGACGGTCTGACCATTCTCGGTATGCTTGGCCTCATGTTTTATATGAACTGGGATTTCGCCCTCGTGGCTGTTGCTGTTACACCTTTACTTCTTTTATTCGTGGCCCGTTTTAAAAGAGCAGTAAAAAAAGCAACGCACGAAGTAAGAACACAGCAATCTACAATGGTTTCTGTACTTCAGCAGGGACTGGAATCCGTCCGGGCGGTAAAGGCATTTGGAAGACAGGACCTGGAGGAAGCCCATTTGAAAGATGTAAGTATGGATACTGTAAGGGCTTCCCTGAAAGCCAGGAAAGTGAAATCCCTGCTTTCCCCTGTAGTCGGACTAGTTGTTGCTTCCTGCACGGCTTTTGTACTATGGCGGGGTGCTCATTTGGTTTTGATAGAAGCCATGACACTGGGGGGACTGACAGTCTTCCTTTCTTATCTCGGAAAATTTTTTAAGCCGGTTCAGGATCTTGCAAAAATGACAACATCCATTGCGCAGGCTTCGGTGTCGCTCGAACGAATTCAGTCAATACTGGATACAGATACGATTATTCCGCAGAAACCAGATGCAAAATCTCCCGGGAATTTAAAGGGACAGATCAGTTTTGATCATGTGGCATTTGCCTATGATCCGGAAACACCTGTTTTAAGCGACGTGCATTTCGATATAAAAGCGGGACAACGTATCGGAATATGCGGACCGACAGGAGGTGGCAAATCAACTGTTGTAAGTCTGATTCCCCGTTTTTACGATCCGACAAAGGGGCGTGTAATGATTGACGGAACAGATATTTCTGATTATGAAATGCATGAACTAAGAAACCAGATCGCTTTTGTTCTGCAGGATACAGTATTATTTTTTGGAACAATCCGCGAAAATATCGCCTATGGTAAAACCGGTGCAACAGAAGTAGAAATCGAATCGGCGGCAAAAATGGCCAATGCGGATGAGTTTATTGCCAAGATGCCACATGGATATGATACGATGGTAGGAGAAAGAGGTCTCACCCTTTCAGGTGGACAACGACAACGTATAGGCATTGCCCGGGCCATTGTAAGAAATTCACCCATCCTGATCCTGGACGAACCCACAGCAGCCCTCGATACCGAATCTGAAAAGCTTGTCATGGAAGCCCTCGAACGCCTGATGCAGGGCAGAACGGTAATTATCATTGCCCATCGTTTAAGCACTATACGTGATGCGGATAAGATCGTTGTATTGAAGGGAGGATATGTGGCGGAAGAAGGAACGCATGATCAATTGGTAGCCCTGGGGAAAATTTATGCGGAGCTTTATCATATTCAGGCGGGTACGGAGCCATTAGTGAGCGCGAAATCGAACTAATCTTTATTTTTAAATGTAATTATTACCATGTCAAAAGATACATCCATCAGGACCATTATTATCCTTCCTGACGACACGAGAAAGCCTATCGTGGATGCCATTGATGCAGCAAAAAAATCTATTAAGATTAAGATGTTTGTATTCTCTGATCCTGACCTGATCAATGCAGTGATTGCAGCCAAAAAAAGAGGTATAGACATACAGGTCATGCTGAATCCTGCACGCCGGAGTGGGGAAGAAGAAAATGGCGAAACCCGTACTCTGCTGGAAGCAGCAGGTATAGAAGTAAAGGATAGTAATCCAAAATTTGGATTAACCCATGAAAAATCCATGGTGATTGATGATGATACCGCCTTTATCAAATCTCTTAACTGGGCAACCAAAAACCTTACTGTAACCCGTGATTACGCTATAACCACCAGCCATAAGCACGAAGTGGACGAGGTGATTGCCTGTTTTGATGCAGACTGGAACCGGTCAGATTTTGATCCGGGAGAACAAGCTCACATGATTTGGTGTACTGGCAATGGCCGGGACCGGATTGCACGTTTTATTGATGAGGCAAAACATACTTTATTTGTTCAGAATGAACGATACCAGGATTCTGTTATCATTGAAAGGCTGGTCAGAGCGGCGGTGCGTGGGGTAAAAGTCCATATCATGGCGCGGCCACCGCATTCATTGAAAAAAGAAAAACTGGTGGAGTCTGTTGGTGGTTTGCGTATCATGGATGATGTCGGAATCAAAGTGCATACACTGAGGCATCTCAAACTGCACGGGAAAATGCTGATTGCGGATGGTAGTCGTGCAATTGTGGGTTCGATCAACCTGGCACCGGGAAGTTTTGACGACAGGAGGGAACTTGCCATCGAAGTACACGATGAAGATGTCGTGCTGAGGCTGCAGTCAATTGCGCATGAAGACTGGAAAAACTCTCATCCACTGGATCTTACAGACGAGGGTCTGATATCCGATCTCGAAAATAAAGGTGACGGGGGAGAAGAAAATCTGGCTCTGAACATGAAAAAAAAGGATAAAGATCAGGAAGATTGAGGCAAGTATGAAAGTATGGAAGTATGGAAGTATTGAGCCCAACAGAGTTTTCCCTATCATCAATAAACATATGGAATTACGAATTGGTTTTAGGCGTTAAGCGTATTTCACATTCTCTCCGGAACTTTTATTCCCAACAGATTCATGGATGACTGAATGACATTCGCCGTCATAACGCATATCCTTAACCGCAACTGCTTTTTATTTTCGGATTCGGCGCGGCTTACGGAATGTTCGGAATAAAAAGAATTGAAGATTTTGGCAATGTTAAAGACATAATTTGCGAGCAGGGAAGGATTCATTTCTGCACAAGCCTGTTGTAGCAGCAAACTATATTTCTCCAGATTAATCAGTAATTCCTTTTCAAGCGGAAGCAGCGCTTTGAATTCCTTATCAGGATATTCTTCAATGGATTCTTTTCTCAGGATAGACTTTATGCGGGCATGGGCATATTGTACAAAAGGGCCGGTAAACCCATGGAAATCGATGGATTCATCCGGATTAAATACCATCCTCTTTTTCGGATCTACCCGGAGCAGGAAAAATTTCAACGCTCCCAATCCAATGGTATCGTACAGTTTCGCTCTTTCATCAGCCGTAAAATCAGAAACCTTACCAAGATCCTCAGTATGTTTTGCCGCAATGTCAGTCATCTCATCGATAATATCATCAGCGTCTACGACATTTCCTTCCCGGGTTTTCATTCTGCCGGAAGGCAGTTCAACAAGGCCATACGACAAATGATAAATACCCGCTGCTGACGGCAACTGCAGTTTCTGGCAGATGAGCTTAAGCACTTTAAAATGGTAATTCTGTTCATCAGCCACCACATAAATACTTAGGTCCGCATGGTACTCTTCATATTTTTCAACAGCGAGTCCAATGTCCTGTGTCATATATACCGCGGTACCATCACTTCGCTGAACGATTTTTTCATCCAGGCCATCTGATTTCAGGTCGATCCACACGCTTCCGTCTTCCTTCTGAAAGAAAACTTTTTTCGTGAGGCCCATTTCTACCAGGTTCTTTCCCAACAAATAAGTCTGACTCTCATAATATATTTTATCGAAATCACTGCCGATACGCTTATACGTGATATCGAAACCGGCATAAACCCAGTTGTTCATTTTTCGCCAGAGTTCCATTACCGCCGGGTCGCCAGCCTCCCAACTGATCAGCATTTGCTGAGCCGATCTCATGATCGGGGCTTCTTTTTCTGCTATGTCTTTGGAAAGTCCACCGGCCATTCCGGCCTCTGCCTGTTTTTTCAATTCGTTTCCGAAAAGGACATAATAATCACCTACAAAATGGTCTCCCTTGATGCCAGTGGTTTCCGGAGTTGCTCCACTTGCAAACTTCTGCCAGGCGACCATACTTTTACATATATGAATGCCCCGGTCATTCGCTATACAGGTTTTCACGATTTCAAAACCACAAGCTTTGTAAAGGGCGGCTACGCTCCAGCCAAGGAAATTATTCCTGAGATGACCCAGATGCAGGGGTTTATTGGTATTAGGAGAAGAATATTCAATCATCACGCATTTCCCGTTGGGCGATTGCAGACCGTATGATGAATCTTTATAGTGGTGATGAAGAAAATCCAGCAGTACAGCATCCGCCAGCACCAGGTTCAGAAAACCTTTGATCACGTTAAAGTCAGCAAACCATTCAGGTTTGGAAACAATCAGCGCCTCTCCCAGACCACGACCCAGAATATCCGGATTGGTTTTCAGAATTTTAGAAAAGGAGAACAATACAACCGTATAATCCCCGGTAAATTCAGGTTTAGTCTCATTGACCAGGATGTCCTGGGTATTGATCCGGTAATTGAATTTTTCGGCTAAAACAGTCTGAATGGCTATTCTAATGCCGGGTACAAGCTCCATTTTAAGTTAAATTGGACGCAAAAGTAGTATTTGTTGCGTAGACTCTCTTTACGATATGTTAACTTTGCGCCCGGAATCTGAGGATTATGCCCAAAAAGGAGATCATTTCTATTATTGACTTTTTTTATCCGCCCTTCCGAAAGTTCGTCCCCTTACAAACATTTCGTTATGCGGCTTGTGGGGGTTTCAACACGGTACTAGATATATTCGTTTTTTTCCTGGCTTATAATTTTATTTTACACAAGGAAGTACTTGACCTGGGGATTATTTCCTTCAAACCACATATAGCTGCCTTTATCATTTCTTTTTTAATCAGTTTTCCGACAGGTTTCATGTTGATGCGGCATATCGTATTTCCGGATTCAAATCTTCAGGGACGAGTACAGCTTTTTCGTTATTTCCTGCTTGTACTGGTTTGTGTTATCCTGAATTATTTCTTTATCAGGCTCTTCGTAGAACATTTCCATTTATATCCAACCATATCTAAAATCATTACTACGGCTATTGTTGTTTCATTCAGTTACCTGACCCAGAAGAATTTCACTTTTAAGGCTGAAGAAGAGACAAAGCTCAATGCCTGAGAACATAGATTGCCTGTTTAAATTTAAGTTTCGTGAATTTTTATGATTATTGATGTTTGGATATTTATTTATATTTTCGGTTGGTTGTTATTTCTAAATCTGAAGCTCTGAGTTTTTAAAATTAGTTCTAAAAAAATCGATTTTCGCCATGACTACATCCCGCAGGAAATTTTTGCAAACTAGTGGATTATCAGTTGCCGCCCTTGCCTTTGGAACTCATAAATTATTTGCAGCGGCGGATCCTGATGTATTTCTGGGTATTCAACTTTATACGGTTCGGACCGAAATGGATAAAGACCCGGCTGGTACACTAAGAAAAATAGCCGATATCGGTTATAAGTACGTGGAACATGCTAATTACAAGGAACGTAAATTTTATGGGTATAAACCTACGGAATTCAAAAAATTATTGGATGGATATGGCCTGGAAATGCCGAGCGGCCACGTGCAGATGTTGCCGAAGGACTACAGTTTCAGTAAACTGGAATTTGCCGACGCATGGAAATACACTGTAGAAGACGCAGCGATCGCCGGACAAAAATATCTGGTCTCACCCTGGCTGGATGAAAGTCTCCGGAAGAATATGGATGACTTCAAAGCTTATATGGACGTATTCAATAAATCTGGAACATTATGCCAGACATTCGGAATGAAATTCGGCTATCATAATCATGATTTCGAGTTTACTACCAAGATCAATGGTCAGCTGCTCTATAACCTGATACTCGAAAATACTGACCCGGCGCTGGTTGCACAACAACTCGACATGGGCAATCTGTACAACGGAGGATTCAAAGCCATTGATGTGGCAAAAAAATATCCGGGGCGATTTGAAATGATGCACGTGAAAGACGAAATTCATACCAAAAAAGGGAAAAGCAAAGAAAAATACGAGAGCACCATCCTCGGCAAGGGCATAGTAGGAACGAAGGAGGTTTGTGAACTTGGACGTACAACAGGTGGTACCAAATACTTTATCGTTGAACAGGAGTCTTATCAGGGCATCGATCCTCTGGAGTGTTCTAAAAGGGACTATATTATTATGAAGGATTGGGGATACGTTTAAAGCGAAAAGCTCAAAGCGTAAAGCTTAATAATTCATTCTGACTTTGAATAAAAATTAGACCCTCTCATGTTGAAAGGGTCTAATTTTATGTGAGACAGCTAAATCCAAAAGCTTTAAGCTTTACGCTTTCTGCTTTAAGCTTAATTAATACCTGTAATGATCCGCCTTAAACGGTCCCTTCACTGGAATACCAAGATATTCACTTTGAGTTTCTGTCAGCTCGTCCAGCGTTACTCCGATCTTGGCAAGATGAAGGCGGGCGACTTTTTCATCCAGGTGCTTTGGAAGAACAAACACTTTATTATCATAGTTTTTATGATTCTGCCAAAGTTCGATCTGAGCTAAAACCTGGTTGGTAAAGGAATTACTCATAACAAAACTTGGATGACCCGTTGCACAACCCAGGTTCACCAGGCGGCCTTCGGCCAGTATAATGACATCTTTTCCGTCAATATTGTAAAGATCAACCTGGGGTTTGATTGTATCTTTTGTTTGGCCATAATTGTCATTGATCCATGCCATGTCAATTTCGATATCAAAATGACCAATATTACAAACGATGGCCTTGTCTTTCAATAAACGGAAATGTTTCTCGGTAATCAGATCCCTGCAGCCAGATGCAGTTACAACGATATCCGCTTCCTTTACGGCATCGATCATTCGTTTTACTTCGAATCCGTCCATGGCTGCCTGGAGCGCACAAATCGGATCGATTTCTGTAACAATTACCCGGCAACCAGCACCCTGTAAGGATTGTGCCGAACCTTTTCCCACATCACCGTAACCACCCACAACGGCAACCTTACCGGCCATCATCACATCTGTTGCCCGGCGGATCGCATCCACGAGACTTTCTTTACAGCCGTATTTGTTATCAAATTTAGATTTGGTAACCGAATCATTTACGTTGATCGCCGGCATCGGAAGTGTGCCTTTGGCAACTCTTTCGTAAAGACGATGCACACCTGTTGTAGTTTCTTCCGAAATTCCTTTAACATGCTGAACCAACTCTGTATACTTATCCAAAACAATATTTGTCAGATCTCCACCATCATCCAGGATCATATTCAGCGGCCGGTCTGTACTGCCAAAGAATAATGTCTGTTCGATACACCAGTCTGCTTCTTCCAGGCTCTGTCCTTTCCACGCAAAAACACCAATTCCGGTAGCAGCAATCGCAGCAGCCGCATGATCCTGCGTAGAAAAGATATTACAGGAACTCCAGCGTACTTCAGCACCCAGTTCGATCAGGGTTTCAATTAATACTGCAGTCTGAATGGTCATATGCAGACAGCCCGCAATTCGCGCACCTTTCAGTGGCTTCAATTTTCCATATTCGGCACGTAATGCCATCAGGCCCGGCATTTCAGCTTCAGCCAAACGGATTTCCTTGCGGCCCCAGGGAGCCAGGCTCATGTCCTTCACCTTGTAGGGAAGGGTCAGATCAATATTTTTTGTTTGTGTTGTCATGAATATTTTGTTTTATGTCCCAAAGGTAAGTTTGTAGAACAAAAATGAAGTAATCATTAATAATTTTGGAATAAACGACCATATATCAGTATTTTTAAGGAACAAATAAGCCATATCGAATGCAAAAAGATGTAATAAAAGAACAAGCGCCGTCACAGTCTGTTTCACTGGATGAAAAAGACAAAGCTATTCTGCGGTATATACAATCGAATGCGAAAGCAACGGTAAGGGAAATAGCAGCCAATGTACATTTAAGTACAACCCCCGTTCACGAGCGAATTAAAAGAATGGAAGACGAAGGGGTAATTATTCAATATACCACTTTACTGAATCATTCCAGAATCAACAAAGGACTGATGGCCATATGCTATATTTCACTGAAAGAACATAACAAAAAAACCGGTGGGAAATTTATTAAAACACTTTCAGACATGCCGGAAGTAATCGAATTTTATATTATTTCAGGAGCCTTTGATTTCATGCTGAAAATAGCAGTTGAAAACATGGATGACTATTATAATTTCCATGTGAACAAACTGGGTCAGGTAGAAAATATTGCCCAGGTACAAAGTACTTTTATCATGGGGGTAATTAAAGTAGGACAACCCGTAATCAGCTAGGCTTTAATAAATCCGCTACTACTTTGTCAATCGGTAGGGTTACTGAGTCGGATGAAAAAGATTCCCAGGAAATAAAACGAAAGGTTTCTGTTTCTCCAGTTTTACTGTATATCTCCATCTGAGCGTCATCGAAATCAAATAATTTGGTTCGCAACGGAACCCGGATTTCTTCCAGAGCTTCTACCCGGTAATAAATTGAGATGATCTGGTGCTCGGGATTAAAAGCACTCATCTGAAAAAAATCAGTCGTATAAAGATGATCAGTCACTCGTACTTCCAGGTCCATCTCTTCCATGAATTCACGCTTTAAACAATCCCTGGTTCCTTCACCGAATTCCAGACCGCCACCCGGAAATTTAGTATACTGGTTTCCTCGTATGAATTCATCCGACACCAGTATCTCCCGGTTCAAACCCTGGAGAATTCCATATACCCTTAGATTAAACATGGAATAGAAATTTAGAAAATGGAAAATATACTATCTTGAAAGTTAAAAGAAGACACCGGAAAAACAAAAAAAGATGGAAGAAGAAGAAATTGTAAAGCATACCAAACGAATCTATAAAACCTGGTTCAATAAAGAACTTTCGATCTGGCATAAGATTTCTGAATTCCTGATTGAAATAATCATCATCGTTTTTGCTGTAACCATATCAATATGGTTCCATAACAGAAGCGAACATCATCATCAGCAGGAAGAAGTCAGAATATTTCTCGAGGGATTAAACGGCGATTTAACCCATGATATTGAGGAAATGGAGGACGATAGGGCGTCGTATGTCAACCAGGCCAGATTCTACCGGTATATTTCTATGATCAAATTTAATAGGCCCCCCAATTTAGATACCATAAAAAAATACCAGCCGTGGTGGTTTAATACAACATCTTTTAATCCAAACGATGGCAGGTTTCAGGGCTTTAAATCATCCGGTAAGGTCGGATATATCGAAAACGACAGTCTGCAAAACGATATTATGGATATGTATGAAGAAAATATTCCTGCATTGCTTTCCAGTAGCAACATGTATATTAAAATAAAGTTGGAGTTATTGGACCTGTATTTTAAAAGTCAAAAGAGATTAACAGATTCTACGACAAATTTTCTCAATTTTTGGACAATGGACCAGGTAAATAACATTTCCGGCGCGTTGGCTGACACCGGCCAAGTTCTTGAACGATATGATAATTGTATTCGGCTCATGAAGAGAATAATTGCTGAAATCGACAAACAAAACGCCGGATAGTTGATATCACACTCATTTCCCGTTAAACAATTGGATTCTTTGGTTATTCGAACGGTTGCTACCCTTCAAATATGAAGAGCAGCGACCTTTGTTTGTTTTATAAATAAGGGGAAGCTTGGAGGTTCCGAGCAGATTCGAACTGCTGTAGAAGCTTTTGCAGAGCTCTGCCTAACCGCTCGGCCACGGAACCTTTTGAGATGGGCAAAAGTAGTATATTCGGACT
>Ga0209863_10000039_pt1 | contig 75322 bp, 81 predicted proteins | sample OrgsoiDNA2013046_FD_185796 | JGI IMG/M metagenome (GOLD analysis project Ga0209863, IMG submission 185796) | Permafrost soil microbial communities from the Arctic, to analyse light accelerated degradation of dissolved organic matter (DOM) -... | ecosystem: Environmental > Terrestrial > Soil >...
CTGAGTTCAAATCAATTAATAATAATTCATGGCCAAAGAATCAGTCAAAGCCAGACAAAGGAAACGGGAAGTAATGGTTGCAAAATATGCTGACAGACGCGCTGCGTTGAAGGCTGAAGGCAATTACAAGGCACTGGATCTTCTTCCGAAGAATTCATCGGCTGTGCGTTTGCATAACCGTTGCCAGTTAACCGGTCGTCCGCGTGGTTATATCCGTTATTTCGGCGTATCCAGGAATATGTTCCGCGATATGGCTCTGCAGGGAAAGATTCCGGGCGTAAGGAAAGCGAGCTGGTAGTCAGTTGACAGTTAACAGATGACAGTTGACAGTGTCGAAGGAAGCGTTTAGAATTAAATTCTGTCAACTGCAAACTGTCTACTGTCAACAATAATTTAATAAAGACTTTAATAGATATACAATGGTAACAGATCCTATAGCAGATTTTCTCACCAGAATCCGTAATGCGCAAATGGCAAATCACCGGATTGTAGAGATTCCTGCTTCGAACCTGAAAAGGCGGATGACAGAAATCCTGTACGATAAGGGTTATATTCTCAAATACAAATTTGAAGACGATACCAAACAGGGTGTGATCAAGATCGCGTTGAAGTACGACCCCACTACCAAGGAGCCGGCTATCCGTAGCCTTGAAAGAGTGAGCCGTCCCGGTTTGCGCCAGTATGCGAGTCCGGTGGAATTCAAGCGTGTAAAAAACGGGCTGGGTATCGCCATCGTGTCTACATCAAAAGGTGTAATGACTGATAAAGACGCAAAAGCACAGAATGTGGGTGGAGAGGTCCTTTGTCACGTTTACTAGAACACATCACAGTATGGAAGTACTAGTGTAAAAGTGAAATATTTTAGAGTTATAATTATTCAAATTTCTAAGTATGTCCAGGATAGGAAAAAAGCCGGTAGTCATTCCCAGTGGAATCACAGTTACTGTGGGTACTGACAACACGATTACTGTTAAAGGCCCGAAGGGTGAATTGAAACAGGTCATAGACCGTGATATCAAAGTGGAAGTGAAGGACAGCAAGATTGAGATTTCACGTCCAACTGATCAGATCCGTCATCGCGCACTACATGGTTTATATCGTTCATTGTTATCAAATATGGTGAAAGGTGTTTCTGAAGGGTATAAGAGACAACTGGAATTAATAGGTGTTGGTTTTAAAGCTTCCAACCAGGGGAACCTGCTGGACCTGGCCCTGGGATATTCTCACAATATTATTTTTGAAATTCCGAAGGAATTGAAACTTGCGACAGCACAGGAAAAAGGGGAAAATCCAAAGATTATGCTCGAAGGAACCGACAAGCAATTAATCGGACAGGTTGCTGCCAAGATTCGTGGTTTACGTAAACCGGAGCCATATAAGGGCAAAGGTGTAAGATATACAGGAGAAGTAGTGCGTAAGAAGGCAGGTAAGGCTGCAGGTAAATAGTATGGGAGTATGTGAGTTAAAGTTCAAATTTTCAAATTTAAAGAGATGGATAAGCTTATTAAAAGACAGAAAATCAGATACCGCATCCGCAAAAAGATTGCTGGAAGTGCTGACAAACCACGTTTGTCCGTCTTCAGAAGCAATAGCGAAATCTATGCGCAGCTGATTGACGATGATAACGGTAAAACAATTGCCGCTGCTTCTTCCCGTGATAAGGATATTGTTGCACAGAAAGTGACGAAGACAGAAAAAAGCAAATTGGTAGGTTTAACAATTGCCCGTAAAGCAACTGAACTTGGAATCCAGAAAGTGGTTTTTGACCGTGGTGGTAATCTCTATCATGGAAGAGTAAAAGCCATCGCAGAAGCTGCCCGTGAAGGGGGTCTTCAGTTTTAATTATTAAAATAGTATTTGTAAATATTAATCATGGCAACAACTAGTATATCTAAAATCAAAGCCGGTGACCTGGAGTTGAAAGAAAAAGTGGTATCCATCAACCGGGTGGTAAAGACCACAAAGGGTGGACGTGCTTTCAGTTTTTCTGCCCTTGTGGTAGTTGGAAATGCAAGTGGCATTGTTGGTCATGGTTTAGGTAAAGCGAAAGAAGTACAGGAAGCAATTACCAAAGGCATTGAAGATGCAAAGAAAAACCTGATCAAGGTTCCAATCATGCATGGTACGATTCCACATGATCAGCTGGCCAAGGAAGGAGCTGCAAAAGTGCTGATCAAGCCAGCTGCTCATGGTACCGGTGTAATTGCCGGCGGTAGTATGCGGGCTGTATTGGAAAGTGCAGGTATAACCGACATCCTGGCAAAATCTCTGGGATCAGCTAACCCGCACAACGTGGTTAAAGCAACTTTCAAGGCCCTCGGCTTATTAAGAGAACCCCTTCAGGTTTCAAGAACAAGAAATCTGTCATTGAAGAAAATATTCAACGGATAAACCGGTATAAATAAAAAGGCTATGAAGAAGTTACGTATAACTCAAATAAAAAGCGGCATCGACCGGTCTGAAAGACAGAAACTGACTTTGCAGGCCTTGGGCTTGAATAAACTGCATAACCCGAGGGAGCATATAGGTACTCCCCAGATTCTGGGTATGATCCGCGCGGTAGAGCATTTACTTAAGGTAGAAGAAATTTAAATTTGCATAAGACGGTCAGATGATCTGATTTGCACATTTTCACATTTTCACATTTTCACATTAGTTTTATGAACTTACATACAATCAAGCCGGCAAAAGGCGCAACACATAAGGAAAAAAGACTTGGTCGTGGAGAAGCTTCCGGTAAAGGAGGAACATCCACCAAGGGTAATAAGGGAGGACAGAGCCGTGCAGGTTATCAGCGTAAAATGGCACATGAGGGCGGACAGATGCCCATCCAGCGTCGTTTGCCAAAGCGTGGTTTCAAAAACCCTCACCGCGTATCTTATGTGGTTTTTAATCTTTCGCAGATTGAACAACTCGCTGAAAAATATGACATTAAAGAGATTTCAGCTGCAAACCTCTACGCAAACGGACTGATTGCACGCACAGACCTGGTGAAAATACTGGGTAACGGCGAATTGAAAAATAAGCTGAGTTTCAAAGTAAGCGCGGCCAGCGAAAAAGCTAAGGAAGCCATCGCGGGTGCAGGTGGTACCCTGGAACTTTTGGAAGTGAAGAAAGTGGTCATGGGAGAGAAGAAAGTTGTGAAGAACGCCAAATCCTAAAATTCTAGTTAACTTGCATAGACGATTCCGGTCGTCTTTTTTGCTTGCAGCTGTTTCTAACTAATTAAGAAGAACGTGAAGAAATTTTTCGATACATTAAAAAATATTTGGAGTATTCCGGAATTAAAAAGCAAGATCCTTGTGACCCTTGTTTTACTCCTTGTTTACCGTTTCTGTACTTATATCGTTTTACCGGGAATTGATCCTAATAAATTAAGCAGTCTCAGCGGCGCTAAATCCGGTGCTCTTGGTTTAATTGATGCATTTTCCGGAGGTGCCTTCTCTCAGGCCTCCATTCTTGCACTGGGCATTATGCCTTATATCTCGGCTTCCATATTTATGCAGCTGATGAGCATACTGGTTCCCCAGATGCAAAAGGTTCAGAAAGACGGCGAAAGCGGAAGAAAAAAAATAAATCAGTGGACACGCTACCTCACGGTGATAGTAACTTTTGCTCAGGCTTACGCTTATGTAGGGTACCTGAAAACCATGGGCCGCGATGCGATTATTGAAAGTTTCAGTGCTTATTTCTGGTTTACAACACCTATCCTGTTAACTGCAGGTACATTGTTCGTAATGTGGATAGGTGAAAAAATTACAGACAAAGGTTTGGGCAATGGAACTTCCATCATCATCATGATCGGTATCCTCGCCCGTTTTCCAGGTGCAATTTCCCGGGAATTCCAGTCTAAAGCTGTAAATGGCAGCGGCGGCATACTTCTGTTCGTTATCGAAGTGGCTATCCTCGTTGCAGTAATTATGGGCTTGATCGTTTTGATCCAGGGAGTCCGCAAAGTGCCGGTGAACTATGCCAAACAGATTGTCGGAAACCGTCAGTTCGGTGGTGCCCGCCAGTTCCTTCCATTGAAAGTAAATAGTGCAGGGGTAATGCCCATCATTTTTGCACAGGCAATTATGTTCCTCCCAACACTTATTTCTTATACAAGTTTTGAAAACAAGGAAGGCATTTCCAGAATATTCTCTGATCCGCGTGATTATGTACATATGGTTTTTTACGGTATTATCGTAATCGGATTTACCTTCCTTTATACTTCCCTGATATTTAATCCAAAGCAGGTAGCGGATGATCTTAAACGTAATAATGGTTTTGTACCAGGCGTAAAACCTGGTCAGCCAACGGCAGATTTCATCGGTTCTGTCATGGATAAAATTACTTTACCGGGTGCAGTGTTACTGGCCGTGGTGGGTATTCTTCCAGGATTTGCCCAGCGCGCGGGCGTTACCCAGGGATTTGCTTCCTTTTACGGAGGAACATCACTTCTGATTATGGTTGCAGTCATACTGGATACCCTGCAACAGATCGAAACCCAGCTGCTGATGCGTCAGTACGACGGGCTGATGAAGTCCGGCCGTATCCAGGGCCGTCAGTCGGTTACCAACGCGGTGATCTAAGATGATCTATCACAAAACGAAAGCGGAAATTGAATTGGCTCGGGAAAGCGCGTTGCTGGTAAGTAAAACGCTTACCGAAACCGCCAAATTGCTTAGACCGGGTATCACGACACTCTTACTAGATAAATTTATCGGAGAGTTTATCCGGGATCATGGAGCCAGTCCCTCTTTCTTAAATTACCATGGTTATCCTTTCAATTCCTGTATGTCGGTGAATGATGTGGTTGTACACGGATTTGCCAATGAAAACGAATTAAAAGGAGGAGATATTATTTCCATTGATGTCGGCGTATATAAAAACGGATTCCATGGAGATCATGCATATACATTTGCTATTGGCAATCCCGGTGAAGCCATTGCGCAACTGATACGTGTAACAAAGGAATCTCTTTACAAAGGCATTGAGAAAGCAGTTGCAGGTAATCGTGTAGGCGATATTTCATTTGCCATACAGGAACATACGGAGAAGAAATACGGTTACGGTGTGGTACGCGAGTTGGTGGGACATGGATTGGGAAGAAATATGCATGAAGACCCGCAGGTTGCGAACTATGGAAAGCGTGGCTCCGGTACAAAACTCCGCGAGGGCCTGATCCTGGCCATAGAACCAATGATAAATCTGGGAAAAAGAGAAGTGTTTACAGAAGCCGATGGCTGGACGGTACGAACTGTCGACCACAGCGTATCCGTACATTTCGAACACGATGTTTGTATTGGGAAAAACAAACCCGATATTCTTTCTGATTACAAACCAATAGAAGAAGCTGAGAGGAATAATCCCAATCTTTTTATTTCTGATCTAAGCACTGCAACGCAGAACGCTTAACGCAGAACGCTTAACGCTGTGTTATCCCGCTACTGCAAAATCACGTAAAGCATCATTGAGACTGGTTTTCAGATCAGTCGACGCTTTTCTTTGGCCGATGATCAATGCACATCCAACCTGGTATTCGCCTGCAGGGAATTTCTTCGTGTATGATCCCGGAATCACCACGCTGCGCGCCGGGACCCGGCCCTTGTACTCAGCAGGCGCAGCACCGCTGACATCTATTATTTTTGTGCTCTGCGTTAAGACAACATTCGCACCAAGTACTGCTTCTTTTCCTACACGTACGCCTTCCACCACAATACACCTGGATCCTATAAAAGCGCCATCTTCAATAATCACCGGGGCAGCCTGCAGGGGTTCCAGTACACCCCCGATGCCTACGCCGCCACTAAGATGAACTCCTTTTCCGATTTGGGCACAACTGCCGACAGTGGCCCAGGTGTCCACCATGGTTCCCTCATCTACATATGCGCCAATATTCACGTAGCTGGGCATCATCACAACCGTTTTGCCCAGATAAGCCCCGTAACGCGCAACTGCATGGGGAACGGCGCGTACACCTAACGCCGCATAATCTTTTTTCAATTCCATTTTATCATAAAATTCCATCGGTCCTACCGTCCATGTTTTCATTTGCTGAATGCCGAAATACATGAGGATAGCCTGTTTCACCCACTCATTTACTTTCCAGTCACTCCCATCAGTTGATGGCTCTGCTACCCGCAACCGGCCTTTATCTGTTTCCTCAATTACGGCCCGAATGGCATCTGTATATTTATGGTCTTTCAATAATTCCCTGTTCTTCCACACTTCTTCTATTCGTGCTTTCAGTTCCATCAGATATATTTTTTGCAAACTTAAGGTTGCCCGGTTAATCAAGGCTGATTGATCTCGTAGTATTTTAAATCATTCGGTATTTTTACCCAAAATCAGCTGTTGGTATTCGAAAATGATATCGTACAAAGCCTGGAAATCCTGCGACAGGGGGGACTCATATTGTATCCGACTGACACCATCTGGGGTATAGGATGCGACGCAACCAACCCGGAGGCAGTGCAAAGGATCTTCAATCTGAAACAAAGGCCCCCAACCAGATCCATGATCGTTTTATTGGCGGATCAGCGGGATATCAATCGTTACACAAGCCATCCCGAGCCTTTTATTACGGACTACCTCGATAAAATGACAAAACCAACTACAGTGATTTATGAGGGCGCTCTCGGCCTTGCAGAAAATCTGGTAAATGAGGACGGATCGATCGCAATAAGAATTGTGCGGGAAGACTTTTGCAGACATTTGATAAAAAGATTCCGCAAACCCCTGGTTTCGACTTCTGCAAATATCACAGACCAGGAAGCACCGCAAAATTTTTCGGAGATATCCGATGGTATTTTAAAGGGCGTTGATTATATAGTGAAATACAGACAACATGATACCCAAAAAGCAAATGCATCTTCTTTGGTTCGATTTAATAAATCTGGAGAACCCACAATAATAAGATCCTGAAATAAATCGATTTTTAATCCCATAAATATTTTTATGTCAGCATATGTAATTGTAGAAGTCACCATTCATGACCATAAGGACTACGAACATTATAAAAAGTTAACACCTACGGCTATCGCAGCCTTCGATGGAAAATTTGTTGTTCGCGGTGGACAGACAATTACATTGGAAGGTGACTGGAAACCCGAAAGAATCGTTGTTTTGGAATTTCCAAACGTTGAGCGTGCGAATGAATGGTGGCATTCAGAAATATATACTGAGGCTAAATTAATCAGACAGAGGGCAGCAAAAACAAAAATGATTATAGTTGAGGGAGCCTAAGAAAGTATGGAAATATGGAAGTATGGAAGTCAATAGTCAACAGTTAATGCTTTATCGAAATTCAAATAATATAATTGCAGAAATTTCTTATTATACAAACAGCTTTCATAGGAGATGTCGTGCTGGCTACGCCTCTGATTGAAAAGCTTCATGTTTTTTTTCCCGATGCGCAAATAGATTTTCTCTTGCGCAAGGGCAATGAGCCACTGCTCATTGGTCATCCTCATCTTCATGAAATTCTGATCTGGGATAAGAAAGAAGATAAACTGAAAAATCTTTTCAGGATGCTGACCCGTATCCGCAAGAATAAGTATGATAAAGTCGTCAACCTGCAACGATTCTTTGCTACCGGTTTTTTATCTGCATTCTCCGGAGCAGATGAAATCATTGGGTTTGATAAGAATCCACTTAGTTTCTTATTTACAAAAAAAATAACGCACAGGGTAGGTGGCGACCTGGCTGTTCATGAAACAGAAAGAAATCTTGAGCTGATACGGCATTTCACCGATAACAGCAGTTTCAAACCAAAACTTTATCCTTCTCAGGCGGACTACGCTTCTGTTGATGCGTTCACGGGTTCGAACTTTATTACAGTGAGTCCGGCATCCGTCTGGTTTACCAAGCAGTTTCCCGCGGCCCAATGGATTTCGTTTATAAAATCTGTTCCTGCAGGCTTTGGAATCTATTTGTTGGGCGGACCGGGCGACACTTCATTGTGTGAATCAATCCGTGAAACTTGTAACCGGATTGAATTAAAAGTACTGACTGGCACATTGTCCTTTTTGCAATCAGCGGCTCTGATAAGCAGGGCAAGCATGAATTATGTGAATGATTCTGCACCCATGCATTTTGCCTCGGCAATGAATGCGCCTGTAACGGCTGTTTATTGTTCAACAATCCCTGGGTTCGGGTTCGGGCCCCTGTCTGATATCCGGCATATTGTAGAAATTGAACAACAATTATATTGTCGCCCCTGTGGTCTACATGGCTATGCATCATGCCCTGAAAAACATTTTAGATGTGCGGTTGAAATACGTACCGAACAGCTAATTAAAACATTGCCTTGAAATATTGGTGAATTGGGAATTTAACTGGCGCTTTTTCAATAATACTGTTATTTCAAAAATTTAAATTCCTAAATAAGCCCTATGCTCGTGCTTTGCGCTTTCAGCTTTGGGCTTTTGATTTATCTTTGAACCGATGGAAATTTCCTGTTCTGATACAGAGTTGCTGTTGTTCGAAAGGATTGCAGACGCTGCTGCCCGCATGCAGGTGGAGGTATATATTATTGGGGGATTTGTAAGGGATAAAATTATCGGCAGACCCACCAGTGATGCAGACATCGTTTGCATTGGTAATGCAATCGATCTGGCCAATGAAGTCGCTGCCTTATATAGCCCTAAACCTGCGGTTTCATTTTTTAAGAATTTCGGGACAGCACATTTTAAAATTCTCGAGTCCGGAGACCAATGGCTGGATGTGGAATTTGTCGGAGCCCGCAAAGAGAGTTACCGGGCAGCATCACGGAAACCGGATATTATTCCGGGAACACTGGAAGATGATCAGAATCGCCGGGATTTTACGATAAATGCCCTGGCGATTAGTTTGAATGAAAATAATTATGGCCAGCTGGTTGATCCGTTTAACGGACTCAGGGATCTGGAAGAGAAAAGAATTCATACGCCGCTTGAACCCCTGAAAACTTTCAGTGATGATCCGTTGCGGATGCTACGCGCCATTCGTTTTGCCTCCCAGCTCGGGTTTCAGATCGATTCGGAAACTTTCAGTGCAATCATCCAGGATGCGGAACGTATCCGGATTATTTCACAGGAAAGAATAACCGAAGAGATCAATAAAATCATTGCAACTCCCAAACCATCTGTCGGATTTGACCTCCTTTATAAATCTGGGTTGTTGCAGATCATTTTTCCAAAAATGACGGATCTCGCCGGAGCAGAATATATTGACGGGCTGGGTCACAAGGATAATTTCTATCATACCCTTCAGGTACTTGATAATATTTCCGTCAAAACGAAGGACCCCTGGCTGAGATGGGCGGCCATTTTGCATGATATCGGCAAACCGGCAACAAAAAAATTTGAACAGGGTCATGGGTGGACTTTTCACGGCCATGAAGTAATTGGCGGTAGGATGGTGCCGAAAATTTTTGATCAGCTGAAATTGCCGATGAATGAGAAAATGCGTTTCGTTCAGAAGATGGTGGAATTGCATTTGCGACCCATCAGCCTGACTAAGGAGAATATTACGGATTCGGCAATCCGGAGATTATTATTTGATGCGGGAGAAGATATAGATTTACTGATGATCCTTTGCGAAGCGGATATCACCTCCAAGAATAAACAGAAAGTAAAACGTTATCTGGAAAATTTTGAGCTCGTTCGAAAACGCCTTTCTGAAGTGGAGGAGAAGGATCGGATCAGGAATTGGCAACCTCCGGTGACAGGAGAAATGATCATGGAAATTTTTGGTATCGGTCCTTCCCGGAAAGTAGGGGACCTTAAAAACCTGATCCGTGAAGCAATTCTGGAGGGTGAAATTGGAAATTCTTTCGATGCTGCTTATCGGTTCATGCTGAACAAAGCAGCAGAGATGGGTCTTCAACCTGTTGGTAAGTCAGAGCACCCGACGGAAATTCGCCAGCCTTAATTTAATAACTAAGCTTTAGGAGTTGTTCTTTAAAATGGCTGTTAATTTGATGGTTTCATTTATTTTTGGACTTTATAACCAGTAACATTATGGCAGTCTTAAAATTTAGGGTTTATTTTGAGGAAGATGATAGTGTTTACCGGGATGTAGTGGTAAAGCATAATCAGCATTTTCTTGAATTGCATCAGGTGATTTTGAAAGCTTACGAGTTTGACAGTAAACATCAGGCTACTTTCTTTCGCAGCAACGATCACTGGCAACGTGGCAGGGAGATCTCATTTGAAAAATATGACCGGGAATACAAGGTTGCGCCTTTACTTATGGCAGAAACAACCATTGGATCTGAAATAAAAGATCCGAACCAGAAATTTGTTTACCTGTATGACTTTGTGAAGAACTGGTATTTTCTAATTGAGCTTATCAATGTGTCCAAAGAGGAAAATAGCAAGCTGGAATATCCGGCTGTTTTAAAATCTGAAAGTATCGGACCTTCCCAATATGGTACCCGCGGATTAATTGGTGATAAGCTGGCCGAGGTGGAGGAGAAATATGACCTGAACAGAAGTGCGGAAGGGTTTAGTGAAGTGGGAGAGGAAACAGGCGATCTCGACGTCGACGCTGAAGAAGAAATCGGCCCGGAAGAGGATACTTTACTTGAATAATGTCTCCCAAAACAGTTATTATTATAACGGGCCCTACGGCTTCCGGGAAAACGGATCTGGCCATTGAGATTGCAACGCATTTTAATACTTCTATCATTTCGGCGGACAGCCGCCAGTGTTTCCGGGAATTGAATATCGGTGTGGCAAAACCAGGACAGAAGCAGCTTTCAGCCGTGAAGCATTTTTTCATCAACTCCCATTCGATCCACGAAACGATGAATGCTGCAATTTTCGAATTGCTGGCGATTCAATGCTGTGAAGAAATTTTTTCTACCCGCGATACCCTGGTCATGTGCGGTGGAACGGGGCTTTATATTAAAGCATTTCGCGACGGGCTCGATGAAATTCCCGTTATCGATGAAGGCATCAGGAAGAAAATTACTGATCAATATCATGAGCTTGGAATAAGCTGGCTTCAGGAAATTGTACAACGGTCAGATCCTCTTTTCTATTCTTCCGGGCAAATGACAAATCCGCAACGAATGATGCGGGCACTGGAAGTTGTTCAAAGTACGGGGCGGTCAATTATTTCTTTCCGTAATCAACAAAAAAAGCAAAGAAATTTTCGTGTGATCGAATTTGGGATACAGTTACAGAGAAAAGAATTATACCGGCGGATTAATCAACGGGTCGATGAAATGATGGACGCGGGCTTATTGGAAGAAGTGTCTTCCCTTCTTCCTTTTCAGCACCTGAATGCATTACAGAGTGTTGGATATTCGGAACTGTTTGAATACCTGAAGGGAAAATCGTCGCTGGAAGAAACCGTATTGCTCATAAAACAAAACACAAGGCGTTATGCCAAACGCCAGATAACATGGATGAATAAAAATGAAAATATAGTCTGGATAGAAGATGACTACAAAAAGAAAATCCTGGAAGGATACGAGGGTCTTAAAATTTAATTCCAAAAGTCAGGAGCAGGTTACCGGTGTACTGTTTTACAGACGAATAAATATTATCTTTTTCACCGAGCCGATAGGGAAAATTTACATCGGTCAGAATAGATTCCACATATGTTAAATCAATAAAAATCCCTTTTTTTCTGTACCCGAGCCCTCCGCCGATCGACATCCTGTTTCCCTTTAAATCCGGCGAAGAGTAGGGATCCAGAGAATAAGATCCGCCGAGTCGAAAAGCCAGTTCGTCTACTTTATATTCCCCACCCAGCCTGAAATTAAACGTGTTTTTATAATATGATCTGATTACGCTGTTGACTCCATCGAAATAACCATTATCATTTACAGGATTTCCATTGTCATCGAGGGGGAAACTATACTTACTGCCGGTATTGGCCACATATTCTATATCAGCTGTAATAAACCCCATTTTTCCTTCTGTAACAGAACCCGGAAAAATATATGAGCCGCTCGCGACCAGATGCCAGGCTGTTTGAAGATCATATTCTAATTTGTTGCTCGCGCCGGCAGACTGGTCTAACACAGCGGAATTGACCGTGCGAATGCCGGCATAACCTTCTGTATTTGAAACCATATTGCCTGAGAGGTAATCGGTAATTGAATAGAATGTAGGAGTGTGAACAGCCAGTCCGATTCGCCAGTTCAGGTTGGGCCGGTAAATCGCTCCAAGCCTGCCGTTTACACCGACACCTTTGGCTGAATAGTTTTCTATATAAGTATATGAGTCAAAATCATTATTCGTATTTCCGCTAAGGTCCGATTCTGTGTATTGGGTAGTTCGGCTATAATTAACAATCGGTACGCCGATCGAAACGCCGTAGTACCATTTATCATGCGACTCACCGGCAATGCCAAGTGCTATTTCTGTAATGCCTCCGGATGTCCGGATATCAGTATTCTGACCAAGATCCCCACCAGCTGCCAGTACCTTACCCGGTTGGAAAATCGTTGGTCCGAGGCCTCCCTGGGAGCTATCAATGAGATAAGTATACAGGGCCATTCGAGTGCCGTAGGATATGCCCGAATTGGAAAGGGCATCGTCAACTGTAAGCCCGGACGCATTAAATTCTTCCGTATAAGCTTCAGATGCGGAAGAATAATTATTTTTCCCCTGGTAATTAATATGACCGTTAAAATCCGCACTCCGGCTCACTGCAAGGCTAAAAGCCGAACTTTTATCTGGTTCAGTTGACCATCCAATCACGAAACCTGAAGTTCCCAGTAAGAAATTACTATAGGAAGGACTCTTTGTATTATTTGCAAGATATCCCGTATTGGTAGAACCAAAAGACCAGCCGGGACTAAGAACGACTTCCCCGGTTTTGTAAAAACCAAGACCTGCAGGGTTTACATAATTTGCGGAGATATCACCGCCCAGCGAACCCATCGCACCACCAATGGCCTGTTCACGCGCTGTTCCTGAGGGACGTGTATATGACATGCGCAACGCGTCTTCCGGAAGTTGTGCACGAAGAAATAAGCAAAATAAAAGGGAGGGGCACAGAAATAAGAAACGTTTCATCTTCAATCAAATTACCTGCCTGGTCGACCGCCACCACCACCGCCGCCACCGCCGCTGCGTGAGGCACCACCACCGCCACCTCCGCCGCCGCTGAAATTGGAAGGTGAAGAACGCATGGGAGATGAATTCATGTTATTATTATAAGACGGACGGTTAATGGTGGACCTGTTGAAATTATTGTTCGTATTATTATAATTCTGCGAATTCCGGGTTGTATTAGCGTTTGTAAAATGCGCACTGGGCCTTGAGTTATAGTAATTCCCCTGATACGCAGAAGGGTTGAAATTACTCATGCGTGTATAAGCCGGGGTCGCATTATTTTTACCATTTATAATAACAACTCCTCCGTAATAGGGATTGTAGAAATTGTTCCAGGCATAATAGCTGTTATAATAGCTCAGCGGACTATAATATCCGAAGCCACCATAATAGGGGCTGTAAAACCCAGTGCCAAAGCCTATGCTCAATCCAATGCCGGAACTATAAGGGGAATAAGGGGCAAATCCACCACCATAATAATCATAATTGTAATCGTCAAAATATGACCATTTATCGGGATTTTGTACCCTCATTTTCACATAATTGTCATTCGGTGTGCTATAATAATCCGAATTATCATTCTGAGAAGAAGCCTGGCCGGCTGCCGGTGCGCCAGGAGAATAATACACATCATCCGGTGTCGGGTTGTTTCTGTAAACAGAACAGCTATTCAGTGAAAACAGCAAAATGACGGCGACGATAAGTGTATAGGGACGTTTCATGGCGAAAGCTTTTAGAATTTTCGATCTTAAGTTACTACTTTTGAGCGTTTTAACAAAATTACAAAATATACACATCTTCTTCTGAAAAATACCGGACTAAACTGTTAAAATGAGCTAAATCAAGTCTGGTTTGAATACCCTTTTATGAGTAAAGAAATTACCAGCAGACAAGAAAATTATGCGCAGTGGTATAATGACCTCGTCATCAAGGGAGGATTGGCGGATTATTCTGCAGTAAAAGGCTGTATGGTTATTAAACCATATGGATTTGCACTTTGGGAGGAAATGAGGGACGAACTAGACCGTATGTTCAAGGAAACTGGTCATGAAAATGCATATTTCCCACTCTTTATTCCAAAAAGTTTTTTAAGCAGGGAAGCGGCCCATGTCGAAGGATTTGCCAAAGAATGCGCTGTTGTCACTCACTATCGACTGAAAAATGATCCGGATGGCGGCGGCATTATTGTGGATCCTGAAGCAAAACTGGAAGAAGAGCTCATTGTACGGCCAACGAGTGAAACCATTATCTGGAATACCTACAGGACCTGGATACAGTCGTACCGCGACCTTCCTCTGCTGATAAATCAATGGGCCAACGTGGTTCGCTGGGAGATGCGGACTCGTCTGTTCCTGCGGACCACTGAGTTCCTTTGGCAGGAGGGTCATACAGCCCATGCCAATGCTGAAGAAGCCATTACGGAAGCACAGCTCATGTTGAGAGTTTATGCAGATTTTGTAGAAAATTATATGGCGGTTCCTGTTATCCGGGGAGTGAAAACCGCCAGCGAACGATTTGCTGGAGCTGTTGACACGTATTGTATAGAAGCCATGATGCAGGATGGAAAAGCACTTCAGGCCGGCACTTCGCATTTTCTCGGCCAAAATTTTGCAAAGGCTTTCGATGTGAAATTTTCGGATAAGGAAAATAAACTGGAATATGTATGGGCGACCAGTTGGGGCGTAAGCACCCGCCTGGTAGGCGCCCTGGTGATGGCGCATAGTGATGATGAGGGATTGATTCTGCCACCGCGGGTCGCTCCTGTTCAGGTGGTGATCATTCCGATTTATAAAGGCGAGGAAAGAAAAGATCTGTTGGACGCCAAAGGCAGGGAGATTGCTGCCGTTTTGAAAAAGGCGGGCATACGTGTAAAATTTGATCATAACGACAATAACAGGCCTGGTTGGAAGTTCGCCGAATATGAAAAGAAGGGAGTTCCGGTTCGTATAGCACTTGGTTTGCGGGACCTGGATAATCATTCAGTGGAAATTGCACGACGAGATACGAGGGAAAAAAAGAATTTTCCGATTGAAGGACTGGTTGAAAATATTGAAAAAATGTTGTCCGAAATTCAGGATGCGATGTATCAGAAAGCATTGGCGTTCCGGGATGCACTTATCACAAAAACAGATAGCTGGGATGAATTCGTAAGGCTGCTTGACGAAAAAGGCGGATTTATTTCGGCTCACTGGGACGGAACGACAGAAACGGAGGAAGCGATTAAGGAACAATTAAAAGCTACCATTCGTTGCATTCCGTTGAATAATCCAGCTGAAGACGGGGTCTGTATCTATAGCGGAAAACCCAGCAAAGAAAGAGTTCTTTTTGCCAGGGCTTACTAATCATTAATCGTCTTCCACTTTCACCCTTGCTTTACGCTTTGCGCTTTAAGCTTTACGCTTAAAAGAGGCTTTACGCTTGAATGTTTTCTTTGAATACTGGAGGATTTTTCTTTTATTTATAATCTCATCCCCCTTAAACAAAAATTAATTCCATGGAACAATCATCTAATCTTTTTGAATTGCAATTGGATCAACCCTCAATAAATTATTTAAACGAAGCTGCCCGATGGAGCCGCTTCTTGTCAATTATTGGTTTTATTTACTGCGGACTGATGGTACTCGTAGGACTTTTCTTTGGCTCGGTGATGGGCAGGATTATACCGGCAGGTGTAGATTCTGGCATGTCGGTGATAGGAAGTGGCTTTATCGGAGTCTTTATCGTAATTATGTCCCTGATTATGTTTTTTCCGGCTCTTTATTTGTGGAATTTTTCTTCAAAAATCCGGAGAGCATTGAATAATAATGACCAGCCATTATTAACCGAGGCTCTTAAAAACCTGAAATCATTTTTCAAATTTTACGGAATTCTGCTGATTGTTGTATTGTCTTTGTATGCATTGGCAGTTATTTTCGCCATCATTGGCGCGATTGCAGGCAGGCATTAACTAGTGACTTGAATAATAATTGTAGTCTTTGAGCAGAGATTCCAGGAAATCTTTCGCGTCCTGGTCACCTTGTATATTCAACTTCCCTTTAATTCTTTCTGCAATGCGGAAAGCAAGGTCATGATTGTTATTTTTCTTTACGTTTTCAATAATCATTTTGAGTGAATTGATATCCTTGTCACTCATTTGCATCACCTGTGGATAACGGGGTTTATAATCAGCTTCAACTTCAGTAAAAACGGTATCCTGCCAGGATGTTTTTGAACGGGTGTAAATGACAATTGTACCCGCTACGATATCCCCAATGCGTTGTGACTTATCTGAAATGATGACACAGGCGATTCCCGCAAAAGCCAATACGCTGCTATACCAGGGAAGGGAACCATTCATAATGGCGCCGAAAATCCATATGGGGAAATCGGCCAGTCTGAATACCCATCGGATAATATACTGACTGATGGATGCCTGTCCGCCTTCCAATGTGATCACCCGAATTCCCATGATTTTTTTCCCGATAGTTTGTCCATTTGTCAGGATTTCCATAACAGGGTAATAAAATAATACAGGGAATCCGATCAGGATAAATAGCCATTGGTTTTCGGTAAGTTTTTTCTGGGGTAATAAATCAATAAACTTACTACAGATAAGTCCGTAAAGCAGCATCACCAGCACATCAATACACCAGGCGAACATGCGGCGGTGAAAAGGACTGATCGGGAAATCAACCTCAATATTAAATCCTGTATCCAGTTTTACGGTTAACATAATACTGAGGGAAACATTATATTTATAAATAAATGTACCGTTTTTGTGCGTGAAGGTCAATTCATACAACAGAATATTGAGAAGTGGAAAATTTATCAGTATCAACCGACAACGGATCCTGATGAAATGGCGGCCCGTTTTACCGAGCTCGTGAACGACCTGGGTTATGCTAAAACTTTTTATCCGCAGAGTAGAGTGACACTTTATCTCAATAAACTCGCTTCCGGTATTTATCTGGGTATCTATAAAAATAAAAAGGAAGAATCTTCACGGATTATCAGATTCTGGAAAACAGAACTGCCATTGGTCATCCGTAAACATCACCGGATTCTGCTTTACTCCTTTCTGATTTTTCTTTTTTTTGCGATATTGGCTGCTTTCTCTGCTGCGAACGACCAGGAGTTCGTGCGGGGTGTGCTGGGCAACGATTATGTTGAAATGACAGATCAGAATATTGCCAAGGGTGATCCTTTTGGCGTTTATAAAGGGCAGGATTCTTTTTCCATGTTTCTCTGGATAGCTGTTCACAATGTGCAGGTATCGTTTATGATATTTATTACAGGACTGATGGCCGGACTCGGGACGCTCTGGCTCATTTTTAATAACGGAGTAATGCTGGGTGCGTTTCAATATTATTTCTTTTCAAAGGGTCTGGGATGGAAATCAGTTCTGGTAATCTGGATACATGGCACCCTGGAAATCTCCTGCATTATTATTGCAGGAGCTGCGGGTTTGGTGCTGGCTAAAAGTCTGCTTTTTCCGGGCACCTACAAAAGATTTCCTTCCGTTAAACGGGGCGTGAAGGACGGGGTAAAAATGATGATCGGCCTGGTGCCGATATTTGTAACAGCGGCCTTTCTGGAAGGATTTGTTACACGCTATTCCAAAATGCCCGTCTGGCTGAGTTTATCAATACTGATTTCTTCAGCTGTTTTTATTATCTGGTATTTTGTTATTTATCCGATACGAATCACCAGTAAGCAAAAGATGGTTCAAACTGTAAAATCCTGACCATCCTTCCATGTTTAAATATCTCTTCAGCATAATTTTTATATTCCTGGTATCCAACTCAGGCACCGTCTATTCCCAGACAAATTCAGACACAACTCCAGCAATGACTGATACGGTTGCGATATCCGTCGATTCTTCGGCGAATACCAATGGCTTGCCTACAGAAGTAACCGATTCTTCCCGGGCTGAAATAAATGAAGACAGTCTTTATATACCGGTAAAAGACAGCGGCTATCTGAATAGTTACACGGTCAGGACTGTAGCACAGCCGAAAGTGAATAAATATCTGGCGGATCATGAATATGAATATGCAAACGATCCGGAGTACTGGAAAAAGGACAAAGTTCAGAAAGATTCCGGATCATTTTCCTTCTGGAACATTTTCAAAAACAAAATCGTCCAGTGGATTCTGCTTCTCGGCGTGATCGGAGTCATTCTTTACGGAATATATATACTGGCCAAAGAAAATAATTTCAGATGGTTAAGCAGTAGTAGTAAACAGGCTGGAAGCGGCGACGACGAATCGGCATTGAAGGAGTCCGTAGATTATGAGCAGGCGATTAGTAAATATCAGTCGGAAGGAAATTACCGGATGGCCATTCGATATATGTACCTGCGCCTGATCCGATCTGCTACTGAGAAAAATGTCATACAGATCCGTGAATCTTCAACCAATTCAGAGATCGCGAGTGCATTTGGATCGCATGATCTGGCCCAGGAATTTCGTTACCTGGCTACAGCATATGAATATATTTATTTTGGAGAAACTAGTTTCAACCTGGAAATATTCGAGTTATTGAAAAAGAAGTTTGATGTTTTTCAACAAAAATTATCTGTCTGAAAAAACGTATACAATATGGCATTCTTATTTTTTGCGTGTTGAGCTTATGCAGCTCCTGCAGAAAACGACTGGACACCAGGATAAGTCTTTGGCGGCTGGATAAAATTCCTTATGGTACCCGGTATGCCTACGAAAACCTCTCTTCTGTTTTTCCAAACGCGGTTATACGAACCAGCAGTCAGTTTCCGGTCTTATTTCAGATTGGTGGAAGAGCGGATACTATCGGGGCTTTGATGATCGTCAGTCCGCGATTTATGCCCGAACCGGATGAAATGAAATCAATCATTCAGTTTGCGGCAACCGGAAACCAGGTTTTTATTTCTGCGCTGCAAATAGACGATACGATTATGACCATGCTGCACCAGAAACAAAAAGGGAATCTGTTTTATTTCCGGGACAGTAGCATGGTCAGTATCCTCGATCCAACCCGGAATGAATGGGTAAAATTTGTTTATCCGGGTTACAATTACGACTTACATTTTGAGACCATTGATACAGGATACACGACTGTGCTGGGTAAAAATTCCAAAGGCCAGGCAAATTTTATACGGATAGCATATGATCACGGAGGTGCCATCTTTATCCACTTGGATCCTTTTGGATTCAGTAATTTCTTTTTACTGCACAAAAAAAATAAATCATATTATGATTTGGCTTTATCTTACCTGCCCCGGCAGACCGGCATTCTGGAGTGGTCAGATTATTTCAGGTACAGGAAGGGGAGGGAAAGTTTTTCAGCCATGCGGTTTATTTTAAGTAAACGTTCCCTGAGATGGGCATTCTGGTTGACAATCCTGCTTTTTTTTGTTATGATGATTATTGAATCCAAAAGAAAACAGCGACCGATTGCAGAGATTCCGCCACTTCGTAATGCTTCGGAAGATTTTATAAAAACGGTTGGCCGGTTATATTTTCAGCAGAAGAATAATCTCAACCTGGCGACGAAAATGGTTTCGGCTTTTCTCGAAAATATACGTTCTAAATACAACCTGCCCACCTCCCAGCTAAATGAGGAATTTGCCCATAAACTTGCGTTTCGAAGTGGCCGACCAGTCAGAGAAATCACGCATATGGTTCAATTCATGAATGAGCTGAGCACGAAAGCAGAAATGTCTGATAAGGAATTAATGGACCTTCACCAAAAAATCAATCAATTTTATAAACCGGTATAACAATGGAAGAAAATTTATTTGGCGAAAGTACCCCGCTGCAGGAATTCAGAGAAACACTGAACAAGCTGAAATCTGAAATTGGAAAAGTGATTGTCGGACAGGATCAAATGATCGGACTTCTGATAGCGGGAATTTTGGCAGATGGGCATATCCTGATAGAAGGTGTACCCGGAGTCGCCAAAACACTGACTGCGAAACTTTTGAGTCGCTCTATCAATGTGGGATTTTCCCGAATCCAGTTTACGCCAGATCTGATGCCAGGGGATGTAATCGGTTCCTCCATTTTTAATCCACGCGAAATGTTATTTCAGTTTCGTCCCGGACCCATATTCAGTAATATCGTATTGATCGACGAGATCAACCGCGCACCTGCAAAAACTCAGGCTGCTCTTTTTGAAGTAATGGAAGAAAGACAGATTACTGTAGACGGACAGACCATGAAGATGCAGCAACCTTTTCTCGTGGTGGCTACACAAAACCCCATTGAGCAGGAAGGTACATACCATTTGCCGGAGGCACAGCTGGACCGCTTTCTCTTTAAAATAAAGGTGGATTACCCAAATGAAGCGGATGAAATAATTGTTGTGAGTAAACATCATGCACACGGGGGAGCCATGATCAGTGACGAAGTACGTCCGGTATTAAATGCAGATGAAATCGCGGGACTTCGCGAGTTGGTAAAAAAAATACATGTGGAAGAAAAATTGATTCGCTATATAGTATCCGTGGTTGCTTCCACAAGACAGAATAAATCGATTTACCTGGGCGCTTCACCAAGGGCCTCCATTGGCATTTTACAGGCTTCCAAAGCGATAGCAGCAATGAACGGAAGGGATTTTGTGGTTCCGGAAGATATTTTATATGTGATGCCTGCTGTGCTTCGACACCGCCTGGTACTTTCTCCGGAAAAAGAAATGGAAGGCGGTACAACCGACGACGTGATCAAACAAATCATTCAGGCATCAGAAATTCCAAGATAAGATGCATCAATTGAAACAGCTTTATTTGTCCATTTTTTTCGGAAAACGGTTTTACCGTTTTATGGCTGCTGTTATTTTTTTATTTGTGCTTTCCTACCTGGTTCAGTTTCTTTTTAATATTGCACTGTTGGCCCTGGTGTTACTGACTGGCGCAATAATACTTGACTGGCTTGTTTTATACGGCAAACGGAATCCGCTCTCAGTTGAAAGAGTTTTACCTGACAGAATGAGCAACGGAGACGGGAATACAATTTACTGGAAGATCACGAATCGCTATGCATTCAGAGCCCGCCTGCAATTGCTTGATGAATTTCCGGAAGCCTGGCAGATCCGTGATTTCAAACTGAAATACATTCTGGAACCGGATGAAAAAGTTATACTTCAGCATATTGTGTACCCAAAAGAAAGAGGGGAATATTTTTTCGGCGATCTCCATCTTTATGTCAAAACACCACTGGAGTTAATTATACGTCGTAAAACTTTTATAGCGAAGGAATCTGTGAAAGTTTTCCCCAGTTTCCTGCTTCTTCGGCAGTTTGAATTTATGGCCCATATCAAGGACCCTGGAAATATCGGTTATAAACAGGTAAGAAAAACCGGTCACAGTCTGGAGTTTGAACAGATACGCGAATATGTGAGTGGTGATGATATTCGAAGTATTAACTGGAAAGCCACCGGCCGTACGGGTGGACAGATGATGATCAATGTTTACGCAGACGAAAAAAGTCAGCAGGTATATTGCATAGTTGATAAGGGAAGGGCTATGAAGATGGCATTTGAAGGGCTGAGTTTATTGGATTATGCTGTAAACGCCACGCTGGCGATGAGTTCCGTGGCCATTACCCGCCAGGACAAGGCAGGATTTATCAGCTTTGCTGATAAAGCAGGTGATTTCCTGCCAGCAAATCACAGGTCGACGCAGATGGCCAGCATCGTAAATGCACTATATAATTTGAACACAAAATTCCTGGAATCCGATTTTGCGTTCCTTCATAAACTCATTAAAACGAATATTACACAGCGAAGCCTGCTGATTCTTTTTACAAATTTTGAATCATTAACAGCCCTGGGCAGGCAATTGCCTTACCTGCGTAATATTTCGCAAAAACATTTATTATTGGCTGTATTTTTTGAAAATACGTCCATCCGTACCCTGGCATCAGGACAAGCTGAAAATGTAGAAACCTTGTATGAAAAAGTGATCGCAGAAAAATTTATACTGGAAAAAAAGCTGATCGTTAAAGAATTACAACGCTATGGAATTGCCGCACTGCTGACCGCGCCCGAGAAATTAAGCGTGGATGTGGTGAATAAATATCTCGAAATAAAAGCCAGGCGGGAGATATGACCCGCCTGTTGGCAGACGAAAAAAACTCAATAGAATGAATCCATTTGAAGACGGGCAGGTGATCCTCGTGAATAAACCATTGCATTGGACCTCCGCCGATGTGGTAAAAAAAATACGGAACAGAATACATGCGAAAGTGGGCCATGCGGGAACTCTGGATCCATTGGCAACCGGACTATTGATTCTGTGTACTGGGAAATTTACAAAGAAGATCAACGAATACATGGCGAAAGAAAAAGAATACACCGGTACTATTACTTTAGGTGCAACAACCGCCTCTTATGACTTGGAAACAACTCCTGAAAACCAAAAGGATTATTCAAAACTCACCACTATTGATGTAGTCTTGGCAGCTAAAAAATTCACCGGAGAAATAATGCAGATACCTCCTGTTTACTCAGCAATAAAAAAAGACGGGGTGCGCTCATATGACCTCGCCAGGCAGGGAAGAGCTGTGGCGCTGAGTGGAAGAAAAGTAACGGTCCGTGTTTTCGAGATGGAATTACGGCAACTACCCCTCGTTTCTTTTCGGGTAGTTTGTTCCACTGGTACCTATATACGAAGTCTGGCAAATGATATAGGAGAATATCTCGGTTGTGGTGCTTACCTCAGTTCACTATGCCGCACCAGAATTGGTGAATATCTTCTGAAAGATGCGATCGATCCGGAAGCTGCGGAAATTATCAAAATGGATAATTAATACCCAGCTGGAGCTGGCCACTTAGCGGATCATGAAGTTTATAAAACCAGCCATCTGTAGACTCAGGTAAAGCCTGTGGGTCATGAATTCTGTAGGACCAATCGAGCCGGATCAGAAAATAATTAAAGTCCAGCCTGAGTCCGGTTCCCGCACCATATGCAAATTCTTTGTAAAATGTTTTCAACTGGAAGTTGCTGCCAACTGCCGAATCGGAACTATTGATTGGCTGCCAGTTCCATATATTTCCGATATCGGTAAATAAGGCACTCTTAAATTTTATTCCAAAAAGGGTTCCCAGTAAAAAGCGGTATTCGGCGTTAAATTCCAGTTTCATATCACCAAACCGGAGACCCAATTCATTTAATGAACGGCTGTAATAAGTGGAAGATCCCAATCCCAGGTTTCTAACCTGCCAGGCGCGCATACTATTTGGACCACCTGAATAAAATGCTTTAAAGAATGGCAGTGTGTTTTCATAGCCGGTACCCGCTCGCCCGTAGGCATACCCGGCTCCAGCGTAAGCACGGAATACCATTTGATTCTTGCCATAATCAATATTGTGCCTGAATTCTATTTCACCCCGCACATATCGAAGTAATGCTCCGGTATCCAGTTGCTTAATGAATCCCAGTAAAGCCCCGCTTTGTTCAAAATCGACCAGGAAATAATTTATTTTATTACCCCTTGCCCGGACAATATTATAGGCAAATGTTTGACCGATTACGAGTCCCGGCCGGAACGAAAGTTGAAAAGCGGGATTATTAGTTAAATATGTATCAAAACTGTCCGTAGTATGCGGAAGGGTCGTGTTTTCAATATTGATGGGCTTCCATAAATAACTTTTAGTAACCGCGAAATTTTGATCTTTCTTTGAATGAATAGTCGTTTTCGACCACTGGTAACCAAATGATCCGTTCACACTGATCATGGTAAAAAAAGCTATACGCCTTGTATAGTTTGCATTCACATTAATCAGGGTTTGCGTATTAAAACCCTTTTGTTCCAGATTGGAAAGAAAATTAGTGAATGGAATAATATTAATGATACGCGGGATCGCAACAGTATGGGATAAAGTCGATAAGATAGTTTGAATGGATTGTGAGCCAAGCTCAATTCCTCCTGATAAACTTGTATTCGTTAATATGGACTGTCTGAACGCATTCCTGTTTTGTAAACCCAAAATTAGACTGGTTCCCAGTACGTTTGTTGTTGTAACAATGTCATTGGTATTGTAACTGGTTTCAAAAGAAATGGTAATTTTTTGTTTTTTGGCAAGGTACATGCGGATCGTCATGTCGAGTAAACTATCGCCGTAAGGAGAACGCTGGAATTCTATATTATTATATTCCCATGCTGGAAGCTGGCTCAAACGATTGGATGTTCGGTAATAACTTTGTTGTTTATACAAACCACCGGGCAATAAATAAATATTATTAGCCAGGAAGGACAACTTGAATTTATTTGTCTGGCTGATAAATTTGATCGTATTGATGACTGTTGTATCTGAGTGAAAAGCAAAGGTGTCCACACCTATAACCAGATCCGGGTGGACTATTACCTGTCCGATATAATATTTCACAAGGTGTGTTGAATCACGCACAGGTCTTTGCCTGATAACAACTGTGACAGTAGGATTTTCTTTTTTCTGTTTTAATTTTTCCAATAACTCAGCCTGCTCGATAGGATCCAGGGAAGGATCAATCAAAGCCGAAAATACCGTGTCATGCTCTATATAAAGATCTTCTTTGGTAAACTTGAAATATCCGTTGTTCCGGAAACTGTCCACCAGCCGGTTCACCTCATTGGTCAGCACCTGTTTTGAATAGGGCTGACCGACTTTTATTAATGACTGATTTCTGGATTCTATGGCGATCCGTTGAAATTCGGGAGTTGTCAGGCTGAACCCCACTGAATCAAAAACCATTTGCTTACCCGGCTTCACCGTAAAACGTATGGTTACTCTTTGTTCTCTTAAACTATCATCCTTGTACTTCGATTTGTAAATAACAGTATCCTTTATATTCGGGGCATAGTAACCGGTTGAATTCAATAGTCCATTCATGAATACAATCGAACGTCCCAGATTAGCTGTATCGAAGACGGGCGGGTTAGCCAGCTTTTTATAAACAAAACGCGACAGGGAGAATGCTGTTACCGTTTTCGTTTGAAGACTGTCATCCAGTTGGTTTTGCAGGCGAAGTTCGAGTTCCTGTTTTTCATCGCCCTTAATATCTCCTTCTACTTTGATGGTTGTTTTGTATACGAAGGGTTTGCCCCTCTGGAAGCCAACGGGAACTCTGCAGGAAAAAAGGGCAAAAATTAGAATCGCCGGAACGATTGCAGGTCTGACCAGTGATGATGTAACTTGCCGGCAATATGACATATTATTAAAACGACGAATCCATGCTTGTAAAATCGCAAGTCAAATATATCCAAAACTTAGGCCATAAAAAATTCCGGGATGCAGATGGGGTCTTCGTTGCAGAGGGTCCAAAGATTGTTAATGAACTGTTGCAGTCGGATATTCTCGATTTGGTACAATGCTTTGCGACGGAGAGCTGGTTGTCAACCCACGACAGATTCGTAAAAGGCAGAGAAAAACTTTTTATCAAAACAACCGAAAAAGAACTGGAAAGAATTTCGTATCATAGCTCGCCCAACCAGGTTCTGGCGGTTTTCACAAAACCTGTAATCGATCAACAAAAAAACCTGGAGGGCCTGACTCTCCTGATGGACAATATCCAGGATCCGGGAAACCTGGGTACGATTATCCGTACGGCAGATTGGTTCGGAGTAAAACGTATTGTTTGCAGTATGGATACGGTGGATGTGTTCAATCCAAAAGTGGTTCAATCGGCCATGGGAAGCCTGATACGCGTCGAAATGATTTATACTGACCTGCCGGAATATGTGAGAGCAAATTCCAAAATACCGCTTTATGCAAGCTCATTGGAAGGGGAGGATCTGCGCGAAAATCCTCGGGTTTCAAACGCCTTGCTTCTCATGGGGAATGAATCTAAGGGAATCAGCCCGGTATTGGAATCACTGGCTAAAAAAAGAATTCGAATACCCCATAAAGGAGGCGCAGAATCCTTGAATGTTGCCGTTGCGACCGGCATTTTATTATACCATATGGAAACGCTCAGTTAAAAGCAATGGCCTTAACCGGACTCAGGCGGCGGATAATAAAGAAACTGGGGATGAGCAGAATTACAAAACAAACAACAAAAGTGCCCAGATTAACCCAGCAAACCTGCTGCCAGTTGATCCTGACCACAGCAGTGGAAATGAAATAAGAATCCTCCGGTAAAGTAATGAATCCATAACGGTTTTGAAGCCAGCAGATCAGAAGACCCAGAAAGTCTCCCAATAGTATTCCTCCGAAGGTGATGAGAGCACCATGATAAAGAAACACCTGCTGGATGTTCCTGTCCCGGGAACCCATAGACTTCAGTAATCCAATCATATGGGTTCTTTCGAGCAGTAGAATGATGAGGCAGGTGACGAGGTTCAGGATTGCAACCAATACCATCATAACAATCACAATGATGATGGTAGTATCCTGCAGGTTTAGCCAGTCGAAAATACTCTGATAGATTTCAGTTATGGAATGACTGTCCCATTTGCGCGGAAGTTTATAGTATATGCGATTACTAACAGAATCAGCATTAGAATAATCCCTGATAAAAATCTCATAACCTCCAATCTCCCGGTCTGACCAGTTATTTAGACGTCGGATCAACCGGATATCCACTAATGCATTTACCCTGTCATAATTCTCAATACCTGTTTTGAAAATTCCGGCGACGATCAGGGGCCGCACCCGTTTACTGCCATCAGGTTGAATAAAATAGGAGAAAAGTTTGTCGCCTGTTTTTATCTTCAATTGGTTGGCAGTATAGGATGAAACGTTTATTTCATTGCTGTAACCGCTATCAGGGAAATGTATCCAGCGTCCTGATTTCAGAAATTCCCTTAAGTGAGCAAATGCATATCCCGAATCCACTCCTTTTAATTTCAAACCTTCAAAACTTTCCGGCCCCTTCAGGATGGCATCTTTAGTAGCGAAGGCTGAAACGTAATTAACCGCCGGATCTTTTTTCAGCATGGAAAGAACGGTATCATTTGCCAACACAGGATTTCCGGATATAGAATCTGTTTTTTCAGAATCATAATGTGTGACACGAATATGTCCGGAGAATCCAAACATTTTTTCAGCTATGGCATATTTAAAACCGATTGCAAAAGCAATGGTAAGAATCATCGCCATTACGCTGATGGCCGTCGCCGCAATGGCGAGACGGATGATAAACCTGGAAAAGGAATGCTGGCTGTTAAACGCAAGGCGCCTGGCTATAAAACGGGAAAAGTTCAATCGGGAAGTTTTAACACTCAAAAATAGACTTCCCCCTGCTGTCAGAAAAGTTTTTTCAGGAATTGAACTATCATTGCATCAATAAGCGCGTATGAAATACCTGATAATATTCGCCCTGATTTGCTTTGGAACAAATATGGAAGCCCAAATACCGGATTCCATATATACGCCGAATATCTATAGTGCCAAATTATATCTGAAAGGGAACCAACTGGCCTATCCCGTCCTGACACTGAATGGAAATGATCAGGTGGAACTTGTCTTCGACGATATGGATGCTAACGTAAAATCGTATTATTATACGTACCAGCTTTGTAATGCAGACTGGACGCCGGTTCAGGTGAGTACATTTGACTATATCAGGGGGTTTGCACAAAATCAGATTACCGATTATCATTATTCCTCGGTTGCACTGATTCGTTATACTCACTACCATATTACGTTACCCGAAAATAATACCCGTATTACTTTGTCCGGTAATTACCTGCTCAAAGTATATCTGGACAATGATACTTCTAAACTTGCTTTTACGAAACGATTACTCGTTGTACAAAATGCGGTTTCCATTTCAGCGCAGATACTTCCTCCAATGAATCCGCAGTTAACTTATTCTTATCAAAAACTTCAGTTCACCGTAAACAGCAAGGCCCTTCCCATCTCAAATCCTTTCCAGCAGATACATGTGGTGGTATTGCAAAACAGCCGTTGGGACAATGCGATTTTTATGGGAAACCCTTCTTTTTACTCAGGAACTAATTTTGTGTATAACAGTGATGACGTGCCGGTATTTCCCGGCGGAAACCAATGGCGATGGCTGGATCTGCAAAGTTTTCGTTTTCAAAGCGACCGCATTGCGCGGGTCGATTACCTGAAAAATGGTACTGTCGTTCAGATGAAACCGGACAAGGACCGGTCGGGGGCGCCATATTATTACTATACAGACAATGCCGGAAAGTATTCTATCCAGACAACAGACCTGATTGATCCCAATTTCCAGGGCGATTATGGCCGGGTTCGCTTTGTCTTTGTGCCGCCGGACAATATTGCTTTCGAAGGGAAAGATCTTTTTATTCTGGGAGAATTTACAGGTTACAAATACAATGATCAGACCCGGATGGTATTTAATCCGGCAAGCGGTGCATATGAGGGCTCTGCCCTGATGAAAATGGGATTTTATAATTATGCGTACGTTACCGTGAACAACAATGAACCGCATGCCCCGCCTTCATTTGAATTTTCGGAAGGGAACCATTTCGAAACGGTAAATAATTACGATATCCTGGTTTACTATCGAACTTTAGGTGGCCGCTCTGATCAGCTCGTGGGGATTTATTCAATGAACACGATGAATAACCTTCGTTAAGCAAAAGCCTAAAGCTCAAAGCCTAAAGCCTAAAATTGAATATGCAAATAGGCAAATTGTTTTCTGTAATCAGGAAAATTCTTCAAAAGAACGATATTCTTAAAAAGTTTTAGGCTTTGAGCTTTAGGCTTTAGGCGTATATTTGCACCGGCAAGTCTTATACGGCCAGCTCCTGCTGAATCCCCCAGGGCCGGAAGGCAGCAAGGGTAAGTGGTTGAGCGGTGCGATATAAGTAACTTGCCATTTTTTTATACTATTTTTAAATTGATTATATGAAATTCTTTATTGACACGGCAAACCTTGACCAGATCAAAGAAGCCAATGATCTGGGAATCCTGGACGGGGTAACGACCAACCCATCCCTGATGGCTAAGGAGGGTATCCGTGGAGAAGATAATATCACAAAACATTACAAGACCATTTCCGATATCGTCAAGGGAGATGTAAGCGCCGAAGTGGTTTCCACTGATTTCGACGGTATTCTTGCCGAAGGAAAAAAACTCGCCAAGATCAACTCGAATATTATCGTGAAAGTTCCCATGATCAAGGAAGGTGTTAAAGCCATGAAATGGTTTACAGATAACGGTATTGCAACAAATTGTACATTGGTTTTTTCAGCAGGTCAGGCAATATTGGCAGCTAAAGCGGGGGCAAAATATGTATCTCCCTTTATAGGTCGTATTGACGATTCCGGCTGGGATGGTATTGAACTGATTGCCCAGATTGCAAATATTTACGCCATTCAGGGTTATGATACTGAAATCCTGGCAGCATCGATCCGCAGTCCACTCCATATTATTCGTTGTGCTGAAGCAGGTGCCAATGTGATCACCAGTCCGCTGGAATCCATTCTCGGGCTGCTTAAACATCCTTTAACTGATATCGGTCTTGCTAAATTCCTTGCTGACGCGAAGGGAACCAAATAATTTTGGAGCTTCGCTCCGGTCCAATTATTTTTGCGCCTGAATCATGAATAATCGTTTCAACATACTTCATCATCATTTCTTACCCCGCCGGTAGGCTGCTGATGTTTTGTGTAAACAATATAATTGCAGGGCTTATCGAAAGATAAGCCCCTTTTTTTTGAAATAACTATTGAAAATTACCGATAAATTATCTTCATGGCTACCCGGCTAAGAATTGCGATACAGAAATCAGGCAGACTTTTAGATGATTCCCTGAAATTATTGAAGGATTGTGGCATTGACCTGAAAAACGGGATCAATAAACTGAAAACAGAAGCGGACAATTTTCCTATGGAAGTATTTTTTCTGCGCGATGATGATATTCCGCAATATGTGGAAGATGCTGTAGCCGATATTGGAATTGTAGGTGAAAATGTGATCTACGAAAAAAATAAAAAAGTATCTGTATCGGAAAAACTCGGATTCGGCAAATGCCGGTTGTCTATCGCTATTGGAAGAAATGAACCGTATACGGATTGTAAATATTTACAGGATAAGAAAATTGCAACCACTTACCCGGTACTGGTCAATAAATTTCTGAAGGAAAAAAATATCCGGGCAGAAATTCATGAAATCAGTGGATCCGTTGAAATTGCACCGGGTATTGGGCTTGCAGATGCAATAGTTGACCTGGTCAGTAGTGGGTCAACCTTATTCATGAATGGTCTGAAAGAAGTTGAAACCATTTTGCATTCGGAGGCGGTATTGATCCGTCACCCCTCCCTTGGGAATGAACAGCAACGGATACTTGAGAAATTATTGTTCCGCATTCGTTCCGTACGCAAGGCCAGACATACCAAGTATATTCTGCTCAACGCACCCAATACAAATCTGAAAGAGATTATTTCACTGCTACCGGGTATGAAGAGTCCTACGGTTTTGCCTCTCGCAGAGCCCGGCTGGAGCAGTGTTCATAGTGTAGTGAATGAAAATGATTTCTGGGAGATTATTGAAAAATTAAAAATGGCGGGTGCCCAGGGAATACTTGTCGTGCCGATCGAAAAAATGATATTATAGTGTCTTCGATACCAATCATAGAAAATCCTGCAAAGCAACAATGGGCGGCGCTGCTGGCCCGACCATCTTATCATTCTGCGAGCCTGGATGCAGGCGTGCGTAAAATACTGGCGGATGTTAAAAGCAGGGGAGATAAAGCCGTGGATGAATATTCCCTTCAGTTTGACCAGGTAAGTCTGAATGAACGACAGGTTGTTCAGGCCGAATTCGATGAAGCAGAAAATAAGCTGGGCGAAAAATTAAAGGCAGCGATTTGTCAGGCAAAACAAAATATCTCAACATTTCATAAAAACCAATTGATATCAGAGCCCGCAGTGGAAACCCAACCCGGGATAAAGTGCTGGCGTAAATCAGTAGCCATAGAAAAAATCGGATTGTATATTCCTGGCGGAACGGCACCCTTATTTTCTACGCTGCTCATGCTGGGGGTGCCGGCAATACTCGCAGGATGTGACGAGATTATTATCTGTACACCACCGCAGAAAGACGGAACCATTCATCCGGCAATCCTTTATTCTGCAAAACTGTTAGGGATTAAAACAATATTCAAGGTCGGCGGAGTGCAGGCTATTGCAGCTATGGCCTATGGAACGGAAACCATTCCGGCAGTTTATAAAATTTTCGGACCCGGCAATCAGTATGTGACACAGGCAAAAAAAATAATACAGCAGGAAGGTATTGCGATCGATTTGCCGGCCGGACCGAGCGAGCTGGCGGTGTATGCAGATGAAACAGCCGTTCCGGCATATGTGGCTGCAGATCTTTTGTCACAATGTGAACATGGGCCCGATAGTCAGGTGATCCTGGTTACGGGTAATCGGGCTTTTGCAGAAAAAGTAAATCTTGCTTTAATAGAACAAGTTGAAAACCTGCCACGAAAATCCGTCGCTCTTAAATCTCTTGAAAACAGTAAAATTTTTCTGATAACTGATCAGGATGCCTCATTACAAATCCTCAATGAATATGCACCGGAGCATCTGATTCTCGCTTGTAAAGATGCAGAAGCGCTGGCTGGCAAAGTGCGCAATGCGGGTTCTGTCTTTATTGGAAATTTTGCACCGGAATCAGCTGGTGATTATTCAAGTGGTACCAATCATACGCTTCCGACAAATGGTTTTGCAAGAGCATATAGTGGAGTCAGTCTTGACAGTTTTGTGAAGAAGATCAGTTTCCAGCAGCTGACGCGTGAAGGACTTCAATCCATTGCAAACTCAGTGATAGAAATGGCAGTTGCGGAAGGGCTGGAAGCACATGCCGCTGCAGTCAAAATCCGCCTTTGAACAGAGCAGAAATTATCAATTGACAATTAACAATTAACAATTATTATGGTCGACATCAACCTTTTAATTCGTGAAAATATAAGGAAACTTGTTCCCTATGCCTCGGCAAGGGATGAATTTAGTGGTTCCGCACATATTTTTCTTGATGCAAATGAAAATAGTCTGGGTTCTCCTATTGTACCGGCCTACAACCGTTATCCCGATCCACATCAGGTTAAAATAAAAGAACGACTCACGGAAATTAAGGGCCTTCTGTCCCAACATATTTTCCTGGGCAATGGAAGCGATGAATGCATTGATCTCCTGTATCGCGCTTTTTGTAATCCGGGTTTGGACAATGTGATCATCCATCCGCCTACTTATGGAATGTATGAAGTGAGTGCACATATTAATGATGTGGAAGTCAGACGGGCACCGCTTACCGGGAACTTTGAACTCGACCTGGATGCTATTGAAAACCTGATAGATGAGAAAACAAAAATCATCTGGATCTGTTCTCCTAATAACCCGACGGGAAATGCTTTTAATCGTCAGGACATAGAAATGATCCTGAACAATTTTGATGGCCTGGTGGTAATCGACGAAGCGTATGTTAATTTTTCCAGGCAGCAAAGTTTTATCCGGGAGCTTACAGAATATCCGAACCTCGTTGTACTGCAAACGCTCAGCAAGGCCTGGGGACTGGCTGGACTCCGGTTGGGTATGGCATTTGCAAGTGAATTGATCATTGATGTGATGAACAGAATCAAACCGCCTTACAATATTGGGCAGGCTACCCAGGAAATTGTGTTACAGGCCCTGCATGGAACAACTGCGGTGAATGAAATGATCAAAGAAATCGTGCAAATGCGGAATGAACTCGCGGATCAGATTGGCCGTTTATCCTCTGTATTGAACGTTTATCCAAGCGAGGCAAATTTTTTACTTGTGAAAATCAAGGATTCGCGAGCGGTCTATGAGTCGTTGCTGAAGCTTGGAATCGTTGTGCGGGACAGGAGTTCAGCTCCCGGATGTTCGGATTGCCTGCGCATTACAGTAGGAACCAAAGAACAAAACGATAAACTGCTAAACACATTAAACAAAATTGGAATCGTGTAAATTCATAATTTTATTCTCTAGTAAAAATGGAATCATATGAAACAAGTCAATAATAATCTTGTTTGTTTATTGTTGCTGCTAACTGCAGCATGTCAGGGTTCAAATAGTCTGAGTCCAAATAGCTCAGATACCACCGGCAATGTATTAAAGCTCCTGCCGTCTAACCCTGACGTAAGCCTCAGCCTGCCCGCACGATTTAATGCGACGGTTTTTGCAGATGGCCTGGGGAAAGCGCGTCACATATCCATTACGCCATCCGGTTACGTGTATGTCAAACTAGCCAGTAACAAAAATGGGAAAACTATAGCATGTTTAAAAGATAAAAACGGCGACGGAGTTTCCGATGAAGAAATAGATTTCGGAACTTTCAAAGGAACGGGCATCAAAATAAAAAACGGGTATCTCTATGCGTCCTCTGATGAAGAAGTTTATAGATATAAACTGAACAGTGACGGTACAGTACCGGCTACTGAACAACCGGAAAAAATAATTACCGGTCTGCTCTCGCGTGGTGAGCATGAGGCTAAAGCCATTACGCTGGATAACAATGGAAATATTTATGTGAATATCGGAGCCTATTCAAATTCTTGTCAGATTGAAGATAGAAAAACGGGTTCCCTGGGCAGAAAACCCTGCCCGATTCTGGATTCAGCTGGCGGGATATGGCAGTTTAAAGCAGACAAACCTAATCAAACATATGCAGACGGAACAAGATATGCAACAGGTTTGCGCAATGTAGTCGGGCTTGACTGGAACACATCTACAAATACATTGTTTGTCATGCAGCATGGCCGGGACCAGTTGCATTCAATTTTTCCAGCCATGTATACGGACAAGGATAATGCTGAGCTGCCTGCTGAATGCATGTATGAATTGCATAAAGGAGACAATGCGGGCTGGCCCTATATTTATTATGATCCAAAACAACATAAGAAAATATTAGCGCCTGAATACGGTGGTGATGGCAAAAAAACAGCGGGCACTGATGCCATTAATCCTGTTGATGCATTCCCTGCTCATATGGCACCCAACGGACTGCTATTTTACACAGGCACCCAATTCCCGGCAAAATATAGAAACGGTGCATTTATTGCATTTCATGGTTCCTGGAACCGCGCTCCTGAGCCACAGGCGGGATTTTACGTGGTTTTTGTACCTTTCAGCAATGGCAAACCCTCCGGGAAATGGGAGGTATTTGCGGATGGATTTTCCGGCGGTCCCAAAAATACTGCTTCAGGGGGCGCATTGCATCGTCCCTGTGGCCTGGCACAGGGCCCCGATGGTTCTATTTACGTTACTGACGATGTAAAGGGAACCGTTTGGAAAATAACCTATAAATAAAATGAAAATTAATTTCAGATCTTTCATTTGTATCCCGATTTTTATTTTGTTAAGTGTACCGGTATTCCTGGTTGCTCAGTCAGGTCGTGAGGGGAATCATTGTGCGGTTAAAAAATCACCCTACAGAGTTTCTATGGACTCCGGAAAAGTTGTTTATAAGAAACAATGTCTTTCCTGTCACCAGGAAGATGGACTGGGTATTTCTGATGTCAATCCGCCCCTGAACGTAAAAATAGTTACCGGAGATAAAATGAAACTGATTGGAATTATTATCAATGGTCAGAATACACATGAGGAGTTAAATGGAAGGATTTATCAGAATACTATGCCAGCCAATCCGGATATAAAAGACCAGGAAATTACGAATGTGCTCACGTATATCCGTAATAGTTTTGGAAACAAAGCATCAGCTGTAAAAGAATCGGAAGTAAAGTCAACCCGAAGTAAGCTGAAATAATACGAATGAAAAGAATCCTTTTTATAGATCGGGATGGAACTCTGATCAAAGAATCTCCCCCCACATACCAGGTCGATGATTTCAGCAAACTGGAATTTTATCCGGGAGTATTTGAATTCATGGGCAGAATCGCAAGGGAAATGCAATACGAACTCGTGATGGTTACCAACCAGGACGGATTGGGCCAACCTGGATTCCCCGAAAGCAAATTCTGGCCGATTCAGGATTTCGTGATGAATTGTCTTTCCAATGAAGGAATTCATTTCAGTGCTGTCCATATCGACAAATCCTTTCCCGCAGATAATTCCCCGTCGCGTAAACCCGGTACGGGCATGCTGACTGAATACCTGAATAATGATCATTACGATATTGCCGGCTCCTTTGTGATCGGGGACAGGATAACGGATGTGCAATTGGCAAAAAACCTGGGCTGCAAAGCCATCTGGTTGAAACATGATGAAAATTTAGGCGGAAAGGAAATCAAAGATTCCATGAGCGAACTACTACAGGTGGTCGCATTGGAATCGACCGAATGGTCAAGCATATATTCTTTCCTGAAAACAGGTCTGCGCCAGGTGATTCATGAACGGAATACACGCGAAACAAAAATCAGGATCGAACTGAATGCAGACGGCAATGGGAAGTCGGATATTCATACCGGACTTTCATTTTTTGATCATATGCTGGATCAGATTGCCCGGCATGGTAAAATGGATTTAAAAATTCATGTGCAGGGGGACCTGCAAATAGATGAACACCATACCATTGAGGATACAGGGATTGCGCTGGGGGAGGCAATGGCGAAGGCCCTTGCGGATAAAAGAGGAATGGAAAGATATGGGTTTACGCTTCCAATGGATGACGCCGATGCACAGGTTTTGATGGACTTTGGCGGAAGAAGCTGGATTGTTTGGAATGTGCATTTTATGAGAGAGAAAGTAGGGGATATGCCAACGGAAATGTTCTTTCATTTTTTTAAGTCATTTTCTGACGCAGCACGCTGTAATCTGAATATTACCTGCCATGGTGAAAATGAACATCATAAAATAGAGGCGATTTTCAAAGCATTTGCAAAAACCATCCGCATGGCTGTGAAAAGGGACCCCCTTAGTGAGAACCTGCCAACGACAAAAGGAATTATTTAATCCCGATTTGGAAATTTCAAAATTAGCACCCATATTTGCAAGGCATGGCAAATCAGATACTCAATAATATGTGGTGGTGGCATACAAACTCCGGTCGGGGCGCGTAATGCGATCGCTATGTTATAAACATATCAGGCCCCGGTTATTTCCGGGGCTTTTTTTTTGCTATTCAGGCAACTTTAAAATAAATCGGCAGAATGAAAAAGATCAGTCTTCATACCACCCACAAAAAATTACTTTCGGATATATATACGCCGGTAGGAATTTATTTGCGCGTTCGTGACCGGTTCAGGGATACCGTGTTATTGGAAAGCACCGATTACCATGCGGCTGAAAACAGCTATTCTTTTATTTGTATTCATGCCATCGGCGGAGTGGAAATTTCCGATACCGAGCAAATGGAATTTAAATTGCCCGATCGTCAGACAGAAAAATACCCTTTAAAATCTGCGCATGTACCGACACTGCTCTGGGACTTCATGGATCATTTTGATGTGCGGATCGCAGAAGAAAAGCCGGTAAAAACAGCTCAGAGCCTTTTTGGGTATACAACCTATGACGCTGTTCGTTTCTTTGACCGCATTCAGATGAAAGTAAAACCGGAGGCTCCTTTGATTCCGCTCATGCGCTACCGGTTGTATCAATACGTAATTGCAATTAATCATTTCAAGGATGAACTATATATCTGTGAAAATCATGTGGAAGGTATACATAGCGACCTGCCCCTGGTAGAATCACTGATCCGCTCAAAGGACGTACCTGTTTTCCCTTTCCAGGTCAATGGAACAGAAACGAGTAATATGACGGACGCAGACTACAGGGAAATGGTGGAAAAGGGAATTAAAAGCTGCTTGCGGGGAGATGTATTCCAAATTGTTTTGAGCCGGCGTTTTCAGCTGGGATTTACCGGTGATGAATTTAATGTTTACCGGGCACTCCGGAATGTGAACCCGAGCCCCTATTTATTTTATTTTGATTATGGAGATTACCGTCTGATGGGCTCTTCGCCGGAATCACAGGTTTTAATAAAGGATGGCAAAGCGATCATGCATCCGATTGCAGGAACCTGTGGAAGAACCGGAAATGATGAGATCGACAGGGAAAGAGCAGATGCTTTACTGGAAGATGCAAAAGAAAATGCCGAACATGTCATGCTGGTGGACCTCGCCCGTAATGACCTGAGCAGGCAATGTTCTGACGTTTCGGTTGTGCATTTCCGTGAGGTGCAATATTATTCGCACGTAATCCACCTCGTGAGTGAAGTGAAAGGCAAACTGAAGCAGGGTAGTAATCCGTTTGAACTCCTTGCAGTAACGTTTCCAGCGGGAACGTTAAGCGGTGCTCCCAAGATCCGTGCAATGGAACTGATCAGCGGATACGAACCAACAGCCCGAAGTTACTACGGAGGTTGTATCGGTTTTGTTGGATTTGATGGCAGTTGCACGCAGGCTATCATGATCAGGAGCATGCTCAGTCAGCAAAATACGCTCACCTATCAGGCAGGTGCAGGTGTGGTGGCTGCAAGCAAACCACAGTCTGAGTTAGACGAAGTAAACCATAAGCTGGGAGCTTTAAAACGTGCCATCGTTTTGGCAGAAAACATTTAATGCTGGTTATGAAAATTCTCGTATTCGACAACTATGATTCCTTTACGTACAATTTGGTTCACCTCGTGCAAAAAATTATCGGGGATAAGGTGGATGTTTTCCGCAATGACCAGATTCCTATGGAAAAAGTAGCTGAGTATGACAAAATTATATTGTCACCAGGCCCGGGTTTGCCCTCAGAAGCTGGGATGTTGATGCCATTAATAAAAATGTATGCGGCATCCAAGTCAATACTCGGCGTTTGTCTCGGCCACCAGGCGATTGGTGAAGTATTTGGAGGTAAGCTGGTTAACCTTTCGAAAGTGTACCATGGGGTCGCCAGCCCGGTAAATATTGTTGAAAGGGAAAAACCGGTCAGTGATGTGAATGCAAATCTTTTTAGCGGATTGAAAGACGGATTTATGGCGGGTCGATATCATAGCTGGGTGATTGACCCGGATGGATTTCCGGATTCACTGGAGGTAACAGCGACAGATGCCTCTGGCCATATAATGGCTCTGCGGCATAAGACCTATGATTTACTGGGAGTGCAGTTTCACCCGGAATCTGTTCTTACACCGGATGGGGAACTGATAATGAGGAACTGGCTTTCAATGCACTAAGCCTAAGTATAACTGCCAACTGCCAACTGCCAACCCAAAAGTACCAGGCCTTAAAAGTGAAAAATGAAAAAAATATTACAAATACTGTTCGAATACAAAACCCTGACAAGGGAACAGGCAAAAGAAGTCTTGTCCAACATTTCCCGCGGACAATATAATGAGTCAGAAATTACGTCGTTTATAACCGTCTATCTGATGCGCAGCATTACCATTGAGGAACTGCAGGGTTTTCGCGATGCCTTACTGGAACTTGCTGTAAAAGCTTATCTGGATGAATATGATACCATTGATATCGTTGGTACTGGTGGGGACGGGAAAAATACTTTTAATATTTCCACCCTCGCCTGTTTTATTGTGGCGGGGACCGGACAAAAAGTGGCCAAACACGGGAACTATGGTGCAACCAGCATCAGTGGCGCCTCGAATGTGATGGAAGAGTTAGGATATAAGCTCAGCAATGATCCCGGCAAATTAAAGAAGGAAGCGGATAAAGCAAATATCTGTTTTCTGCATGCACCTCTTTTTCATCCGGCTTTAAAAGCGGTTGGAGGTATACGAAAGAACCTGGGCATACGTACTTTTTTTAATATGTTGGGTCCGCTGGTAAATCCGGCTTCGCCTAAATTTCAGCTGATAGGTGTCTATAACCTGGAGATGGCGCGTCTGTATACTTACATGTTGCAAAAAAGCGATTCTTCTTTTGCTATTATCCATAGCCTGGATGGATATGATGAATTGTCCCTTACAGGCGACGCGCGTGTAATTACCAATAAAGGGGAACGAGTCATGACTCCTGAGCAACTTGGGAAAAGAATGGTTTCACCTTCCGATATATATGGTGGAAATAGTCCGGAAGAAGCGGCAAAAATTTTTCTGGATATATTAAAGGGTAAGGGAACCTGGGCACAGAATGCTGTCGTCTTCGCAAATGCGGCAATGGCATTATATTGCACGGGTACCTATGGGACTTACGATCTTGCATTTGCAGCGGCAGTGGATAGTCTGGAAAGTGGAAAGGCTTTGTCAAGTTTAAATACACTTATCTCATTGCAATAAAAAAAGCCTCAGGCCTTAAGCCTTAAGCCCAAGCATGGAAAACATACTTGAAAAAATAATTTCCTATAAAAAGGAGGAGATAAAAAAAAGGAAACAGGAGTCACCGGTTCGGTTGTTGGAAAAACAGCCGGAATTCGGGAGAGCAATTTTTTCGATGAGAAAATATCTTCTGGATCCGGAAAGAACTGGAATTATTGCAGAGTTCAAGAAAAAATCACCTTCCAAAGGAATCATCAATGATTCAGCCACTGTTGAAGAAGTAACTGCTGCATACGCACGTTATGGGGCATCCATGATTTCAGTACTGACAGACGGACCTTCTTTTGGAGGATCTTCGGAAGACCTTCAACGGGCGCGCTTCAATGCGTTGCCGATTCTCCGGAAGGACTTTATTCTGGATCCCTACCAGCTGGTCGAATCAAGAGCGATGGGAGCAGATGTAATTTTATTGATTGCGGCCTGTCTTGAGCCCTCGGAAACACGCAAACTGGCAACGATAGCGAATCAGTTGGGACTCGAAGTGATTCTGGAAATACATGAAGAAAAAGAACTCGACCATCTTTGTGAAGAAGTGGATGTGGTGGGTATCAACAATCGGGATCTCAAAACATTTTCCGTTGATATTGCCCGTTCTATACGGCTGGCGGAAAAGCTTCCAGCCGATAAATTGCGGATTGCTGAAAGCGGTATTCGGGATGTTGAAACTTTGTTACATATGAAAGCCGCCGGATTCAATGGTTTTTTGATCGGTGAACAATTTATGAAAGCGCCCGATCCAGCGATTGTATTTGCCTCCTTTATTGATCAATTAAAATCAATTTTCAATGAGAGTAAAGGTTTGCGGAATGACGCAGCTCGATCAGATAAGGAAGCTTGACGAAATGGGTATTGATTTCGCCGGGTTGATTTTTTACCCCAAATCACCCCGTTATGCAGGCAAAAATATCTCTGGGGAGCAACTGAAGAAATCAAAACTGCGCATTGGGAAAGTTGGAGTTTTTGTTAATACACCTTACGAACAAATGATGCGCACCGTGGATGAATATGGTCTGGATATGGTGCAACTTCACGGAGATGAATCACCAAGGGCCTGTGAACAGATTGCCAATTATGTTACAGTCGTAAAAGTTTTCCGGCTGGGAGAAAACGATCCGATATCCTGGATAGTTAAATCTTTTGAGGAATCCTGCGACATGTTTATGTTCGATACAATGGGTGCAGGCTACGGAGGAACGGGGAAAAAATTTAATTGGGATCTTTTAAAAGGGGCAGGTATTGACAAGCTTTTTTTCCTGAGTGGAGGTATAGAGCCGGAAGACACAGAAAAACTCAAGTCCTTCTTTAATGAAGAAGTTTCGAAAAAACTTTTTTCTATCGATATCAACAGCCGCTTTGAAGTCCACAGTGGAGTGAAGGACCTGGATAAAATAAAATTATTTCACGAAATGATGAGCAAATAGTTACGGATATGACAGAAATTACAACTTTTCAGCAACCCTCCGAACAGGGCTATTATGGAGATTTCGGTGGAGCTTTCATTCCTGAAATGCTATATGGTAATGTGGAAGAGCTGAGATCGCGTTATCGGGAAATAATAAACGATCCGGCATTTCAGAGGGAATTTGAATTATTGCTGAAAGATTATGCCGGAAGACCCACACCCCTGTATTTTGCTGAGCGGCTAAGTGAAAAATATAATACCCGGATTTATCTTAAGCGGGAAGATCTCTGTCATACCGGAGCACATAAGATAAATAATACCATTGGGCAGATTTTACTTGCACAGAAACTTGGCAAAAAAAGAATTATCGCAGAAACAGGTGCCGGACAGCACGGTGTTGCCACTGCAACTGTGTGTGCTTTGAAGGGACTGGAATGTATTGTTTACATGGGTGAAAAGGATATTCAGCGGCAGGCGCCCAATGTAGCCCGAATGAAAATGCTGGGTGCCAGGGTAGTGCCTGCCACCAGCGGCAGTAAGACCCTGAAAGACGCTACCAACGAGGCGATCCGGGACTGGATCAATCACCCCAATGACACCCACTATATTATTGGGAGTGTGGTCGGTCCGCATCCTTACCCCGATATGGTAGCCAGGTTTCAGAGTGTGATCAGCGCAGAGATAAAATGGCAACTCAGGGAAAAAACGGGCATAGAAAATCCAGAGGCCGTAATCGCATGCGTCGGCGGTGGAAGTAATGCCGCGGGTGCTTTTTTTCATTTCCTGGATAATACAGCAGTTCGCCTGATTGCAGTTGAAGCAGCGGGAGAAGGAATACAAAGCGGCCGATCAGCTGCAACAACCAGCCTGGGTACAAAAGGAATTTTGCATGGCAGCAGAAGCCTTGTAATGCAGACGGCAGATGGACAGGTTGTAGAGCCCCATAGTATTTCTGCCGGACTGGATTATCCTGGAATCGGTCCGCTCCACGCCCATTTGTTTACTTCGGGCAGGGGTGAATTTTATAATGCTACGGATGAAGAAGCCTTGAAAGCTGCCTTCCTTCTCGCAAGACTCGAAGGCATTATTCCGGCGCTGGAGTCAGCACATGCACTGGCGATTCTGGAAAAAATCCAATTCGGGAAAGAAGAAAATATTGTGGTTTGTTTGAGTGGACGAGGAGACAAGGATTTGGATACTTATATGAAAGCGATGGAAAGTTAATTTGCAAATGTGCAAATGTGCAGATGGGCAAATGGAAAAGTCTGATATCAGCCGCCAACTGCCAACCGACAACCGTCAACCAGAAAATAATGAGCAGAATTGATCAAATGTTCGCAAATAAAAAACAAAACGTGCTGAATGTATATTTCACTGCAGGTTTTCCCTCTTTGAACAGTACGGTAGCTATAATGAAATCACTGCAGGATGCTGGAGCAGACATGATCGAACTGGGTATGCCTTACAGCGACCCCCTCGCCGACGGACCCGTCATACAATCCAGCGGAACAATTGCACTGGCAAATGGCATGACGATACATAAGCTTTTTGAACAGCTGAAGAATTTCAGAGACGAAATTCGACTGCCTGTATTATTGATGGGATATATGAATCCGGTCATTCAATACGGATTTGAAAATTTTTGCAGGGACGCTGCTGCGATCGGTGTGGATGGCCTTATCCTGCCGGATCTTCCCATGTTTGAATACGAAAAAGAATATGGCACACTGATCAACCAATACAATCTGGATTTTGTTTTTCTGGTAACGCCGGAAACTAAAGAAGAGCGTGTGATCAAATTAGATCAGTTAAGCAGTGGCTTTCTCTATGCAGTTTCTTCTTCTTCCACGACCGGTAAGGATGCAGCACTGAGCGACCAGGAAAAATATTTTAAAAGACTGCAGTCCATGAAATTAAAAAACCCGGTGCTGATCGGATTTGGTATCCGCGACAAGGTTAGCTTTTCCAAAGCCTGTTCTTACGCGAATGGTGCCATTATTGGAACAGCATTCATTAAAGTCCTTGAGAATTCAACGGAAGGGGAGATACCATCACTTACAAAGACCTTTATCAATTCCCTGAAATGAAAATTGTTATCATCAAATATAACGCAGGCAATATCCGGTCGGTATTATTTGCCCTCGAGCGGATCGGCGTCGAGGCAATGGTTACAGATGACCCCGACACGATATCCAGAGCCGACAGGATTATTTTCCCCGGTGTAGGCGAAGCAAGCTCTGCCATGAATTATCTAAGGGAAAGAAAACTTGACCTGCTGATTAAAAACCTTCAGCAACCGGTGTTAGGGGTTTGCCTGGGTATGCAGTTACTATGTGCATATTCCGAAGAAAATGATACAAACTGTATTGGCATCTTCGGTGAAACGGTAAAAAAATTCATACCTGTCGCTGATCAGCCGCTGAAAGTGCCACAGATGGGATGGAACAATATTTATGATTTGAAATCGGACCTGTTTACCGGTGTTCCGGAAAATAGTTATTGTTATTTCGTGCACGGTTATTATGCGGGACTGGGAGAAACAACAATAGCAAAAACGGATTATGTGCAGCCATATAGTTCTGCATTGCATAAAAAGAATTTTTATGGGGTACAGTTTCATCCGGAGAAAAGCGCAGTAGCAGGGGAACATATCCTGAAAAATTTTATTCAACTTTAGTACACTATATGTCTATAGAAATTATTCCTGCCATCGATATTCTGCATGGGAAGTGCGTACGGCTTACGCAGGGCGACTATGGAAGCCAGAAAATATACAACGAGCATCCACTGGAAGTGGCGCTTCAGTTTGAAGACGCAGGACTGAAAAGATTACACCTGGTAGATCTGGATGGAGCAAAAGAAGGACGTGTCAGGAACTGGAACGTGCTGGAAACGATTGCGGGCAAAACGAATCTTGTTGTTGATTTCGGTGGTGGAATCGGAACGGGTAAAGACCTGCAGATTGTATTCGAATCCGGTGCGGCTTTCGCGACAATTGGCAGTGTGGCAGTAAAGAATGAAAGCCTGCTACGCGAATGGATGCTGGTTTACGGCTCTGGGAAATTTTTATTGGGTGCAGACGTACGCGATGAAAAAATATCAATTACAGGCTGGACCGTCGATACGGAATTATGGATTTATGATTTTATTCAAAAATTTATGGAAGCCGGGATAAAACAAATTTTTTGCACTGATATAAAACTCGATGGGGCGATGAAAGGTCCTTCCCTGGAACTATACAAAAAAATTCTGGAACGATTCCCTGATCTTCATTTTATCGCCAGTGGAGGCATCCGGTCATTGGACGATATCTATGAATTGGAAGAATTGGGTTGCAAAGGAGCTATTATTGGAAAAGCGATATATGAGGGAATGATCACACTTAAGGAACTGGCAAATGTTAACTAAAAGAATTATAGCCTGTCTTGACATTCAAAACGGGAGAACGGTAAAGGGTACTAACTTCCTCGATCTCCGTGATGCAGGTGATCCGGTTGAACTCGGCGCCCGTTATGCAGCCGAAGGTGCTGATGAATTGGTATTTCTGGATATTACAGCTACACATGAAAAAAGAAAAACGCTGAGTGAACTGGCCCGTCGCATTGCGCATCATATTAATATACCGTTTACTGTGGGTGGTGGTATTTCCTCTGTGGAAGATGTTAGTATTCTGTTGGAAAACGGTGCAGATAAAATTTCCGTAAATACAGCAGCATTCAAAAACCCCACCCTGATCGAAGACCTTGCCCGTGCGTTTGGCAGTCAGTGTGTGGTGCTGGCTATCGATGCAAAAAAAGGGACTGACGGAGGACATTATGTTCACCTGAATGGAGGGCGTGTTGCAACAGAAATGAGCTGCCTGGATTGGGCTAAGAGGGGAGTGGAATTAGGTGCCGGAGAGATTCTGCTCACTTCGATGGATCATGACGGAACTAAAAAGGGATTTGCAGTCGATTTAACCAGGTTGCTGGCCGAGGCGCTTCCGGTTCCGGTGATTGCGTCAGGCGGCGGCGGAACGAAAGAGCATTTTTCGCAAATTTTTAGGGAAGGAAAAGCAGATGCCGCCCTGGCGGCGAGTATCTTTCACTTTGGGGAAATTCCGATTCCATCCTTGAAAGAATATCTGAAAAAAGAAGGTATCGGGATAAGAATCTAATTTTGAATCATGGAAATCAATTTTTCTAAATACATGGACGGCCTGGTGCCTGCTATTGTTCAGGACGAACTAACTGGCGTGGTACTGATGTGTGGGTTCATGAACCAGGAAGCTTTGGATAAAAGCCTCGAGCTCGGCAAACTTACTTTTTACAGCCGTTCGAAAAACAGACTATGGACTAAAGGGGAAATAAGTGGAAATTTCCTTATTTTGAAAGATATCAAACTGGATTGTGATGCCGATACGCTTTTGATTCAGGCCATTCCGACAGGCCCCGTATGCCATACGGGCGCTGATACCTGTTTTGATACTAAAAATACAGGGGCAGGATTTTTAGGCAAACTGGAAGGAATAATCCAGGACAGAAAAAATCATCTCGCAGAGAACTCTTATATCTCCGGATTGTTTAAGGAGGGTATCAACAAGATTGCCCAGAAGGTTGGTGAGGAGGCCATTGAACTGGTGATTGAAGCCAAGGATCGGAATGAATCCCTTTTTTTGAACGAAGCAGCAGACCTGCTTTTTCATTACCTCATTTTGTTAGAGGCCAGGGGACATAATTTAAAGGAGGTTACCAGCGTTCTTCAGAACAGACACGATAAAAAGACTGCATGAAAAAATATATCATCATTCTATGCATTATAACCGGAACCGCTCAAGCCCAGAAGCAGCAATCCGGGGGGTTTCATATTGAAGGCCAGGTGAAAGGAATAAATGAAAAATCGCTCGTAAGTTTAACGGACGCCAATAAACCGACAGATACTTTGGCCCGGGGTTTCGTAAAAGCTGGTTTGTTTATACTGAACGGAAGTGTAAAGGAACCCAGCCTGCTTGTATTGAATTTTTCTTCTGCTCAAAAGAAGTCTTCTATTTTTATCGGCAATGAAGCGATAACCATCAAAGGAGATGTAGAAAATCTTACGGCTATGCAGGTGAAGGGTTCGGTAAGTGAATCGGATTTTATTGCATTTGAGCATACTTTCAATATTTATTTTGCACAATTGAATCAGCTCAGTCAGTTGTCAAATTCCCCTGATGCAGCTTCAAAAAGAGATTCCGTTGCCGTGGCCTACCAGGCGGTTGCGATGGCTATCCAGTTAAGGGTCGATAGCTTTATCCAACAAAAGAAATCATCCTATGTGAGCCCCTTTTTGCTGGTCGTGGTTAATCAGTTATCAGACGATGTTTTTTTATTGGAACGGCGATACAACAGCCTCTCACCAGAAGTACAACAAAGTATGTACGGTACATATATCCATGAACAGATTGATAACGGCAAAGTAGGTGCAGTTGGAAGCGAAGCGATGGATTTTACACAGGCCGACACTTCCGGGAAACCGGTCAGCCTTTCTTCATTCAAAGGCAAATACGTATTGATAGATTTTTGGGCCAGCTGGTGCAAACCCTGCCGAATGGAAAATCCCAATGTGCTCCTGGCATACGAAAGGTTTAAAGCAAAAAACTTTACAGTGCTCGGAGTTTCGCTCGATCGCAGCCGCGACGCGTGGATAAAAGCAATCGAGGATGATAAATTGGCGTGGTCACAGGTGAGTGACCTGAAATTCTGGAGTAATGCGGTCGCCCAGCAATACAAGATTCAACAGATACCTCAGAATTTTCTGATAGATCCTAATGGGAAAATTGTTGGTAAAAATTTGCGGGGAGCAGATCTCGATTCAAAATTATGTGCCTTACTGGGATGCAATTAACAATTGACAATTGAAAATTGACAATTATTGCAGCTGTCTCTTATATAACTGCACAGCATTCTCGTATCCCAGGTATAAAGCATCGCTGATCAGCGCATGGCCTATAGAAACTTCATCAATCCAGGGAATCTGACTGGCAAAATAATTCAGGTTGTTGAGATCCAGGTCATGACCCGCATTGATGCCTAATCCCAGCTCCTTAGCCCGGGTGGCGGCTTTCAGATATGGCCAAACAGCTTCTTCTTTGTTTTCATGATATTTCCTGGCGTATTCTTCTGTATATAATTCAATTCGATCCGTTCCTGTCCCTGCAGCAGCTTCCACCATGGCAATCACAGGATCAACAAAAATGGAAACCCGAATCCCGACTTTTTTAAAAACAGGTATTATATTTCTGAGATATTCTGAATAGCGAATGGTGTCCCATCCATGATTGGAAGTGATTTGATTAAGTGCATCCGGAACGAGTGTTACCTGGTCAGGTTTTGCTGCCAGTACCAGGTCAATAAATTTTTGCTCTTCGCAATTCCCTTCAATATTAAATTCCGTTTTGATTATTTTTTTGATATCAAAAACATCCTGATAGCGTATATGCCGTTCATCCGGACGTGGATGAACTGTAACTCCGTCAGCACCGAAACGCTGGGCGTCAATAGCTGCTTTTACTACATCCGGATTATTCCCACCCCGGCTGTTTCGTAAGGTGGCAAACTTGTTAATATTAACCGATAATCTGATCATGGTACAAAGTTAAAAGCATGGAATTTAAAATCAGTTTTTAATGTAATGAATATGGGATACGAATAGGCAATAAATAAAAAGGGACCTGAAAAGGTCCCTTTTTTAATCCTAAGAAAATGCAGTTATAAATACCTGGTAACAGTGTTTAGAACTTTGTAAGTATTGAACTATATAAAATGTTTGAATTTGTATTTTTTACGCTGAGCTGGTAAATACCCGCGTCCAGTGCATTGACATTATCAACATGAATCTCATTTTTCCCCTGATTAACATTCACCCCCATCATCCTTAGTATCCGACCCAACTGGTTGGACAGTACAATAATGCAATGGTCCTCTGAATCGGCGCTTATTTCGACTGTAATGTCGTCCGAAAATGTTTCGGGGTGCGTTGCTATTTCCATGCAGGCACTCGATTTACGCGCCAGATCTTCTTCTGAGAAAAACATTACTGGTTATTTTTATTGTTTGGTAATCTCCTCTGCTGAGTTTTAACAGGCAGCGGAATCAGTCGCATGTTATTATAACCGGAACGGTTTTGAGCTGCTTCGGAAATCAGATCTTTCAAGGTTTCAATCAGGGCTTGTAACGATTTCATAAGGTTGATTTGGATACAATATATCTATTTGTCTGCCAGAATATAACTTATTTTAAATCAGATAGTTATGAGAAGTATTGGGGATAGGATTATCCCAGGTTGGGAAAGGGTTTATCTTTTTTGGATAATTCTTAAAAACGGGTAACCAGTTTCAAATTGATCAGCCTCGGTGTAAGTCTTTGAGGCATGGCGTAGGTAACATTGGAAAAGTCTTTCACGAACAGGTAAGAGATTGTATTCTCCCGATCGATAACATTGAAAATCTCCAGTGTGGCCCAGATATTATCCAGTTTGCGAAACGGGTTATGGCTTCTCCGGTTCGATTTATCATTATCCAACAATAAAGCGCTGAATCCGATATCAGCGCGTATATAAGGTTCAATGATTAAAGCATTCCGGTATTTCACGCTTCCCGGAACACTGTAAGGCAGATTACTTCCATAAATGAGATTCAGGTAAACTTTGAAGTTTTTATTCGTTGAAAGATAGTCCTGGATAAACATACCCAACGTGAAAAGCCGGTCGGTGGGCCTCCTGATCCATCCCTGCTGAACCAGCGTGCTGTCCAGTGGTCTATTCAGCGAATCGATGTTGTAGTCGTAATAGCTTGCTCCGCTGATTTTTTCTTTGGTCTGCATGAAACCAATACTGATCCAGCTTTCAGCATCTTTCACGAGGTTTGCGAACAAACGGCCTTCCAGCCCCACTGCGTAAGCCTTTGCGTTGTTGGTAGCATAATACTGAATACTCACATTGTTGATATTGTAAGGATTCACATTCCAGATGTTTTTATAATACGCTTCGACAGACAATCGAAATGGCTTTTCATTCTGATGGAAATTGATATCAAATCCTGCGGTTGCCTGAAAACTTTGCTGGGCTTTCACTGCCGGATTAATGGTTCCGTCGGGAGCCCGCAGTTCACGGTAAAAAGGGGGCTGGTCGTAGATCCCAATTGCTGCTTTATAAATAATATCCTGTTTGCTTTTTGCAGGTTTCCAGGAAATGCCCACGCGGGGAGAAACCAAGAATTGTTGTGTGAATGTATTATAGTTTAAACGCGCACCAGCCTGCAATGTGAATTCAGGATTCTTTTTGAAAATGATATTGTCCTGGAAAAATCCGGTGAATCTTCCGATATGAAGATTATTATTTCCATTTACAACATAGTTCAGATTGAGTGAACCAGGCTGAAAGGGCAATGAATATCCGACAGAATCTTCATAGATCCATTCGTGTAACTGATCCTGAATAGTCTGCAACTCTGCCGCAATACCCCACTGCAAAAATTGATTTTCTTTATTGAGGTATCCCTTGTGTTCAAAACTATACAAATGAATATCCAGATTATCGCGTGCAAAGTTTTGATTGCTGCCGATACCCAGAGGGTTGATGATTTTACCAAAATCTGCGCTGCTTTTATCAAAATCCCTTTCTCCAAATAAATAATCTCCGGTTATATCATAGTTCTGGCTTTCGATATCGCTGAAACTGGAAACCATCCATTTCAGTTTCAGGTTTGTATTTATCTGTTGATTCCAGGTGAGGCCGGTAAAGCCGGTTTTATATTTGTCTTTTTCCTGTCCGCTGAAAAATATATCCAGCGCAAGGTCGGCCGAAAAATAGGGTGAGAATACGGAAGTGCTTAACTGTGCCGATAAAGGAACGAGATTAAAGGAGGTCTGGGAATAGACGGCGAATAATTCAAGAGAGTTTTTTGGATTGAACTGATACGTAAATAATCCTTGTGCGTCTGATGATGAGGGAATATAATTTCCTTTGGTTTCCTGCGAACTCAATAGGGTTGTAAAACTCCTGTTTCGCGCGCCTACGATATAACTGAATTTTTTATTTGTTGATGAGCCTTCTAATTCAAGGCCCTGCTCCAATAATCCGATATAGGCTGATCCGCCGAATTCAGTGGGTTTTTTATATTGGATGTCAAGAACTGAAGAAATTTTGTCGCCATATTTAGCCTGAAATCCACCATTATAGAAATTTACATTCTTTGTCATTTCCGGATTAATGAAACTCAGGCCTTCCTGTTGTGCATTGCTCACCAGGTAGGGTCTGAAAATTTCGTAATCATTTACATAGATCAGATTTTCATCGTAATTGCCGCCGCGAACGGCATACTGGGAAGTGAGTTCGTTATTTGATCCGACATACACTTTAATCAAGCTCTCAATACCACCAATTGGGGTGGGAACGTTGATCGCATCTTTTGGATTGATGCGTATTAACCCGGCTTCCTTACGATCCCGTTCATCGGTGACCGTTACTTTCTCGAGATTTGACGTCGATCGTTCCATCCGGACAACGATATGCTCTTCTTCTTTATCATTCAGGATAAAATTCTGTTGCAGATTTTTGCAACCAGTATAGGAAAAAACGATGGCGAAAGCTTTATCGGCCGGAACATGCATACGAAAAGTTCCGGAATCGGTACTAACCAGACCGCTTTCTCTTCCAAGCAAAACGATCGAAACACCGGTCAAGGGTTTTTCATTTTCATCCAAAATCTTACCGGATACAATCGCACCGGATTTTTGGGCAAGCAGATGTATGTACAGGGTTGATAAAAGGAATATGAGAATAAACTTTCTCATGCGATCCGCTTCAACAGCCGGATGGTTTCTTTAGGATCCTTTGCCTGGAATATACTGCTGCCGGCAACCAAGATATCAGCTCCTGCCTGAACCAGCAAAGGCGCATTTTCCAAGTTGATGCCGCCGTCGACTTCAATGAGAATTTCCTTACCAGTCCGGGAGATCATTTTTTTCAATTCCTTCACTTTTTCCAGTGAGTGTGGAATGAATGACTGACCGCCAAATCCCGGATTTACACACATGATCAGCACATGATAAAGATCTTCCAGGATATCTTTCAATAATTCGACAGGTGAATGCGGGTTGATAGCAACGGCGGGTTTCATGCCCAACGATCGGATCTGTTGAATATTACTATGCAGGTTTCTACAGGTCTCCAGGTGAACAATCAATATATCTGCCCCTGCTTTTTTGAAAGCAGGCGTGAGTTTTTCCGGTTCTTCAATCATCAGGTGCACATCAAAGATTTTTTTTGAAGCCTTCCGGATATGTTCAATTATCGGGATACCGAAACTGATATTTGGAACAAACCTGCCATCCATTACGTCCAGATGCAGCCAGTCCGCCTCGCTTTCATTAATCATTTTGCAGGCATCTTCAAGATGTAGAAAATCACTTGCAAGAAGTGAAGGCGCGATCAGGGGCATGTAGTCGTTTTTTAATTTGGTACTGAATAAACAAATGTACTGTTAGTGGGAAGGATGAGCAAATCCCCGCTCGAGGACATCCATCCTCTGCCGGGCTTCAACAAAATCCTTATCCAGTGAAATGGCTTTGTGGTAGTTATTAATGGCATCTGTTTTTTTATGCTGTGCTTCATAACAACGTCCAAGCCAGTAATAAGCATCCGGATCTGTATTGGAAACGGTAATGGCCATGTTAAAAGTCTGCATGGCCGCATTAAAATTTTCCATATGGAAATATGCTCTTCCTTTTTCCAGATAAGCGTCAGTTGTTTTCCAGTCCCGAAGAATACAGGAATCAAACTGCGCAATGGCTTTCGGATACAGCTTCATGTTTGCATAATAGATTCCTTTGATGAAGAAGGGATCAATTAAAATATAGGCTGAATCCCGCTTCAAAATAAAATCGCAGATTTCCAAAGCTTTAGAGTTTTTTTGTTCGGCATACAAATGGGCGAGCTCCAGGCCGTAAGTATCCACACCCTGCATTGCATATGCTTTTTTGAGGGCCTCTATTGCATGTGCCGTATCTTTCAGTTGCTCCAGTAACATGGCTTTTTCATATTGATTTTCCGGGTCCAGGGAATCCCTTGCGATCATTTCGTTGTAAAGCACGAGGGCCTGTTCCGATTTTCCGAAACCTGCATAAGCTTCAGCCAATAGCCGGCCCACCTGTGGATTCGAAGGGTATTTATGATTCAGCGTTTCGAGCAGACTGATTCTTTCTTCGTGTTTTCCCAAAATGGCGAGGTTGGCTGCAAGGGGCAGGGCGTTTTCGGGTAATGGCTGGAGCGTCCAGGCTTTTTCAAAATCATTGTATGCCAGTTCATGTGCATTTACCTGTGTCAGCCGGATGGCTCTTCTTAAATAAAGAGAAGCATCTGCAGGAAACTGCCTGATGCTGTCATTGAGATTTTTATAAGCAGGGTCCGTGTCTACAATGGATGCCGGTGTTTCAGGATCGGTTTTTTTATTTTTACAGCTGGTGTTTGTCAGTGCCATCAGCAATAAGAAGTACAGGGGAAATTTATAACATGACATCTGCGAATTTAAATCATTCCACCCCTGCTTTCGCTTTCAGTTATCCAAATGCTTTAATTTCATACCAAACTACCAATCATGTTTCCTGTTTTATTACAAATTCATAATATTCTTCGCTGGGTCATACTCATATTACTGCTGCTTTCCATTATTCAAAGTTTTATAGGCTGGATCAAAAACCGGGAGCTTCGGGAGGGGGATGCGAAGCTTTGGCTATTTACTATGATCTGCGCTCATACCACCCTGCTGATCGGGTTGATCCTACTTTTCTTTGGCCGTTTTGGTATCCTGAGCGCTGGATTGCCTGAAGGTGTTGAGCTGATGAAAGATAAATTCTATCGTTTTTTTTGGGTTGAACATCCAACTGGAATGGTCATTGCTATAATCCTGATTACACTTGGCCGGGGTGTTGTGAAAAAGCAGATAACAGATCCCTTAAAATATAAAAGGGCGTTTTGGTTTTTTCTCCTGGCCCTGGTTATCATCCTGGCTACCGTCCCCTGGCCCGGACGGGAAATTGTCGAACGAGGAATTTGATTTTTTTTGAAAAAATAACCTCGGGAACCAAATAGTGGACAACTTTTTTGAATTTATTACTTCTGACGGAAATAAAGAGGGAAGGAGGACTCAAACAGGGGAGTAGCCAGAGGGCCTAAATAAGGGTTCCGCTAAGGGTTTAAATGTATATTGTTCGTATAGCGTTCGTATATCCTTCGCTTATCGTTCGCACATTTTTGGCGTGCAGGCGCGAAGGAATAGCGATCAGACTACCAAAAGCCGGCAAGTGTATATATTACACATATATAATGGGACTCAAATAGTGTCGGTAAAATGCATATACACGGGATTGCTATCCATAATCTGAAATTCACACAATTTTTTTATATTCATACCCTCAAAAGAAGGCTATATGATCAGATTTCAGGATATTAAGGAAGGGGACATTATCCAGGCGGATTTCGGGGGACAGCGTTTTGACGGGCAGGTTACAGATATTAACCATGAAGACAAACAGATATGCGTCCATAACGGCGACCAGGACGATTGGTTTGAAGCAAATGATCTCTATCCCATCCCGCTGGATGATACACAGATGACCAGACTGGGTTTTGAAAAGGTCGTTAATGACGACAAATCGGTCAAATATATGCGTGGACCATTCCGGTTGATGATCCCTGCCGCTGGCCAGTTCGGCGAACTTGATATCTGGTACAGGGAAGACCGGCGTTATATTCACCATCCCATAGGGGTCCATGAACTCCAGAATTTCTATCATCAAATGACCAAAGTGGACCTTAGCCGGGTTTAAATAGCCCTTTTTTAAGGTTTTTTGCCTTTCGATATGCATATTTAGCCAGGAGCGGATATTTATTCGATGAAATTTTATTCTTTCACCGAGTAATATTATCTTTGCGCTCCCAAAATCTATGGCTAAACAAGCGCTCATTAAACAGGACGGATCTATTGTCGAAGCACTTTCGAACGCCATGTTTAAGGTAAAACTGGAAAATGGGCACGAAATTCTGGCTACTATATCCGGGAAAATGAGGATGCACTACATCAGAATATTACCTGGCGATAAGGTAGGTGTGGAGATGAGTCCGTATGATTTAACAAGAGGCAGAATCATTTTTAGATATAAGTAAACCAGTTGTAAAGCCGAACGATAAACAGATCAGGGAATAAGATAAAGTAATAGATAAAAGAAACTTGTATGAAGGTAAGAGCATCGATTAAAAAGCGCAGTGTTGATTGTAAGATCGTACGCCGCAAGGGCAAGTTGTATATCATCAACAAGAAGAATCCACGTTTCAAACAGAGGCAGGGTTAATGCGGAAAGTCAAGAGTCAAAGTTCATTGTAAAGAATTAAAAATAGAAGAGCATCAAGCGTTCCGCGTTAAGCGTTCCGCGTTAAAGCCTTCAGCTTAAAAAGTAAAAGATGGCGCGTATTGCCGGTGTAGACTTACCAAAGAACAAGAGAGGGGAAATCGGGCTGACCTATATCTTCGGAATAGGGCCTTCAACAGCTAAGTATATTCTTTCCAAAGCGGGAATCAATTTCGATAAGAAAGTTTCTCAGTGGAACGATGATGAGCTCAATGCTATCCGGAACATCATCACCAACGAATTGAAAGTAGAAGGTGCTCTGCGTTCTGAAGTTCAGATGAGCATTAAACGTCTTTTGGATATTGCCTGCTATCGTGGTGTTCGTCATCGTAAAGGTTTGCCGGTTCGTGGTCAGCGTACGCGGACTAACAGTCGCACACGTAAAGGAAAACGGAGAACAGTGGCCGGTAAAAAGAAGGCGCCTAAGAAGTAGTTTGAATAATCCTTCGGGATAATTTATATATAGCACCAATTTAGAATCAATACCAGAAACGGGGTGCTCGGATAGGATTGATTCGATTCCGGATAACGGAATAATTAATAACCAGATTACCTAATTCGAACAATGGCAAAAGCACAACAGGTTACCAGCGCCAAAGCGGCAGCGAAAAAAAGAGTGGTTAAGGTAGAAGCATACGGAGATGCGCATATTTCTGCCAGTTTCAACAATATTATAATCAGCATTACCAATAAAAACGGTCAGCTTATTTCATGGAGCAGTGCGGGTAAAATGGGTTTCAAAGGCTCAAAGAAAAATACACCTTATGCTGCGCAAATGGCTTCGGCCGATGCTGCTAAAACAGCCCTGGATGCAGGCCTAAAAAGAGTGGATGTATTCGTGAAAGGTCCTGGTTCCGGAAGGGAAAGTGCAATACGCTCCCTGGCGAATAATGGAATTGAGGTTGTGATGATTAAAGACGTTACTCCTTTACCGCATAATGGTTGCCGTCCTCCAAAGAAGAGAAGGGTTTAAATGATTTTATAACAAGCTGGGCAGGATTCAATTTTAAGATTTTTTATAATCCTGTCCGGGTACTCAAAAATCTACTACATATTATGGCACGTTACACAGGTCCCAAGACAAAAATTTGTCGCAAATTCGGTGAGCCGATTTTAGGTAATGGAAAATGGTTAACTAAAACCAGCAATCCTCCCGGTCAGCATGGCGCAACTAAAAAGCGCAAAACGCTTGGAGAATACGCGATCCAGTTGAAGGAAAAGCAAAAAGCAAAATACACATATGGTGTGCTGGAACGGCAGTTTCGTAAAACGTTCGACGAAGCATCCCGCAAAAAAGGCGTAACAGGTGAAAATCTGATCCGTTTACTCGAATCCAGGCTGGATAATACCATTTACCGTTTGGGTATCGCCATTTCCAGACCGGGTGCCCGTCAACTGGTTTCTCACAAACATGTAACCGTAAACGGCGAAGTAGTGAATGTTCCTTCTTTCCAGCTTAAACCGGGAGATGTAATCGGTTTGAAGGAATCTTCCCAGGCAAATGCGGGTATCACCAGCGCTGCCCGTGGTAAAAACAATAAGATCAACTGGCTCGACTGGAATGAAACTGAAATGAAAGGAACTTTCATTTCGTATCCGGAAAGAGAAAGCATTCCGGAAAATATCAAGGAACAACTGATCGTAGAATTGTACAGTAAATAATTGCAAGCATTTATCATTCGTTAAATCGAAAATTTAAATATGGCCATTTTAAATTTCCAGAAACCAGACAAAATCATACTCCAAAAAGCAACTGATTTTGAAGCCCAGTTTGAATTCAAGCCTTTGGAACCAGGTTATGGCGTAACCATTGGTAACGCTCTTCGCAGGGTATTGCTGAACTCTTTGGAAGGGTACGCAATCATCGGTGTAAAAATCGAAGGCGCGGATCACGAATTTGCAACACTGAAAGGTGTTACGGAAGATGTGGTTGAAATTATCCTGAACCTCAAGCAGGTGCGTTTCAAAAAGAAAGTGGACCATGAAGTGGCCCAGGAAAAAATAACACTTAGTCTTAAGAATAAAACCGAATTCACAGCAGCAACCATTAGCGAGGCATTGCCTAGTTTTGAAGTGATGAATCCGGGACTGCTCATTTGTACCATGGATGCGTCTGCCCGTGTTGACATTGAGATCACTATCGGCAAAGGCCGTGGTTATGTACCTGCAGAAGATAATAAGCCAAAAGATGCACCATTCGGGTACATTCCTACGGATGCTATTTTCACACCGATCAAAAACGTGAGGTATTCGATTGAAAATACCCGTGTGGAACAGAGAACGGATTTTGAAAAGCTGTTGATGGAGGTTTCTACAGATGGTACCATTCATCCGGAAGAAGCTGTTAAACAGGCTTCCCGTATCCTGATTCAGCATCTGATGATCATCACCGATGAAAACATAACATTCGACAACAAGGAAGAAAAGAAAGAAGACCTGGTTGACGAACAAACCCTGCAATTACGTAAAGTTCTGAAGACTCCGCTGGAGGATCTGGATCTTTCCGTAAGAGCGTTTAACTGCCTGAAAGCAGCTAAAATCAACAGCCTGAGCGAGCTGGTTACATACGAACAGGAAGACCTCATGAAATTCCGCAACTTCGGTCAGAAATCTCTGGCGGAAATTGAACAGGTTTTACATGAAAGAGGATTACACTTTGGTATGGACCTTTCGAAGCTCAAACTGGACGACGAGTAATCACAATTTGCACATTTATAAAATCACCCTGTAATTCCTGACACGGTACAGGGTCCAAATCAAAAGTCATGCGTCACGGAGACAAAATCAACAACCTCGGCAGAACTTCTTCCCATCGGAGAGCCCTGCTCAGCAACCTGGCAGCCCAACTGATCCAGCATAAAAGGATCGTTACCACACTGGCAAAGGCAAAAGTGCTCAGAACTTATATTGAACCTCTGATTACCAAATCAAAAGAAAATACTACCCATCAGCGCCGGGTCGTTTTCAGTTATCTGCAGGATAAGGAAGCGATTACTGAATTATTTAGTAATGTCGCTGCAAAGGTTGCGGGTCGTCCGGGTGGTTATACCCGGATCATTAAACTCGGTGCAAGAACCGGGGATGCTGCTGAAACGGCTATGATCGAACTGGTTGACTTCAATGAGATATACGGTAAGGGTAAGGGCGAAGCAAAAGAGGCAGGAAAGAAAACCCGTCGTGCCGGAGGAAAAAAGAAAGCTGAAACAGCAGCTGTAACTACGGCTGTAAAAGCGGAACCTAAAGAAGAAAAATCAGCAGAATAAATTGAATCAAGGATTTATATTTGAAAAGCAGTCCCGTTTTGATGGGGCTGCTTTTTTATTACCGTGAATGCTGACAGGAGGGTAGGGTCCGGAAGTAAATTATATGTTGAAATCAAAATGTGGAACAGAATGTTAACAAATTTCCGACTCCCATATTTCCATACTCCATACTCTCACACTAAAATTCGTTTTCTTTGCAAATATTTTTAAATATGGCATCTACTGCATTTCGTTCCGCTATCCTCGTTCTTGCAGATGGATCCGTTCATCATGGTCAGGCTTTTGGTAAAATAGGAACTACATCCGGTGAGATCTGTTTCAATACGGGAATGACCGGATACCAGGAAGTATTTACTGATCCCAGTTATTTCGGACAGGTATTGATTATGAATAGTGTTCACATTGGAAACTATGGAGTAAAAGACGCGGACGTGGAATCAGACAACGTGAAAATACGGGGACTGATCGGCCGTAACCTGGAAGAGCAATTTTCACGAATACAGGCCAAGGGTTCGCTGGATGACTATTTAAAGGCTAACCATATCGTTTGTATTGAGGGCGTAGATACCAGGGAACTGGTGACCCATGTGCGCCTTAAAGGAGCCATGAATTGTATTATTTCTTCTGAAATATCAGATATACATGAATTGAAGAAGATGCTGGGTGCGGTTCCGGATATGGATGGACTTGAACTGGCTTCAGCCGTGTCTACAGAAAAAACTTATGAAGCCGGTGACCCCGTGTCAGCTGTTCGCATCGCCGTACTGGACTATGGGGTTAAAAAAAATATTGTGCAATGTATGATCGACCGGGGCGCATTTGTAAAAGTATTTCCAGCTAAAACTGAACTGAATGAATTGAAGGAATTCAATCCTTCCGGTTATTTTCTTTCGAACGGCCCGGGTGATCCCGCGGCCATGAATTATGCTGTTGAAACCGTTAAGGATATTCTGAATGAAAAAAAACCTTTGTTCGGTATTTGCCTCGGGCATCAACTCCTGGCATTGGCATCGGGGATTCCAACTTTTAAAATGCATCACGGTCACCGGGGTTTGAATCACCCGGTAAAAAACCTGGTCACCGGGAAATGTGAAATAACTACACAAAATCACGGATTTGGAGTGGATCCCGTATCTGTCAGAACGAATCCGGAAGTGGAAGTAACTCATGTAAACCTGAATGATGATTCAATTGAAGGAATACGATTAAAAAACCGGCCGGTATTTTCTGTTCAGTACCACCCTGAGGCGACACCAGGCCCCCATGACAGCCGCTATCTTTTTGATGAGTTCATAGAACTGATTAAAAAGGCCTGAAACATCTACGTTTCCTGAATAAATGACGGGTGACCTTTCATTTCCAATTCCAATCAGCATGAAGCTTTAGGCCTAAAACCGTATTTTTGCACTCTATTAAACCTCATCTTTTGTGGCATTGATTAAGAGTATTTCAGGCATCAGGGGAACGATTGGCGGTAAACCAGGTGAAAACCTTACTCCCCTGGACGTCGTTCGGTTTTCAGCTGCTTATGGTACCTGGATAAAAGAATCCGTTAACCATTCAAAAAAAATCGTCATAGGCAGGGATGGACGTATTAGTGGTGAAATGGTTCGCGATCTGGTTGCCAATACCCTAATCGGACTGGGCCTGGATGTTCACGATCTGGGGCTTTCTACGACACCGACGGTAGAAATGGCTGTTGTTGGTGAGAAAGCTGCCGGAGGTATAATTATCACTGCAAGCCATAATGCAAAGGAATGGAATGCTCTTAAACTCCTAAACAGTTCCGGTGAATTCGTGAATTCAGAAAACGGACAGTCTATATTGGAAATAGCAGCAAAGGAGGCTTTTACATTTGTTTCGGTTGATAAGCTCGGCAATTATACGGTTGATAACAGTTATCAATATAAACATATCCAGGCGGTGCTGGAATATCCGCTGATCGATCTTCCATCGATCCGGGCAAAACACTTTAAGGTCGTTGTTGATACTATCAATTCGACCGGCGCATTATTCATTCCACCCTTACTCAAAGCACTGGGCATTGAAAATATCCGGATACTGAATGAAGAAGTAAATGGGAAATTTGCCCATAATCCGGAACCACTTCCTGAAAACCTCGCTTCGCTGAGTGCTGAGGTAAAAAAATCGGGGGCTGACCTGGGTATCGCTGTGGATCCGGATGTGGACAGACTCTGTTTTGTTTGTGAAGACGGAACCATGTTTGGAGAAGAGTTCACTTTGGTGGCAGTGGCGGATTATGTTCTTTCACAAAAACCAGGTAACACAGTCAGCAATTTGAGCAGTACCAAGGCGTTAAAAGAAATTACCCTGAAACATGGGGGTCAGTATTTCCCGTCTGCCGTAGGAGAAGTGAATGTCGTGAATAAGATGAAAGAAGTCAATGCAGTTATCGGCGGGGAAGGAAACGGCGGTATTATTGTCCCCGACCTTCATTACGGACGTGATGCGCTGATCGGAATCGGGTTGTTTTTAAGTGCGCTGGCCCGTCATAAAAATGGTATGCGTTCCTTCAGGTCAAAATACCCGGACTATTTCATCTCGAAGAATAAAATCGAACTGGAAAAAGGGGTCAATGTAAGCAGGATATTTGACCAGATTAAAACAAAGTATAAAAATCATCCGGCGAATACCGACGATGGTTTGAAAATAGAATTCGATGAAGATTGGGTGCATCTCCGTACATCCAATACGGAACCCATAATCCGCATTTATGCGGAGAGTAATTTTGAGACGACTGCTAATAATATCGCCAGACGTCTCATGAAAGATATCCAGGAGTTTATTTAAACTCCATTAAAATTTTTGTTCCGATGGAAAGAATTTATTTTGACAATGCAGCTACCACGCCGCTGGATCCGGTAGTCCTGGAAACCATGATGCCCTATCTGACTGAAAAGTTTGGAAACCCCTCTTCCATTTATTCTTATGGAAGGGAAAGCCGGATGGCGATTGAACAGGCAAGGAAAACGGTAGCCCGATTGCTTCATGCGCATCCGGCAGAAATATTTTTTACCAGCGGTGGTACCGAGAGCAGCAATGCGGCCATACGGGCAGCCGTACAGGATCTGGGGTGCCGGCATATTATCAGTTCTCCCCTTGAGCATCATGCTACCCTGCATACTGTTACCTATTACAAGGAAAGAGGCGAGGCGACACTTCATATGCTGAACGTTTTACCGAATGGCCATGTGGACCTGGATCAACTTGACCGTATGCTGGCGGCCCTGGACGAAAAAGCACTGGTTTCTCTCATGCATGCAAACAATGAAACCGGAAATCTCCTCGATATTCAAAGAGTAGCTGAAATATGCAAAAAATACGGAGCTGTTTTTCATTCCGATACTGTCCAGACACTGGGACACTTTGCTTTTGACCTGAGTAAACTTCCTATTCATTTTATCACCGGCGCAGCACATAAATTCCATGGTCCCAAAGGCGTGGGTCTATTATATATCAACGAACAAATCAAAGTAAAACCGAATATTCATGGTGGTGCCCAGGAAAGAAATATGCGGGCAGGTACTGAAAATGTCTATGGTATCGTCGGATTCGCCAAGGCGCTGGAATTGGCAAGCGAAAGAATGGAAGAGGAAAGCGCCTACATCAATGAGCTCAGAAATTATATGGCGGGTGAATTGAAAAAACATATTCCGGACGTGGAATATAACGGCGACGCATTTGGGAAAAGTCTCTATACTATTTTAAGCGTAAGTTTTCAGAAATCAGAAAAAGCAGAAATGTTATTGTTTAATCTGGATATTAATCATATCTGTGCTTCCGGCGGCAGTGCCTGCACCAGTGGTGCCCAACAGGGTTCTCATGTAATCCGCGCAATTTATCCCGGGTCTGACCGGTCAACGGTTCGATTCTCATTCAGCAGACATAATACGAGAAAAGAAATAGACGAGGTGGTTAGCAAATTAAAAACGCTCGTTTGATAAAAGGCATAAAAAAATCCAGTCACTACGCTGGATCTTTTTATGTGGGTCTTAGTTAAAAATTTTCGAAGGGATCAGATGGATCTTGGACCAAAAACGGGCTCTTCAACCGCGAATTTAAGCCTATTCTCATTCAGATTTTCAATTCATATTCAAAACTTTTTCACAGTTTCCCGTTTGACGGAATGTTAACATTTTCTTTCAGCGCCTCTTAAAAATTTTGAACAACGATCAGCTGGCTTTTAATATTTTCTCCCTTTGCAGTCAGCTTGGCAACATAGGTTCCTGTAGAAAGGCCACCTGTTTTTGAAACCTGCACATTCTGGCGTCCACTTAAAGATGTCCAATTCGTTTCGCTAATTTTATTGCCGGACATGTCAAAGAATTCCATTTTAGCCTCGCGCAGATTTTTATCCGATTCAACAAATACCATATTGTTTTGAACTACTGTAGGATAAATCCTGGTTCCTATGATCACTATGTTGTTGATCTGAACGACAGGTGTCTGATTGATCTCTCCATTTTTCCCGATCACTTTAACCCGGTAAAAAGAAGTTCCTGCCAATGGATGTGTATCTTCAAACTGATAATTTAACTGGTAATCATTTGTGCTGATTGTAACCTTCGACTCTACTTGATCGATATCAAGAAAATTCATTCCATCTCCGCTACGTTCAATTTCGTAATGGTCTACACCGGATTCCATCATGGTAGCCCAGCTCAGGTTAACCTGCTTCTGGTCAGTAAATATACCTTTGAAATTTTTAAGCGTCATCGCCAGTGTGGCACCGCCGGACATATTAAAACTGATCCGGTTTCCACCACCGTTTTCATAATATTCAAGAACCATATTATAATTACCGGCAAGGATAGCTGTATAGGTTGTTGTCGTATAGCCATGATCACCCCAATTATTGATTACATAAGTGCTACCCCCATCCAGACTCAACCGGTATCCGTCATCACCACCTACGACGAACGTATATGAACCACTCGGAAGGCTGCTTTTCAGTCTGTAACGGACACTGAACTGGTTGGTATTAATTGAACAATCACTTGTACCATAAGTTACATTGTCACCACCGAAACTTTCATCAAAATTCGGAGACATACTTGAACCTTCACCAACATATCCTTTATAAGAATTAAAATTCATTCCGGTATATACATATCCGATCCACTGGTTATTAGATCCGTAAACGGCCGGGTTACCACTTCCTGTACATGCTTTTACTACGTCGAACGATATACGGTTGTCTATAAAATTTTCAAAGTATTCGACAACCATATTATAGGTACCATTCAAATGAACAGTATAAGTGGTAGCTACATAACTTTGGGTATTCCACATATTCACCGACCAGGTGGCGCCACCATCCAGACTAAAGCGGTATCCATCATCACCACCAACAGTAAAGACATAATCAGCATCCGCGAAAGTGCTGGTTAATTTATAACGTACGCTAAATGTGTCAGTTAAAATAGAACAACCACTGGTTGCATAATTCACACTCGCGCCACCGAAACTTTCATCAAAACTTGGACTTGCGCTGCTTCCTTCATTCACAAAACCCTTATAGCTGTTAAAAGCTATTCCGCCATATACATATCCGATCCACACATTACCGGTTCCGTAGGTAGTTTCATCACCTGTGGGGATACATCCAGCAAAACTCAAAGTGCTTGTTAAGATCAGGGCGGTAGAAAGTAAAAGTGTTTTCATAAAAATTGGTTACGACCTATATAGCCAAACCAGGTGCCATTATGTTAATAGCATGAATGTCAGACTAGTATGCTCATTTTTTGGACTGCTTTTATTCCCAAAACGGGAACATTTTACGAAAATGAGGCTGTGTACCCTTAAAGTTTTTTAATTTGAAATGGATCATTCTATCTTGTACCCTTTAGATAACCCATGCCAAAACTTCCGGTTTTACCCAACAGGATTTACTCCGTAGACGTTTTAAGAGGTGCTGTGATGATAATCATGGCTTTGGATCATGTCAGGGATTATTTTCATGAAACCGCTTCGCTTGATAGTCCGACGAACCTGCAGACCACTACGCCTCTTTTATTTTTTACACGCTGGATTACGCATTTTTGCGCACCAACCTTTGTTTTTCTGGCTGGTATTTCAGCCTTCCTGATGGGACAGAAAAAATCAAAAAAGGATCTGAGCATCTTTCTTTTGAAAAGGGGTTTATGGCTGATATTCATTGAAATTGGAATTGTGACACTTGGCTGGACCTTTGATCCTTTATATCATGTTCTGATATTGCAGGTAATATGGGCTATCGGAATCAGCATGGCGATATTGGGATTGATGATTTGGCTGCCTGCTAATGTTGTCCTGATTTGCGGATTACTGATTGTCGGATTTCATAACCTGATCGATCAGGCAGAGATTAGCCGCTATGGGCGGGTTGGCATTTTCTGGGACATTATCCATCACGGAAATTTCGAAGCCATCCAGTTTGCGCCGAATCATATTTTCCTGCTGATTTACGCTTTTTTACCTTGGACAGGGATCATGCTGTTTGGTTACGGCATGGGTAAAATATTTACTGTCCCTTTCACTCCTGTCAGGAGAAGAAAAATATTGTTTGTAACCGGCTCTGTTTTTGTTTTGATTTTCTTTATTCTCCGTTCATACAACCATTATGGTGACCCGATGCATTGGAATATGCAGAGGACCCAGTTGTACTCCTGGCTTTCTTTTATTAATCTGAGTAAATATCCACCTTCCCTGGATTATATATCACTGACTGTTGGAACGGCAATGATTGTATTGGGACTACTGGATCGCATATCTAAAGACGCATTTTCGTTTATACGGGTATTCGGGCGGGTTCCTTTTTTCTTTTATATCCTGCACATCTATCTCATTCATACATTGACCGTTATTCTTTTCTATGTTCAGGGATATACTGATAAAGACATAGCCCCTCAGCGTGTTCCCTTCAGATTCCGGCCCGAGCATTTTGGATTTGGACTGTTGGGTGTTTACCTTTTGTGGTTCGCAGTCATATTGATCTTGTATCCCTTGTGCCAATGGTATGACAATTATAAAACCACGCATAAAAAATGGTGGTTGAGTTACATTTAAGGTTTACTGAAGTAATCCCTTAATCTCATTTATTTTAAGCAGGGCTTCTACCGGTGTCAGCCGGTTAATATCCAGATCATTCAGCATTTTTCGGATTTGCTCAAATGTTTGGGTATGGGCATCGAAAATGGAGAGTTGTAATTTAGGTGCGGATATTTTTTTTACACCATCCTTTAAGGCTGAATTGTCTCCACCGCGACTTTCCTCCAGTTGTTTCAGAATCTGGTTAGCGCGATCAATCAGCGAAGCGGGCATGCCCGCCATTTTTGCCACATGAATCCCAAAGCTATGGGTGGATCCACCCGGAGCGAGTTTGCGTAGAAAAATAATTTTATTTCCCAGCTCGCGACTGGTAATGTGATAATTTTTTACTCCCGGAAATTTATTCTCCAGTTCATTCAATTCATGATAGTGCGTTGCAAATAGTGTTTTCGGTTTATCAGGTGACTGATGGAGATATTCTGCTATACTCCAGGCAATGGAAATCCCGTCGTAGGTGGATGTGCCCCTTCCAATTTCATCGAGAATGATCAGACTGCGTGCTGTAATATTATTTAAAATACTGGCTGTTTCATTCATCTCAACCAGAAAAGTAGATTCACCTCCGCTCACATTGTCGGAGGCACCCACCCTTGTAAATATTTTATCGGTAAGCGGAATTTTTGCATGGGTGGCCGGAACAAAGCTGCCCATATGACTCATGAGTGTAATTAGTGCCACCTGACGCAGTAATGCAGACTTGCCACTCATGTTCGGACCAGTCAGAATAATGATCTGTTGGTTTGAAGGATCCAGCATCAAATCGTTGGCGATATATTCTTCACCGGGCGGCAGATTTTTTTCGATAACCGGGTGCCGGCTTTCAGTTAATTCAAGTATGGTTTCTTCGAGTACGATCGGTTTTTTATAATTGAAACGGAGAGCATTACCTGCGAAGCAAAGCAGGCAGTCCATTGTAGCAAGCACTGAACAATTCACCTGAACAGCTGCGATATAATCCCGGAGGGAGAGCAAGAGTTGATCATAGATGCCTGCTTCAATGAGTTGAATTTTTTCCTCTGCCCCCGTAATCTTTTCTTCGTATTCTTTTAATTCCGGAGTAATATACCTTTCCGCATTGGTGAGGGTTTGTTTGCGAATCCATGTTTCGGGGACCTTGTGCTTATGTGAGTTCGTTACTTCCAGGTAATAACCAAACACATTGTTGAAACTTATTTTCAAGGAGGAGATGCCTGTGATTAAAGACTCTTTCTGTTGTAATTCGGCCAGGTATTGTTTTCCGTTGGATGCAATATTCCGCAGCATGTCCAGTTCTGCATCTACGCCCGCTCTGATCAGATTTCCTTTTGAAGCCAATGCAGGCGGGTTTTCAACTATTAAGGCTAGGATCTGTTCTGCTATCAGTAAACAGGGATTCAGTAAGGATGTCAGCCTTTTTAAATAAGGTTCGGGTTGATTTTCGCAAAGTTGCCGGATATGCTGAATTTCATACAACCCACGCCCGAGTTGCAGTACTTCGCGGGGACTTATTTTTTTTGCAGGAATTCGGGAAAGCATCCTTTCCATATCACCGCAAAGTTTTATATGATGTATAAGTTTTGCGCGCAGGTCCGGCTCGCGAATGAAGAATTCCACCAGCTCAAGCCTTTCGCGGATGAGAACCAAATCTTTCAACGGCATAAGCATCCAACGCTTCATGAGACGGGCGCCCATGGGTGAAACCGTATTGTCCAGTGTTTGCAATAATGAAAAACCATGTTCCCCGCCAGGCAGGAGTTCCAGATTGCGGACGGTAAACTGATCCATCCACAAATAATTCTCCCTGTCAAGCCTTTGGATCGAGGTGATATGCTGCAGGTTCGGATGTTCTGTGTCTTTCAAATAATGAATAATTGCGCCGGCGGCAATGATGCCCTGTGGAAGAGATTCAATGCCAAAACCTTTCAGAGAATGTGTTTGAAAATGCCTGAGCAGGTTTTCTCTTGCGTAGACCTCGTCAAATACCCAGCTTTCGAGCGTATAGGTATAAAAACGGTCGCCATAAGTATCTTTAAAAGTCTTCTGATGATTTCGCTGGAAAATTACCTCAGACGGTTTTAAAGTTTGTAACAGCTGATCGATATAATCTGCCTCGCCCTCCGTCGTAAAAAATTCTCCCGTTGACAGATCAAGGAATGCAATTCCCTGGGAAGTTTCTCCCAAATGTACAGCAGCCAGAAAATTGTTACTCCTATGTTCCAAAAGTTTATCCTGAGTAGCCGTGCCGGGCGTTACCATTTCCGTGACGCCTCTTTTAACTATACCCTTGGCAAGTCTGGGGTCTTCCAATTGATCGCAGATGGCAACCCGGAATCCGCCCTTTACCAGCTTATGTAAATACGTGTCAAGGGCGTGATGTGGAAAACCAGCCAGTTCACTGGAAGAGGCAGATCCATTATTCCTTTTAGTCAGGGTTATACCGAGAATACGGGAGGCATGGATTGCGTCTTCTCCGAAAGTTTCATAAAAATCACCAACACGGAACAATAGGATGGCGTCGGGATATTTTTGTTTAATCGCCCGGTGTTGCTGCATTAGGGGAGTGTCTGCTGAAATTTTCGACATGTGGAGTTGCTGTTGAGAGCTGCTTTTCGGGCCGGATGCGGCAAATGTAAGGAAGCGATCTTCAAAAATTACAGGGTTTTCACTTGTGTGAACAACTTAAAAAGCCCTTTATGGGTCATGGATAATATTCGAAGGTCATTCAGTTTCAAGGTCTTCAGTATCTTTGCAGTATGCGAAAACTTCGTATGGACGAGCTTCCGCGAAAGAATAGGGCTGAGTTTCAGGAAGCCGAGAAATTGCCCGTGATTCTGATGCTTGAAAATATCAGAAGCATGCAAAATGTCGGTAGTATATTCAGAACCGCAGATGCCTTCCTGGCTGAAGCTATTTATCTCTGCGGTTATACACCCAAGCCCCCGCATCGGGATATCCATAAAACGGCCCTGGGCGCCACAGATACTGTGGAATGGAAATATGCAGAACACCCGGTTGTCGCGGTGAAATCCCTAAAATCCGCAGGTTATCGAATCATAGGTGTGGAACAGGTGACCGGTAGCATCCCCCTTCAGCAATTTAAATTGGAGATGGGTGAGAAAATGGTTTTGGTTTTTGGAAATGAGGTGGAAGGAGTTAGCCAGGAAGTTTTAGCCTGTTGTGACGACTGCATAGAAATTCCGCAGTTCGGCACGAAACATTCGCTCAATGTTTCGGTAGCCGCAGGAATGGTTTTATGGGAGCTGGTCAGACCAGTTGTTTAATATTCATTATTTATATTATTTATATCCATTAATATGAGCCGTTTCAGAAATTACTTAAGTCTTGTAAAATTTTCACATACTTTATTTGCTTTGCCATTTGCAATGATTGGTTTTTTTCTGGGCATTTTTGGTACGAAACTCATTCATGAAAGAAACGAACCGGTAACCTGGGTCCTAATCATTCGATTTGTGCTGGTCATAATTTGTATGGTATCGGCAAGGAGTGCTGCGATGGCCTTTAACCGATATCTTGACAGGCATTTCGATGCCAGAAATCCGAGAACCGCAATCCGGGAAATTCCTCGTGGTATCATTGCACCAGGCAATGCACTTCGTTTTGTAATTATTTGTTGCATTATTTTTATGATAACCTGCTGGTTCATCAACCCGCTTTGCTTTTATCTCTCACCCGTTGCTTTGTTTGTTATCTTATTTTATAGCTATACAAAACGTTTTACACCACTCTGTCATCTGGTTCTGGGCGTCGGACTATCACTGGCACCCATTGGTGCTTTCCTTGCCGTAACCGGTCGTTTTGAATTACTTCCCCTTCTATTTTCGGGTGCGGTTATTTGTTGGGTTAGCGGCTTTGATATTATTTATGCAATGCAGGATGTCGATTTCGATAAATCAGAAAACCTGTTTTCCATTCCAGCAGCTGTTGGCAAAAAAAATGCCTTGTGGATTTCCAGTTTGCTCCACGTAATAAGTACAGCCTTCGTGATCGGAGCTGGATTTGCCGGCGGATTTGGCGCCTGGTACTGGATAGGGATGCTTTTGTTTGCCGGTATGTTGATTTACCAACACCTGATTGTAAAACCAAATGACCTGAGCAGGGTCAACCTGGCATTCATGACAGCCAATGGAATCGCCAGTGTGATCTTTGCGCTTTTTGTTATTGCTGATATATTTATCACTCATAAACATGCCTGAGCCATGGCGAGAATAATTGCAATTGACTATGGCTTGAAAAGAACCGGTATCGCTGTCACAGATCCTTTACAAATAATCGCTTCCGCGCTTACAACCATTGAATCTGCGAAGATTTTCACATTCCTGGAGGAATATTTCAAAAAAGAAAAGGTTGAATTGATTCTGATCGGTGATCCCCGGAACCTGGATGACAGTCCGAACGATCTGACGACCGATGTACAAAGAATAATTGCTATAATGCAAAGAAAATTTCCGGAAATTCCTGTCAAGACGGTGGATGAAAGATATAGTTCGGTCATGGCTTCCAGGGCTATGACGGAGATGGGGATGAAGAAAATCCGTCGGCGGGAAAAGGCAATCGTAGACCAGGTAGCAGCTGCCATGATGCTTCAGGAATACCTTTTGAAGCCGAAAGCTTAATGCGAAAAGCTTAAAGCCGGAGCATGTGAGATGTTGGCGTAGTGAAATATAAACCAGACAACTAATAAATAAATTTATTAAGTAAAATTATTAAGGCTTTAAGCTTTACGCTTTAAGCGTTCAGCTTAAAAAATGTAAATTTGCAAAATGATACTTCCGATTGTCGCATATGGGGCACAGGTTTTAAGGACCAAAGGAGCGGAAATTAAACCAAATTATCCCGGTCTTGAAAAACTGGTAGAAGATATGTGGGAAACCATGTATGAAAGTAGTGGGGTGGGACTGGCTGCGCCTCAGATAAATAAACCCATTCGATTATTTGTCATTGATAGTACACAGATTTTCACGAACCTGGAAGATGAAGAACATGGGAAATATCCAGACGAACCTGGTTTGAAAGAAGTTTTTATTAATGCAAAGATTATTAAACTAAACGGGGAGCCCTGGCCTTATACTGAAGGCTGTTTGAGTATTCCCAAGATAAGGGAAGAAGTTTTACGCAATGAAGAGGTTGAACTTGAATATTACGATCAGCAATTTCAGCATCACATAAAGACTTTCAATGGCCTGACTGCCCGTGTGATCCTGCATGAATATGATCACATTGAAGGAAAATTGTTCATCGACTATCTCAAACCACTCAAACGAAAACTTTTAAAAGGGAAGCTCGACGATATATCCAAGGGGAAAATCAGTGTGGATTATAAGATGAGTTTCATGAGCTGAAAGTTCAGCACTTAATACCAAATGCTATCGGGAAATAAATTTAGAGCTGCAACTGTCAATGACCAACGAAAAGTCTTTTGTTTTAAGTATTCTGCGTTCCCCGTTGAGAGTAAGAACGCCACTTTTCGATAACCGCTTTCATATCTTCCGGTAATTCACTGTTAAATAACATTTCTTGTTTCGTTGCGGGGTGAATAAATCCAAGCACTTTGGCGTGCAGCGCCTGGCGTTTACAGATTTCAAAACAATTCTCGACGAACTGCTTGTATTTATTGAAAATGGTGCCTTTTAAAATCTTATCACCTCCATAGGTTTCATCATTAAACAGGGGGTGACCGATATATTTCATATGCACCCTGATCTGGTGTGTGCGACCGGTTTCCAGTATGCATTTCACGAGTGTCACATAACCAAAGCGTTCCAATACTTCATAATGTGTGATCGCTTCTTTGCCGTAGTCGCCTTCCGGGAATGCATCGAATAACTTCCGGTGTCGTTGGTTACGTCCTACGTGTGCGATAATTGTACCTTTGTCTTCTTTCAAATCTCCCCATACGAGTGCCTGGTATTCCCGTTTGATTGAATGATCGAAGAATTGTTTTGCAAGGCTTGCAACAGCGCGACTTGTTTTAGCAAGAACCAGCAATCCGCTGGTGTTTTTATCGATCCGGTGTACCAACCCAAAACGAGGTAAGATTTCTTCCGAGATTGTATTATTTTCTTCCTGAAGGTAATATGCAACACCATTTATTAAAGTACCGGAATAATTTCCTGAAGCGGGATGAACAACGAGTCCGGGCGGTTTATTTATAATCAGCACTTCGTCGTCTTCATAAAAAATATTCAAGGGCATTTTCTCAGGGATAATATTTTCGCCCACTTTTTCTTTATCAGAAAAACAAACGATATTATCTCCCGGCCTGATTTTATAATTCGCCGAAGCAGTTTTATTGTTCACTAGCACCCTGCCTCCGTCGATGGCCTGCTGAACTTTGTTGCGAGAAATATTTTCAATACGCGCGGTCAGAAATTTATCCAGACGCATCGATTCCTGTCCGCCGCTTATGATCAGGTTCATGCGTTCATATAAAACCTCTGAAAATTCGGATAAATCATCCTCGTTCAGTAGCGCCTCTGATTCAGCTGCTGACAGTCCCTGCTTTGGAGCATTTCCAACATCGGAAACCTTTTCTTCAGATCCTATTGATTTCTTGAGCATTAGGGCAAAAATACGTTCTTAAGATCAAAGCTTATGGCTTAAGCCCTATGAGATCATTGTCAATCATCAACTTTACGCATTGTATTGGGCTTCAGACTTTAAGCTTTGAGCTTTAAAACGTAATTTTGCAGGATGCAAAAGCAGAGGGTATTTTTCAGAGATTTAGGCGTGATGGGATATACGGAGGCCTGGGATTATCAGGAAAATCTTTTAAAACAGAACGTGGAAATTAAAACCCGTTATCATGCGGCAAAAGATAAGCTAAGAAAAAACACTACGAATTATCTCCTTTTTGTTGAACACCCGCCGGTGTACACCCTTGGGAAAACAGGCCATGAGGAAAATGTACTGCTGGATGAAAATGAATTGCAGGAGCGCGGGATTTTATTTATAAAAACAAACCGCGGAGGTGATATCACTTTTCATGGGCCCGAACAGATTGTGGGGTATCCCATCCTTGATCTCGAAAAATTTGGCACCGATATCGGAAAATATCTACGTAACCTGGAAGAAATAATCATACGTACTTTAGCTGATTATGGAATTAAAGGTGAAAGATCGAGTGGTGAAACCGGGGTATGGCTGGAACCAGGTGTGGTGGGAAAGGAAAGGAAAATTGCTGCATTCGGCGTTCGATGCAGTCGCTGGATCACCATGCACGGATTTGCATTTAATGTAAATACTGATCTTCAGTATTTTGATGGCATTATTCCCTGCGGCATTAAAAATAAACAGGTTACTTCACTTGCCCGCGAACTCGGATACCATATCGATCTCGCTGAGGTCAAAGAAAAAATAAAATTCCATTTTGAAGAAGTTTTCGAAGCCGAATTGAAAGTAATGGAAGAAGCAATGGTATAAGGACTTCCTGAAGTTTATTCCCGAGGAATAAGTAACTTGTTTTTCTCTTTGAGTATGCCATCTTCATATAATTCGAAACGGAACCATCCCGCATGCCCGAAATTCGTTTTATCTATTATGAGAACGGGATCCTTGATATCTTTCACTTCCATAATGCGTGTACTATCCGTTTCAAAAAAGGTGACGAAATATTTTTTAGTTTTGAAGTCAGGCAATGCGATCGAAATATTACCGTCTTTGCCTGTAAAAACAAATGGAGAAATCTTGTAAATTTCTTTTGGTTCTTTATATACTTCAATAAATGGCTTAATCTGAAGGGTATCGGCATTTACAAAATATAATGTGTCCTTGGTTTGTTTTACAATGGAGTCACTAAAGCGCCTGACCTGGTTTCCCGCCAGTTGCATAATTACTGAATCCCGTTTTTTAACAAATAATATTTTCTGGACCTCGATCGTAGGTGATTTAATTTTACCCGGGGTTGATACAGATGGCTTTTTCATGCTTGTATTGTCCATCATATAATAAATCCTCGAATTATCAATTTTCGGAAGAATCAGGTATTTCTCCTCCTCTTCTTCTGTTTTCACTATGGGAACCGGAAGTTCCGTTTTTGGAATGGTTGCGGATGTTTCAGTTTTTATTACCGGCACTTCTGTTTTGGAAACAGCAGACTGGTTTTTCGCCGGTGATATGACAGGTTGTTTTTGTTCTGGTCGTCCGGAAGGTCCTTTTTGTTTATCCTTCGGCAATCCTTTTACGCTCACAGCAGAAGGTTCTGCCCGTTCTAAAACCGCTCTCCTGGACTTAGTAAACATGTATTTACTATTGGGGAATAAAATAAAGATCCTATAGTACATTTTTGAATTGCCGGGTTTGCCGTCCACAAATCCGTTTTCCGGTATCCGTGGGTCCGGTACTGTAATCAGAGTGGTAAAATTTCTAAGGCTGTCGGTTGACCTTTGAATGCTGATTTGGTTAATAGCGGGGTATGCGTTTCTCCAGCTGATAAGGATTTTCCCATTGGATTTCAGGGAAGCCGTAAAACCAGGAAGGATATCCTGTGCTTTTGCATAGGGCAGGTTGAAAATGGAAATTAAGAACACCGTGAAAAACAGACGCATGGCACGAACTTATCTTTAATCTGGGTCCCGGCAAAGATAAGGGAAGCACTCTTTTCGACCGTTTAATAACCAAGCAGGCCCGGCGTTAAAGAAAGGTTTCCCTGAAGACCACCGGTATGTAAAACGAGTACCCGGCTACTCGGCGGAAATAATTGCATAACCGCCAGCCTTATAACGGAAAAAAACAATTTTCCGGTATATACAAAATCTGTAGGAATGCCGGATTCTGCAAATGTTTGGTTCATAAAATCAATCAAAGAAGGGGTATACTTCGCATAACCTCCAAAATGATATTCGTGGACCATTTGAATTTTTGCAGGATTGACTCCAGTTCTAATCCATGAAATATCGATAGGCTCTAAATTTCTTGTGCCTTTCAATACAGAAATACCGATAACTTTCTGACCCGGCCCCGCGCTGTTCATTAATCCTGCCATCGTGGTTCCTGTGCCAACCGCTGTGCAGATGTGGGAAAAACTACGCAGAGGTAAAAGGAATAAAATTTCTTCAGAACCTCGGATTCCTTCTATTCCTGCACCACCTTCAGGAATTAAGAAAGAATTCTGGTCGTTTTCTTCCCAATTGCCCAAAAGAATTGATTTTTTTTTCAGATCATATTCGGAACGTGACAGAAACCTAAGTTCCATGCCATATTCCTTTGCCAACTGTAAGGTGTGTGAGAGCCTGTCGGGTCCCTCACCCCTGATATAGCCAGCTGAGGAAAAACCATTTAATCTGGCAGCTGCTGCCAGCGCCAAGAGGTGATTTGAATAAGCTCCGCCAAAACTGATAAGTAGACTCTTTTTTTCCTTTTTTGCGTTCTCGAGGTAGTATTTTAATTTAAACCATTTATTGCCTGAAATTTCAGGATGGATTTTATCCAGCCTCAAAACATCAACATGTAAATCATTTTGACGGAAGACGGCATGATCCCATCTTTCCAGACTGATATTATTTAAATCGGGTGTTAAATCGGTCACTATAAATCTTATTCTCTTTTTGTGTTTATTATTTAATTTCGCCTCGCATTAAAATTACGGGAATGAAACCAACCTTATTGATCCTTGCAGCAGGTATGGCATCGCGCTATGGGAGTATGAAACAGATACAATCATTTGGGCCTTCGGGAGAAACGATTATGGATTATTCCATTTATGATGCGATTCAATGCGGATTTAAAAAAATCGTATTCATCATCCGGAAAGATTTTGCCGAGGACTTCAAGAATATATTTGAACCAAAATGGGGCAAAAAAGTGGAAACCGCCTATGTTTACCAGGAAATGGGATCGTTCCTGGATGGATTTGTGCCACCACCTGACAGGTCCAAACCCTGGGGAACTGCCCATGCGGTGCTTAGCGCGAAATCTGCCGTACAGGATCCGTTCGCTGTAATAAATGCAGATGATTTCTATGGAAGAGATGCATTTGAAAAAGCCTTTGTGTTTCTAACAAATACCTGCAATCCTTCAACCTATTGTATTATAGGTTATGATCTCTCTAAAACACTTTCTGAAAACGGGTCTGTGAGCCGGGGAGTTTGCGAAGTGGATAAGAATAACAACCTGGTCTCCATCCATGAAAGAACGAAGATTTTCCGGAATGATGATGGGAAAATTACATATGAAGAAGGAGGAAAAACATTTCAAGTTCCCGACACCTCAAAAGTTTCAATGAATTTCTGGTGTTTCGATCCTGCAGTATTTCCATTTATAGAAAAAATTTTTAAAGAATTTCTTGCAAAGAACGGACAGGAGCTAAAATCGGAATTTTTTATTCCAATTATTGGGGACCGCTTTATTCACGAAGGGAAGGGACAAATAAAAATCATTCCTACGGCAGCGAGTTGGTTCGGAGTTACCTATAAAGAGGACGCTCCGTCCGTCCAGGAAAGTATAAATAGTCTTGTAGCTTCGGGAACTTATCCGGGGAAACTATATTAGTATGAGAGTATGAGAGTTTAAGAGTATCGGAGTGCATCTAAGACTTACCTTCCATATTCCCATACTCTTAACTGTACTGTCCTAATAGCTTTTTACCAGGTAAATAAACTCCTGTATTTTTTTGATTTGCTGCACACGATCCAGGTTTTTTACTGTGGAAGTTTGGGGCAGATGGATGGAAGTTAAGCTGGAATCTATTTTGGAATTTAGACTGGAATCTTTTTTCATATCATCAAGAGCGATAAATATGTTTTTCGAACGGATCGCAAAAACTGCTCCCTGAACATGTTCCTGGCGATTGCTCAACACCCCAATAACTTCCCCGTTCTTATCCAGAACAGGGCCTCCGCTATTTCCTGGATTGGCTGCAACAGCAATCTGGCAGGTGAGGGAATCACCCCGATAACCCGTTTTGGCACTCAGGTAACCTTCTCCATAAACAATTTCGTCTCTTGGATAACCAAGTGTAAAAATAGCCTCTCCCAGTTC